>Ga0182238_1000252_pt1 | contig 17495 bp, 18 predicted proteins | sample hydfrates6_PW_90_FD_132439 | JGI IMG/M metagenome (GOLD analysis project Ga0182238, IMG submission 132439) | Subsurface microbial communities from deep shales in Texas, USA - hydraulic fracturing test 6_PW_90 | ecosystem: Environmental > Aquatic > Deep subsurface > Shale gas/oil reservoir >... | reverse complement strand
TTGAGGTACTCTTCCACTTGCATGAACAGGATCAGCCGCCTCTGGATTCCTTGGATTTAGGACGAAGGGTTTTGTTGTTGCACTTTCTGCATCTGGTTGCACGGACTGCATTACGTGCATTGCATTTCATACATACTTTCTTGTTGAGTATTCTTTCTTCAGCTTCTGGAAATCTTCCCATGATCTTCACCTGATTATTGTAATGTGATTAATTAGAATAATGGTAGGCTGCTTACATTATGTTCAAAACATATAATTGTTTTGGCAAAAAACGGCTCTCCCCTGAAAGATTAAAGTACCTGCAGGTTCCCATAATATATGGGAGTTTGTGACGGGTGTATATCACCTTCCAAGCAAAGCCTATTTAATAATATAATTATTAATAATGATTGATTACCATGGCTGATGAAGATCTGATGAAAAAAAGACAGGAATGGTACGAGAAGGCGAAGAAAGAGGGAAAGCTCAAGGCAAATCCAACTGAAGATCATCGTGCAGGACTCGAGGCGCTCCAGCATCCTGTCCGAAGGGGCATACTCAGGCGACTTGGTGAGGGCAGAATGAGGTTCGACCAGATAAAAGAGGAGTTCCAGCTTGACGACATGCATGCAACATTTGACCTGCGCATGCTTGAAGACACTCTCTACATCGAAAAAGAGGAAAAGGACGGCACCTACGAGTATTATCTGACGCCACGCGGTGAGGCTTTCCTTGAGAATGTAGAATCAAAGCACTTATAAATCTAAGTAAAAAAAGCAAAAGAGGAGCAAAATCTCCTCCTCAATTCTGTTCTTTTATCTTCTCAATTAGCTGCTCCCTTGCTTCACGGGCATCAGCACGTCCCTTTGTCTTCTGCATGACCTTACCCACGATGAAGTTAAGGGATTTTTCCTTTCCTCCAAGGTAGTCTGCCACAGCTTCAGGGTTCTCGGCAACTGCCTCTTCCACTGCCTTTGCGACGATATCGTCTTCCACCTTGAGAAGGCCTTTCTTTTCGACAATATCATGTGGCTTGCCACCTTCATCAAGAACTGTGCGTATTACTTCAATACCACTCTGTTCGGTGATCTTGTTGCCTGTTACAAGTTCGATGACAGCAACGATATCCTCCACTGTGAAAGAATCAATGCCAAGTTCACGGTAGTTGAGTTCTCCTTTTAGAGTGTCAGATACCCAGACTGCTGCGTCCTTCGGGTCAACCTTTGCTGCAACCTCTTCATAGAAGTTCGCCAGCTTGATCTCGGTAGTGAGTGCCCTTGCATGGGTTTCACCAAGGCCGTACTCTTTCATGAAGCGCTCTCTCTTTGCGTCAGGAAGTTCCGGCAATGTTTCACGAACTCCCGGCACCCTGTCAGCTACTCTCATTGGTACGAGGTCAGGTTCCGGGAAGTAACGATAATCGTGTTCTTCTTCCTTGGTACGCATGGAAACTGTAACACCTCTTGCTTCATCGAAGTGCCTGGTCTCCATGACGATTTCTCCGCCACGTCTAATGTGGTTCTTCTGCCTCATTATCTCGTAAAGCAGAGCCCTCTCAAGACCCTTGAATGAGGAGATGTTCTTAACTTCAACACGGTCTCCCCAGAATACGGAAACGTTTGCATCCGCCTTCATTGCACCTTCGAGGTCACCATCAAATACTCCAAGATAGTCAAGGATGCTCCTGAGCTTTTCAAGATAGCGTCTTGCTTCCTTCGGGCTTCTCATATCAGGTTCGCTGACAATCTCTATAAGGGTCATACCTGAACGGTTGTAGTTAATAAGTGTACCCTTGGACTTGTCAATGGTACCCATGTGCTGCAATCTTGCTGGGTCTTCTTCGATATGTGCACGGGTGATTCCGACTACGTGTTCACCGTCTTCGCCTTCAATGATTATCTTTCCATTAGCTGCGATTGGGAAATCGTACTGTGTGGTCTGGAAGTTCTTCGGAAGGTCAGGGTAGTAGTAATTCTTCCTGTGGAACTGGGTCTGCTCTATAATTTCACAGTTAAGTGCAAGACCTATCTTAATGGCAAACTCCACTGCCTTTTCGTTGAGTACCGGCAGTGAACCTGGAAGTCCCAGACAGACCGGGCACACGTGTGTGTTTGGTTCAGAGTCATGGTATTCAGTGGAACAGCCACAGAAGAGCTTTGTCTTGAGCTTGTTCAACTGGACGTGGACTTCAAGTCCAATCCTTACTCCATCAGGGTTCTCGTATACCATTATTGTACCCCCTTTGGTCTTTCTGTGTGATAATCAGTATTTTGTTCGAAACTGTAAGCAGCTTTTATGATGGTGTTCTCATCGAAGTGCTTACCGATTATCTGGAGTCCTGCAGGCATTTCATGTGCAACAAGTCCACATGGCACGGATATTGAAGGTACGCCTGCAAGATTAATCGGTACTGTGTTTACGTCCGCAAGGTAGAGTGAAAGCGGATCGTTGATCTTCTCTCCCATCTTAAAGGCATGTGCCGGCATTGTTGGTGCCATGAGCACATCAACATTTGCAAGAGCCTTATCGAAGTCCTGCTTCACAAGTGTCCTGACCTTGAGTGCCTTAAGATAGTACTTGTCGTGATATCCTGCTGAAAGTGCATAGGTTCCAAGCAATATCCTGCGTTGTACTTCCGGTCCAAAACCTTCAGCACGGGTCTTTGATGCCATAACGTGCCAGTTGTCACCTTCAACACGTAATCCGTATCTTGTTCCGTCAAAACGTGCAAGGTTTGATGAGGCTTCACTCATGGCTATGATATAATAAGCTGCAAGTGCGTATTTTGTGTGTGGCATAGATACCTTTTCATAGGTAGCTCCCATGTCCTCGAACTTTGAGATCGCATCCCACACTGCATTGTTTACTTTCTCATCGATGCCCTCGCCAAAGTACTCATCCGGTACACCGATCTTCATGCCTTTCACATCATCCTTCAGGGCTGCACTGTAGTTATTTTCCCTGTTGATGGATGTGCTGTCCCTGTTATCGTAGCCTGCTACAACATCCATGACAGCCGCGATGTCTGCAACATTGGTTGCAAGAGGACCAATTTGTTCCAGTGAGTTTGCGTATGAGATAAGTCCGTACCTGGAAATGCATCCGTAGGTCGGTTTAAGTCCGACAACACCACAGAAGGCTGCGGGACATCTGACCGAGCCACCGGTGTCCGAACCAAGTGAGACCGGAACCTCACCAGCAGCAACCACAGCGGCACTTCCTCCTGATGAACCTCCCGGAACTCTTTCGTGGTCCCATGGGTTAAGGGTTGGCCCGTAACAGCTTGATTCGGTGGATGAACCCATGGCGAACTCGTCCATGTTTGTCTTACCGATAATAACTGCGCCTGCTTCCTTTAGTTTCTCAATGACATGTGCATCGTATGGTGGCACATATCCCTGAAGTATCTTTGATGAGCAAGTAGTGGAGAGTCCCTTTGTGGAAATGTTCTCCTTGATTGCAATGGGTACACCTGCAAGAGGTCCTTCATGTCCTTTTGCATCGATTTCGCGGGCAATATTGATTGCCTCGTCCCAGGTCGTGGTGAATCCGTTTATTTTGCTCTGTTTAATTGTTTCAATATAAGACGCAGTGACCTCTTCTGCAGAGGAGTCTGCAATTTTCTGTCTGATGCCTGAAATGTCTGTCCATGCTGCCATTTTAGTCCGCCTCACATGATCTTCGGGGCTTTGAAATTGCCTTCCTTCTTGTGTTCAGTATTTGCAAGCACGTCTTCCTGTGGCATCGATTCCTTAACTTCGTCTTTCCTGAATACGTTTACAACATCCATTACATGATAGGTGGGTGGCACGTCTTCGGTATCCACTTCATCAAGCTGCCCGAAATAATCCAGTACGGAGTTGAGCTTCTCTGCATACGCATCGGACTGTTTTGCATCAATCTCGATACGTGCGAGCCAGCCTACGTGTTCGACCTCTTCTTTAGTGATCATCGTAAGTTCCTCAAATTGAAATAGGGTAATATGTAGATATTTAAGTCTTAGAAAAGCAGGCGATTATATTAAAAATGTTGGTTACGAAAAATATGGCAGTCTTATCTTGTGGTAATATACGGAATTTATGGAGTTTTGAGTAAATGGATGGTAAAACCAATCCCTGGTCATCTCTGGAAGGGAAGAATATCCCCGCAACCCTTGAACTGGACACTGTTATCTATCAGTATACAAAGCCTGGTTGCCATATCCTTGATGTCGGCTGTGGTGCAGGGAAAGTCAGTGTTCCTCTGGCATCACAGGGTTTTATGGTAACAGGTGCTGACATCAATACCGAAGCGCTTGAGATGGCAAAATCCTTCTCAAGATCACAGGAATGTCTTCATCTCCCGTTATTCCTCAAAGCTAATGCCACATATCTCCCATTTGCAGACTCTGTTTTTGATGTTTCCATTATGCAGGCTTTTCTGACAACCATTCCTTCAAAGGAAGACCGTGCCCGGATAATCAGGGAAGTGTGCAGGGTACTAAAGCCTGAAGGTTATCTTTATCTTGCTGACTTTGGTCAGACGTGGCATTCAGAAATCTATCGTGGGCGTTATCTCAGAGATTTGCCGGCGACAAAAGAGGAAGGTTCATTTTTTGCATATGACCAAAAGACCGGGGAAGTCGCTTATATTGCTCACCATTTTACTGAGAAGGAACTTGTTTTTCTGCTGCTTGAGAACGGGTTTGAGGTGGAGTTTTTTAAAAGGGATACTTTTGTGACAAGGACCGGGAACCGGGTTAACGGGTTTGTGGTTGTGGGGAAAAAGAGTTGATCTTTTTCTTCATATATTTTGAATATGAATTTGAATCTGTAGAGATCCTATCCAATACAATTTTGAATTAAGCAACTTTCAACACTTCATTATTTCAGTAGTCTTAGAATGGTGCTAACGGTTGTGAATACTTTAACAAGCCCGAAGGAGCACGGCGAAGCCGGCACATCATAATAAGATGTTCGAACAGATATTTACGTTGCTCACTTCTTTTTCTGTATTTTGAACTCAGCAACTTTCGATAACTGTATTATTTCATAAGTCTTCAGAATAATTGTGTGATAAGGTGCGCCTGCGGCGGGTAGTCGTGTTGTTCTTGTATGGCAATGGTTTACTGTATAAGTATCAGAAACAGAAAATGAGGATTTCTACAGATCCTATAAAGAGAAAGAAGACGATAAATCAATAATAACTGGAGGGAACAGAATACCAATTGTCTGGTGCATCTCCTGTGCCTGAACTTACATCAATGCTGTATTTATTGTTATAATAATACCAGAGATATACCACAGTGTAGTTTTCATCCCGGAAGTAATCGAAGTCAATATCTTCGTAATTGTCAGGATAGATTACTTCCCCAAGGTCATCGTCATAGTACGGACCTACTGTGGCATCCACAGGGAACCATTCCCCATCTTCGTAGACTTCAATCCATGCATGTCCACTATTATTGTTACTACTGGTCACCTGACCCATAACAACCCTTAAGCTTTCTTCATCATATTCACCGGAGCCGATCAGTAACGATGCAAGAGTATTAGCCTGTTCGGTACAATCACTTACGATCTCACCTGGCACAGGGTTTGAATCGAAATCCGGAGTATCTTGCAGAAACTCCGTAGGAGTGAGCCATCCGTCCGGCTGGTTGTTCAGAGTAACATCAGATACCCATATCCATGAAACTGCAGTCTCATATATCTCGTCTGCGTCATCAAGATCTTCATTCCTAAGATAATCCTGCACAGCATCAGCGTATGGTGTTACATATTCCTGAACCCGTAAAACACCTGTCGTTTCAGGAGGGTTAGCCTGAATAAAATCTTTGAGTTTATTTTTGTCAGCCATTTCCTGCTGCATACATGGAACCGGATCCATAAGGATATTTTCAGAAAGAACGTTTGAAGGAACATCATTTATTGTATCTTCTGATCTCATATTGTCTGAAACATTTTCTTCAAGAGAAGCAGAAGAAAAAGATGTAGTTGGATCATCGTTCCCATCAGATACAGCATAAACCGAAAACATCAGTATTGCTACCAGGAAAATAGGAAGTATCGATTTTTTCATAGTATTTAGCCCTATTTGACTACATGAATTCCGTTTGGTATGTTACCTATAGTTCACTTCGTTTTATATAATTTTACTTATTACCATAATAAATTAGTGGCCAATGACTAAAATTATCTATTTGAAGCGTTTTGCAGCTTCACATGGAACAAAACAATTTTTATCTCAAGAGAAAATTCATGAAGCACAAGTCATCAGTAACACAAATATTCTATTTTTCAACTTTATTATGAATAAAAAAACAATATTACAATTTTAGTATTACGAATTAGTAAATTATTAATACTACATTGTTGTACTTGTGGTCATGCAGGAAGCACAGGTAAAAGAGGAAATAACCAGCAAATGGGATGTCTCCTCCCAGACGTATGACATGCAGCATGGTCATGCTGTAAAAAGCAGCGCAGAGGCAGATGCCTGGATAAAGGTCTTCAACAGTGTATTTCCCGCCGGGAAGCTGGACATACTGGATGTAGGCTGCGGAACAGGTGAGATCAGTCTTCTGCTGGCCGACATGGGGCATAATGTCACAGGGATCGACCTTTCTGAAAAAATGATGGAAAAAGGCAGGGTAAAAGCCCAAAATCGTGGTCTTAACATTAATTTCCAGCTTGGCGATGCGGAAAATCCTCCGTTTGACGCCGGTTCCTTTGATGTTGTTATCAATCGTCACCTTCTCTGGACACTTCCTCATCCCAAGACCGCCGTGCTGAACTGGGGAAGAATGCTCAGAAGCGGAGGTCGAACTGTAATCATAGACGGTGTATGGGATGACGGTTCCCTGAACACAAAAGTCAGGCGCTTCTTCGGTAATGTCGGAGTACTGGTAGCAGAGAGGAAGAATCCCTGGAAGGGATACTATTCTGATGATCTCAAGGCTGTGCTTCCAAATGCAGGGGGTACACCTCTTGAAAGATCCAGTGGCTATCTGTCCGATGCAGACCTGAAGAATATCGAATCTCTGGATATTAGCTACATCCGCGATATACAGAGGCAATTCATGCCCTGGCACAAACGCATCGGTCACAATTACAGCTACTATCTTGTTCACGGTTCCAAATAAATCCCGGATGAAATGGGGATGGTAAAATGTTGAATAAAAATACACTGAGTTTAACAATGATTTTGTTTGTGGTATTTTCGGTAATGATGTCCGGATGCACAGACACGTCCGATACACAAAATTCAATTTCAGGGGATGTTGCAGAAAGTACTGACAATTATCTCGTGCTTGGAGAGATGTGGACTATAGATTGCATCGATCCGGTCGATGATGGTACTGTCATGTGTGAAAAGGCAGCCTGTCTTGAAACACTGGTCGGAGCAAACGCAAACTTTTCACTGAAACCCTGTCTGGCTACATCTTGGGAAAGGCTTGACAATTATACCTGGCAGTTTACCCTGCGAGATGATGTTCTTTTCCATGACGGAAGCAAGATGACAGCAGAGGACGTAAAGTTCTCCCTTGAAAGGGTTATTGAAAATAATCCCAAGGTAAGTTCTATGCTTAAGGTAAAATCCATCGATATTGTGGATGATTATACCATTAACATAACCACCACCGAACTCAACCCTATACTTGCCGGTGTGCTGCATTATCCAAACACTGCAATTATCAGTTCTTCCTCCCTGGACGATGACGGCAATTTCATATCACCAATCGGTACCGGCGCTTATGCTTTCGAATCATTCGATGAGCAGACCGGCGTACTTACAGTTACAAGGAATGATAACTGGTGGGGAGGAGAAGTAGGTCTTGAAGGAATAATTCTCAAAGGTATTCCGGATCCTAACACAAGGGCAATGGCAATAGAAAGCGGTGAAGTTGACTTTACAGTAGATGTGCCTTATAGTGAAACCGATCGTATCGATGCTCTTGATGGCATAAACGTGGAGAAATACATGACTCCCCGTGTTTACAAGATTGATGTGAATCTCGCACATGAGCCTCTGGATGATGAAAGAGTCAGACAGGCGATTTCCTATGCAATTGACAGGGAAAGCATTGCCGAGAATGTACTCTATAATGTAGGCGAAGCCGCAGCAGGTCCTTTCCTCCCAACAATGGTCTGGGCAAACAAGAACCTGACTCCTTATGAGCAGAACCTTGAACTTGCAGATGAGCTGCTCACCGAGGCAGGATGGGTTGACACTGATGGTGACGGTATAAGGGACAAGGACGGACAGGATCTCGAACTGAGCTTCATGACATATTCCGAAAGACCGGGACTTCCGCCAATGGCTGAAACCATAGCTGCCGAGTTAACTGAAATCGGTATCAAGGTGACAGCAGAAGTCATGGATTACGGCGCCATAGAGGACAACAAGGACAGTGGCAACTGGGACCTTTACCTTGCAGCCTACAACATTGCAATGGTTCCTGATCCGGAATATGTGCTGAATAACTGGTATTATACAAACGGCACGGACAATGGACCGGGCTACTCTAACTCCGAAGTCGATGCCCTGATAGACGAGGCAAGATCCATCACTGATCTGGAACTTCGCTACGAGAAGTTCAATGAGGTTGAAGCCATCGTTTATGAGGAACAGCCAATGATCATCGTGGCATATTATGGCTGTGCTATTGTTAAGGACGATTCTTTGCAGGGATATGTATTCGACCCGACAGCCCACGATTATCGCATAAACGCAGGCATGTACATGGAGGAATAATACCGGAAAATGATGTGGGATAATGGACGAGACATTATGAAAGCACCTCCTCACGGGTGCTTTCCTCCCTTTATTTTAATTTCCGGACTATACTAATTATCACAGGACTGAGCAAGGAATGTACCGCTATATTCTGAAAAAAACCATTTTTATGATTGTTTCGGTATTTGCCGCCTGCATGCTTGTTTTTATGCTTATGAACGTTCTCCCCGGGAGCACTGCTGAATTAATGGTCAAGCATGCTTTTGTAGGACTGGAACAGGGGGTGACGGATGAGGAACTTGCCACTATTTCCGAGCGTTATAACCTTGACGACCCGCTATACCTCCAGTTTTTCCACTGGATGGAGGACGGGTTGCTAAGAGGTGATCTGGGTACTTCCTATGTGTATAACCGACCGGTAGCGCATCTGCTAAAGTTACGCCTGCCGGCAACAATCCTGCTTGCGATGTCAAGTATGTCAATTGCTATTGTCTGCGGTGTATCCCTCGGTGTGTATTCCGCATTGAAGGAGAACCGTTTAACTGATCATTTGTTGAGATTTGTAAGTCTGTTTGGTGTATCAATGCCGGGTTTCTGGGTAGGCTTATTGCTGATCCTTCTGTTTTCGGTGAAATTAAAAATGATACCCGTTACAGGTTATGGAAGTTTCGAGAATCTGATATTGCCTTCGCTGGCACTTTCCATTCATTCGATGACCTCTATTATGAGGATTACAAGAACCAGCATGCTGGAAACCCTTGGTCAGGATTATATCCGTTTTGCCACTGCCAAGGGTCTGCCAATGAGGCTGATAATCACCCGGCATGCCCTGAAAAATGCCATGCTTCCTGTAATCACTGTGCTGGGTTTCCAGATGGGTTACCTGCTGGGTGGCTCTGTTATAATTGAACAGGTTTTCTCATGGCCGGGTATCGGAAGCTTACTGGTAAATTCCATCTCCGCAAGGGACCTGCCTGTTGTGCAGGGGTGCATTATAGTAATAGTTGCAATGTTCCTGCTTGTCAATTTCCTTGTTGATATTCTTTACACATATCTTGACCCACGTATCAGGTACGGGTGATCTCATGATACGTAAAAGACTGATTTCTGCTTTGAATAATGAACACCTTCAGAAGGCTGTGGAACGAAAAGATATGCTGATCGCCATGATCATGCTGGCCCTTCTGATATTGGTGGCGTTAGCATCACCTGTATTGTCACCTTACGACCCCAATGCCATTGACCTTGATAATAAGAATGGTAATCTGACATCTGCACATCTGCTGGGCACTGATTATCTTGGAAGGGATATGCTTAGCAGGATCCTCTGCGGGGCCACAACATCACTTTCCATTTCAGCAGGTGTTGTGACGCTGTCACTTATTGTTGGTATAAGCCTGGGCTGTATAGCCGGTTATTACGGTGGGTTTGTGGATGAGGTGATCTCAAGGGCGATCGATCTGTTCCTTGCTTTCCCCAGTATTATTTTTGCTCTTGCAATGATGGGTGCGCTGGGTCCGAGCATACTTAATCTCATGCTTTCACTGGCAATGGTGCACTGGGCCAGTTATGCAAGACTGATGAGGGGTCAGGTTCTGTCCGTCAAGGAACAGGAATACGTACTCTCCACCCGGCTTTTAGGTGCCAGCGACCGGCGCATTATGAGAAAACACATAATTCCCAATTCCATTGCTCCGATCATAGTACTTGCAACCATTGATCTTGGACATGTCATCCTTTCGGTTGCAGCGTTGAGTTTTCTCGGGCTGGGGCTGCCCATGGATATTCCTGAATGGGGTGCCATGCTCAGTGCAGGAAAGGGATTCATGAGGACCGCTCCTTTGCAGACTATATTCCCGGGTCTGGCAATTACACTGGTAGTGGTCATATTCAGTATTCTTGGAGACGGGATGCGGGATATTCTCGACCCCCATGAACAGGGAGATGATTTGTATTGAAGTCACATGATATGCTTGAAGTTAAAGATCTGTTTGTTGAGTTCCCGACAAGGAACGGTTCGGTAAAGGCAGTAGATGGTGTTTCTTTCAGTATCAAGGAAGGGGAGTCATTTGGTATTATCGGTGAAACCGGCTCCGGTAAATCGGTAATCGGTCTTGCCATCCTGCGCCTTTTGCCTCCAACTGCAAGGATAAGGGGCACGATACTGTTTGAAGGTCGCGATGTTTACACTATGAATTCCCGGGAGATGAGAGAGATGCGTGGCAGGTTTGTTTCACTGATGCCACAGAACCCTGCCACTTCCCTGAATCCTGTCCTGAAAAACAGTATTCAGGTTTCCGAGGTTTTTGAACAGCATGGAATTAAGAGAGCGGAGGGCCTGAAAAAAGCAAAGGATATTATGAGTAAACTTCTCCTGACTGATCCCGGGCGTGTTTGCGATCAGTATCCTTACCAGCTTTCAGGTGGCATGAAGCAGAGATTGCTTGCCTCTATCTCACTTTCCATGCATCCCCAGCTCATGATTGCAGACGAACCTACAAAGGGTCTGGATAATGAGTCACGGGAAAAGACTGTTGAACTGTTTGACAAAATAAGATCCGAATACGGAAGTTCTATGCTGATTATCACTCATGACCTGGATTTTGCCAGGGATGTTTGTGACAGGGTTGCTGTTATGTATTCCGGCAGGATGGTGGAGATCAACAAGGCCGGTACGATTGTGACCTCACCTTCACATCCATATGCAAAGGGTCTTGTACAGGCTCTTCCCCGTAACGGTCTTGTGCCAATGGACGGGCAGAGCCCCGGCAGGATTAACCTGCCTGATGGCTGCCTGTTCTACCAGCGCTGCAAATCCCGCAAAGATGTGTGTAAAAAGCAGGTTCCTGTTATGAAAATATTTGAAGGGGGCAGGGTTAGTTGTCATCTTTACTGAAAGTCAGGAATCTGAATAAAGAGTTCAATGGTGCCCGTGTTCTCCATGATGTGAGTTTTAACATTGAACAGGGCGAGACGCTGGGGCTTTTCGGCAGGAGCGGCTCCGGTAAGACCACTGTGGGCAGATGTGTCATTGGTCTTGAGAATACCGATGGCGGTGAGATCGTGTTCAACGGGAATCCCATTATTGCCAATGGCAAAAAGCCGGCATCCGGTTCCAATGGAAAAGTCCCGGGAATACAGATGATTTTCCAGCATCCTGAAACTTCATTAAATCCCAGAATGAAGGGCATGGACAGTATACTGGAACCTCTGCAGATACATAACATGTGCACTAACTGCCAGATGCAGGATAAGGCGAAAGAACTTGCTGACATGGTGGGTCTTGGAATGGAGCACCTGTGCCGTTACCCGAGCCAGCTCAGCGGTGGTGAGATCCAGCGCATAGTCCTTGCAAGAATTTTATCTATCGGACCGCAACTGATAGTGGCCGATGAGCCGACATCCATGCTGGATGTGTCAGTACAGGCACAGGTTCTTCGACTGATGAAACGTATTCAGGAGGAGAAGGAAATTTCCTATCTGTTGATCTCACATGATATTGAAGTGCTGCAACAGGTCTGTGACAGGATTGCGTTTCTCGAAGAAGGAAGGATTGTGAGGGTTGAGGAAACTTGAACACTTTTTCTTTTTCTGATGAACAAATCATTTTGGAATTAAGTCATAATTTTTAAGTAGAATCCTGAATATTTAAAAATTGTTATGTGCATAAATTGCACTTTGTTCTTCAAACGATCTGGCTTCTATCTTTTAACTGAGGGTTCTACAATGAATCACAATCTGAAAATAGTTTTCTTAATTCTTGGAACGATTCTTTTTTCGCAATCATTCACTGTGGAGGCCACTGAGATTCCATCTGAAGAATGGAATTTATCTATGGGAGTTGCTGACGATGATTATTTCAGGGGTGTTGAGCAAACATCAGATGGCGGCTATATAGTTGCGGGAACCTCAGAATCTCTTGCAGAAGGTTCAAAAGGTGGAAAAGCTGATGCATGGTTGGTTAAACTGGACAAAGAAGGAAATGTAGATTGGAACAACACTTATGGGGAAAACTATGGTGAATGGGGCTTTATAGCAAAGCAAACCTCAGATGGTGGATATGCATTAACAGGTTATTCGTTTCCCACAGGACCCGGTAAAGATTATATTCTGAAAGTAGATAAAGAAGGAAATGAGGAATGGAATAAGATAGATGATGAGATTACTCACGATGATTATCTTGAATATGTAGCTGAACGTACAAACGACGGTGGTTATATTGTTGCTGACATCGTTGAGTATGCAAAACCGGATCCTGATAGTTTCCTTCTCTCAATAGACATGGATATCAATCTGACAAAATATGACATAAATGGTTTAAAAGAATGGAATACAAAATTCGGTCAAGAAACATATTCGGAAATTATAGATTTGGACTCACATCCTGTAAGGCAAACCAGTGATAATGGGTATGTGATTGCCGGAACAATTGTGGCGAATAAATCAAATGGTTATGATATCTGGCTTATCAAAACAGATGAATTTGGTCAGGAACAATGGAATAAAACCTATGGTGCGCAAAAGTCCGATTCTGCATACTGCATATCATTAACCTCTGATAATGGGTATGTAATGTCGGGAATGTCTTCCAGCCCTAAATTTTCAGGTAGCGGAGGTAAAGGTTTCATACTCAAAACAGATGCTGATGGTAATCAGGAATGGATGGTGGAGTTTTCAAATTGCACTCTATATTCTGTAGAGCAAACATCTGATAATGGTTATATTGCTGCCGGTATTAAGGATGGAAGGCCTTGGGTAGTTAAGCTGGAAGGGGATACAGCTGTTGACGAGGCTGGGAATATTTTTAGTAAGTTATGGTGTTATGTCTATAGCTTCTTCAAGTATAATTGATACTCATATGACAAGCTATGCAAAAACAAAGGCACTCATATGTTCAAATATTGTAGTGTTTTATCAATAACTTGAGGAAAGGGTCACAAAATAGAGGAAAAGATATGTGGATATTCCACATATCGGCTTTGCTTTTTTAATAAGTTGCGTGGATCTTAGCTTTTAGCGTAGTGTCTTTAGCTTCACTCCATGTCACATTCAGTGAAATGTTGGCCTTAAAACCGGTCTTGTGTTTGAAATCGATCTTATCGCCTTTTTTCACGCCTTTCTTATCCAGGATAGTGTCATTACCATCCTTCACAACAATATCCCATGTACCTTCATCAGGTGCCGTTATCTCAAATGTGCCTGAGATAGTGACCCCAAATGTAACCTTGGATACCGACTGGCTGCCTTTCCCATTTTTGACATCCAGGTTGAAATCTATATCCTTAGTAGCTCCCAGAATGACTTCTTCCTGGGCCAGATTTATCAGTTTGGCTAATTGGGCATCAGTCAGATCAAGGTGTTTCTTAACGTCATTGTGTACAGAGTCCATCATTCCGGCAAGTTCCGTATAGTCAGCTTTTCCTGTCATTCTTATCTCTCCTTCATGCCGGTTTATTTTGCTTTAGTTGATTACAGAAAAATAACCCCGCACAATGACACTTTGAATATATGTACAGAAATATAAAACTTATGTGCATATTCTTAAATATTTTTAATAATCACAATTATTTCCTCTGTAGAAATCCTCTTATTATGAAGTGCCGGCTTCGCCGTGCTCCTTCGGGCTTGTTTAATATTTCACAACTTTTCTATCATTCTGAAGACTACTGAAAACACAGTAATTGAAAATTGCTGAACTCAAACTTGTATTAAGAGCATTTCTACAGAGCCGAAAATGCAGTTATTGAAAAATTGAGTTTTAAGTTGCAATTTACAGGATTTCCACAGTTGTATTTTTATCTCAAAAAGAACTGGTTACATATAATGAACATATGTTCTCTATCAGGATTTGTTACCCATGACTCCAATAATCGTTGATCAGAATCTCTGCACAAGTTGCGGTATTTGCACAAAGGTTTGCCCGCCGGGTATAATCGAGTTGGATGAAGGTTTAAATCTTCCGCAAGTGCAGGAAGCAAACGTTCTCCGTTGTATCAAATGCGGGCACTGTGAAGTTTTCTGCCCGTCTAAGGCACTACTTCTGGACTTGCGTCCTGATGAAAAAATTCCCCTGTCCGCCGATGCGGGGAACCTCTCTCCTGAAGACATAGGGTTCTATCTCAAGAAACGCAGGTCTATACGGTATTTTACCAGAGACCCTGTCCCTCGGGAGACAATACTAGAAGTTCTTGACATTGCCCGCTATGCTGCATCAGGAACCAATGGTCAGCCGGTGCAGTGGCTGGTTGTTCATGATCCTGCAAGGGTCAGGAAGATTGCCGGGCTTACCATCGAATGGATGAAGACCCTTGTTAATACATCTCACCATATGAGTGGTTACGTACCTGCATTCATTTCGGCATGGGAGCACGGACAAGATATCATCTGCCGGGATGCTCCACATCTTCTATTCGCCCATATCCCGGAACAAAATCCAGTTGCACCTGTTGATGCCATCATCGCTCTCACTCATTTTGATATAACTGCACCATCATTCGGGATAGGCACCTGCTGGGCGGGCTTTGTTGCTGCAGCCGCCAGCTCTTACGAACCTCTCCGGAAAGAACTAGGATTGCCTGCGGGAAGGAAAAGTGCTTATGCAATATTGTTCGGGAATCCTTGGTATAAGATATGTGGAATTCCTCGCAGAAAGCCTCTTGAGGTTATGTGGCAGTAATTTTTTTTTAAAAGAACTTTTTAGTGAACAATTAAAACAACATCCAAATCTAAAAAGTAAGTTAGTCCTGCAATAATCTTGCAGGATATTTTTATTTATGCAAATGGGTGTGCTGCACTGTCCTTTTTAGCAAGTGCTTCATCAACGGTAGGAGTTCCATCAACTGCACGCTTGATCGCAAGTTTTGTAGCTTCGTAGTTGAATTCGTAGATCTTATCCTTGTCCTTTGCATCCCACTCGATGAATACTGAAACAATGATTAGTAGGTCTTCAGCTTCTTCCTTTGGAATAACTCCTTCATCGACACTGTCCATCACAGCTTTTGCAATAGATGCCTGTGCAGGTCCAAACATCAGGGATGCCTGTGCCACATTCTTCATTGTCACCTTGTTTACAAGGAGTGTTGCAGGTTTTGGTGTAACATTTGGTTCAAGTACAGCAAGTAAAGGAGAGTGTCCCTGTCTTGGCATTGCAAGGGAATTCATAAATGCAGTTTCAACAGCACTTCCTTTTCTGCCTATCACAAGGTCTATGTGTGCAACTTCCGGTCCTTCACCAACTAAGGCTTCGCCTACCAGGCTATTTAATATTTTTGTCATTTCTTTCACCTCAATCAGAACTTTGTAGAAATGCATTGTATGATTTTTAGTCCCTAATACATTTCTACCGTTCCTTATTTTCACATCACCACATAAACAGGAGAACATATAAATAGTTATTCTAACCATTTGGTAACCTGGTGAGAAATCATGGGAGACCTGGAACGCAGTCCTATAGACATAGCAATAAAACTAATAAGCAAGAAATGGACGCTCAACATAATCAGGGATATGTTCTGTGGAAAAAAGCAATTCCATGAATTCTTAAAAAGCAATCCAAAGCTCAGCAGTAAGGTACTGTCTACTAAATTGCGTCAACTGGAACTAGATGGATTAATTGAAAAGGTAATTGTGTCCAAGACTCCGGTAACCATAGAATATCACCTGACCAGAAAAGGAAGAAACCTGAACAAGGTGCTTTATGAACTTTCAGGATTTGCATACAGGGAATGTGCTGATGAGTCTACTCCGGCATGCACGGAACACAGTTATGAATTAACTAAAGAACTGCTGAATATAGAGGATTGAAAATACGTCTGATAACTTCATTCTTTTCCGTGGTAATCCCGATGTATGAGCTTACTCCATACTCCTTGTCACTTTCTCCCCACACCCTTAAAGAACATATAATTGAACGTTCCATACTCCGCCGCCGTCCTGTGCAGATCCTCGATTCCCCTGTCAAAAGTATCAGTATCAATGATTCCCATCCCGGTTGCACTTTCCCGCACTCCCTCAACCATCGGTATAATTGTCCTTCTCACAAATCCTTCCTCCATATGAGGGCGACTGGAATCACTGTAGACCATGCGGGGTGAAACAGTAATATCAGAAAATCCCGCTTGTTTGATAAGAGGATAGACCTGCCTGCCAATTAAAGAATCACCTCCGAGTCTTGCCTGAACTTCAACAAGGCTGTTCCAGGTTTTTACTCCGGCTTCTGTCTCGGGGTGGAAGAAGCATGAACCGTGATCACCCTCGATAACAGTGATTGTGCCGCCGGTCTTGAGTACCCGGCGCAGGCTTGCCAGAGCTTTGACAGGTTCCTTGAGGTGCTCAAGCACAAAGCAGACGAAAACGTGGTCGAAACTATCATCTTCAAAAGGAAGATCGAAGATGTTTTCCACTCGGAACTCCACGTTTGTGACTCCATCTCTGGCGGCACGTTCTTTTGCAAGGTTCAGGGATTCTTCGGATATATCAATTGATGTGATCTTAGCCTTTGGGCTGTTCTTCGAGAGAATGACTGTCTGCGCACCGATGCCGCATCCGGCTTCGAGTACTGCGCTGCCTGGCGAGTATTTTGTATCGCTGTGCAGGAGTTCTTCCAGTGTATTTGCCTGGTCATTGAGGCGAGCAGATTCTCTTTCGGAGTAGCCGTGAACGTAATCATGGGATTTCAGGGAGGGCATGATGGGATATTGTGCTACCTTATTTAAAAATACAGATGTTTTGTTTCGAACTCAGAGATTCTGCCTGCGTATAACCGAATACATCTGCGTCTTCTTCATCTTGGCGAGATT
>Ga0182238_1000250_pt1 | contig 17541 bp, 18 predicted proteins | sample hydfrates6_PW_90_FD_132439 | JGI IMG/M metagenome (GOLD analysis project Ga0182238, IMG submission 132439) | Subsurface microbial communities from deep shales in Texas, USA - hydraulic fracturing test 6_PW_90 | ecosystem: Environmental > Aquatic > Deep subsurface > Shale gas/oil reservoir >... | reverse complement strand
CGCATTTGTTGGTTCGTAGTTAGTAGTTCGTAGTTGGTAGCCCTGATTAGCTCTTAGTTCTTAGCTCTTGGCTCTTGGCAAATCCTAGTCGTTCTTTAGGGTCTTTCCTGTAGCCCGTCACCTTTTTGCCATGAGCGGTCATCAGTTAGCTGTTAGCCTTTTTAATATTTAACTGGTAAAAGTTTGTAATTTCTTGCATCCCTTGAATTTACTTTGTTTTATACCTGCAATTTTTTTTTTAATGTTTGAGTTCCTTTACTACCAGAAAAGCTTCCCACAATCGTGGGAAGCTTATTTAGGTTAGACTATCTAAATAAATCATTAAGATCGTCAAGGAATTCTCTTACAGGCCTTCCAAGATCTATATCTCTTGCATAATTTCTAAGTTTAGTTACTCTATCTTCATCTGTTGTTACATATACTCTGTCTATGTCAGGATCTATTCTTCTAACTCTGTTCGCAATATTTGTTCTAAGAGCTGCCACGTTTTTAATATCTCCTGTAGTGTCTACTCCTACATAACAAGTATCTTCATTTTTTATAATTGTTGCATCTTTTATTTTATCAATTTTTTCTACTTCATTTTCAATTCTATTTGTTAATGCTACATCCATTCCATTTCTGTACCTATTCATTCCCATAGGAATATTATCGTAAGTGTAGTCTCTTGTATCCATACCATTTCTTCCATAAAAACCATAAAATCTGTCATATCTTGGAGTGTTCGGCCCATATAGAGGCAGTCTTCCTGTATATCTGTCATCATATCTTGTTCCTATTTCATCTCTTGTATCCATATCATATCTTTCAGGAGTTGGCTTCTGTTGTGGAGCACATCCTATGGCTAGTATTGATGCCATCAGTGTTAATGACAGTACAGCCGTAATAACTTTTGTATTTTTTCTAAGCAATTTCATTCTCCTTTCTATTTAATTGATTTAATTTGTTATGCTCGCTATTTTTATATGGCATAACAAATTAAATTGATACAGTTATATTTTTTGTTATTTTTATATAAATATCTGTTGTACTTTTTTCAAGTTTTACTATAATTTAAAAAAAATAAAGCCTCTAGGCTTTATTTCTACATATTGTATAATTTTGATTTTTTTAGAATTTTAATTTGACAAGCTTGAAAAAAATCTTATCTGTATAATATTAGCTTATATTACATTGTATATTGGAAACTTTGAGACTATAATAAATATAAAGGTTAAATTTACTTCTTATGCCAATTAAGCTAATAACATGGCTCTAAATATCCTTCAATGTTTCCTCTGAAGCGACATTGAAGAGGATTATTGAAGAATATTTATAAGGGACTAGTAAGTCGAGTAAAGTTTATACTAAAATATCTAAGGAGGTTTTTATATGGAAATTAAAATTTTTGAACAGGTTTGCTGAGATGGCAGTAAAGTAGCCGTCATCGTCGATGAGGCATTATCTAGACTTGGTTTAGAATACGATTTTGATATAATTGGTGATATACCATCTATAGCAAAGGCTGGTATAATGAATCCACCTGCACTGATGATAAACGGAAAGATTAAGACATCAGGAAAGGTTCCTACAGTTGATGAAGTAAAAAATGCTATAAATGAAGAACTGAAATAACCTTTAAGCCCCGAATATTCGGGGCTTATCTTTGCATTCTAATAATTTTCCTTGATGATACGCCAATTAGTGTGCTCTGCTTTATGCATAGCTTCTAAAAGAATTTCTGCAGAGGTTATATTAGTTGCTAGTGGTACACTATGTACATCACAAAGCCTAAGAAGAGCCAATATATCAGGCTCGTGAGGCTGAGCCGTCAAAGGGTCCCTTAAAAATATAACCAGATCTATCTTTTCACAAGCTATTTTCGATCCTATCTGCTGGTCTCCACCTAAGGGACCAGAAAGAAACCTCTTTACAGCTAGACCCGTTGCTTCAGCAACCAGCTTTCCCGTTGTTCCAGTAGCACAAAGTTCATGCTGCTTTAAAACTTCCTTGTACTTTAATGCAAAGTTAATCATTTGTTGTTTCTTTTTATCATGGGCTATAAGTGCTATGTTCAAAAAAATTTCCCCCTTTATTTAATTTTCCAAAGTTATTTTGAAACACAAGGATTATCTTTAATGAAAAATCTCCATTCAAAATCCTTAGCCTCTTCTGCATAGTCTACATTTATTCTCTTTGACTTGGCTATCTTAAAGGATTTATACCCATCATCCAGTATGAATAATCTATCACCGGTCAAATCATCTCCATAGTTCTTCTTAGTTATTTTCATAGCCATAGTAAGCTTTCCAGGCCCGTTTGTCAGGTTTTTAAGCTGTCTTTTGTTAAGCTCACTCAAATCTTTCCCATAACGATTTACAGCCATTTGCTCAAGGCTTTTTATAGGCTCTATAGCTCTAATCAATACTCCTGCTCCTTCACCTTCTTTTTGAGTTATGATATTCAGACAATGATATATTCCATATATGATATAGACATATGCATGACCGGGTGGGCCAAACATAACCTCCGTCCTCTCCGTTCGGCGGTTGTTATAGCAGTGGGCTGCCTTGTCTATAGCTCCAATATAAGCCTCTGTCTCTACTATTCTACCCTTAAGTTCTTTTTCACCTATTCTATGAACTAAAACTTTTCCTAATAGATCCTTGGCAACCTCAACAGTATTTCTTGCATAAAAGCTTCTGTTTAGTTTCTTTGGCATATGCACATCCTTCCTGCAAAAGCTTGTATAGTATAGTTTTTTTATAATAGTATACCACAAATAATTTTAATATATAGATGAACAACTCCAAGATTCAATTTATATTACTTTAAGGATTTTGAGGTTTCCTTCTGAGTGATTTTGAAGTATTTGTTGCTACTTCTATTTTTTCAAAAAATCAAATGCAAATTGTTATCATTCTACTTCTCCCAACTTAACTACTGTATGATAAATAAGCTCTATGCCCCTTTGCAAATCTTCATAATCTGTCCATTCTTCGGGACAATGACTTCTACCATTTTTACTTGGAACAAACACCAGTCCCGTATCCGTAATAGATGTCATAACCATCGCGTCATGACCTGCTCCACTAATCATTTTCTTATATGAAAACCCTAATTTCTCCGCAGTTTCCTCAAAGATATCCATAATCTCATGAGACATTTCTACAGGATCAACTAGGAGCATATCTTTTATATCCCAGCTTAGACCAAGCTTTTCTTGTATTTCAATTAGTTTGGATTCAATTTGTTTTCTCACCTTTTCGATACATGATTTTTTCTTAGATCTTATATCTACAGTAAAAGTCACCTTCCCCGGAACTATATTTGCTGCTCCAGGAAAAACATTCAAAGTCCCAACTGTTGCTACAGTTCCATTTCCAGCTTCAGTTGCAAAATGTTCAATATTTGATACTAGTTGTGAAGCTGCAACGAGAGCATCTTTACGCATATTCATTGGAGTTGTACCTGCATGGTCCGGTCTACCTTTTACAGTTACCTCAAACTCATTTATCCCTACGATAAACTCAACTAAACCTATATCTTTTTTTTCTGATTCTAAAATAGGTCCCTGCTCTATATGAAGCTCTATAAATGCCTTTACATCTTCAGGCCTTCTTTGGGCCTTTTTAATTTCCCTCGGGTCAAAACCAAATTTCTCAAAGGCTTCAGCCATAGATATACCTTCTGAGTCTTTATTGTTAAGGAGCTGGGCATAAGTAACCTTCCCCGTCATGGCCCTGCTTCCAAAGACTCCTGAACCAAATCTTCCTCCTTCCTCCTCTATCATAGCCACAAATTCAATAGGATACTTTGTTACTACATTCCTCTCCCTTAATACTCTCATTATTTCAAGAGCCATAACAACTCCTGCCGGTCCGTCAAAATTACCTCCGTTCTTTACAGAGTCAAAGTGAGAACCTATCAAAATCGAAGGTGCTTTTTTGTCTTTTCCATCCATCCTTCCAAAAATATTTCCTGCAGCATCTTCATAAACTTTTAGGTTAAGCTTACTCAACTCACTTTTCAAATAATTTCTGGCACCTCTATCGGCGTCCGTAAGAGAAAATCTAGTTAAACCTTCTCCAGGAGTAGAATTAAATTTGGCAAGCTCCTCAATATCTCTTTTTATTCTTTCAAGTTTTGTAAACAAACAACCACCTCCAGCCACAATATTTCATAGTCACTTTCTACCTTATTTAATATTTTATACATAAACGTTAACTTAATCCATAATTTTCTAATAAATATGATATTTAAAACAAATCAAATTAACTCCTCCTTTTCCATACATTTCACCTATAAGATTATTAAACTTTATAAAATGTTCTCTAATTCATAGCTTTTTATAAAAAATTCCATATTTAGTAATATAAAATACAATCTAACTACTTAAACAAACCAGACCTTTACTACTTTGCTGTTATATAGACGTCAGCCTTTGTTCCCAAAAAAAACAAAATTTTCTAAGAAAATAATAAAATATATTATAAATCCTATTTAATGGGTATATTGAAAAAGAGTTGAATTTTTAAAGAAGGGGTAGTGAACATGGTAGAATTTTTACAAGGGTATAACGTTATATTAGTAGGATTTATTGCTAGTGTTGCCGCAGGGTGTGCAACAGGAGTGGGTGCTATACCGATATTTTTCACAAAGGATATCTCTCATAAGTTTCTCGATGCAATGCTGGGCTTTGCAGCTGGTGTTATGCTGGCAGCTACATCCTTTAGCCTTATAGTTCCTGCTATTGAGTATGGAGGCGGAGGTGTAAAGGGAGCAACTATTACCTTATCTGGCATACTCTTGGGTGGAATATTTTTAGATCTTATAGATAAATATGCTCCTCATGAGCACTTATTGGAGGGAAGGCATGAAGGCAATGATTCCAGTCTGAAAAAGGTTTGGCTGTTTATCATAGCCATAACCCTTCATAATTTCCCGGAAGGTCTGGCAGTTGGAGTAGGCTTCGGAAATGGTGATATAGCTAACGGTATAAGTTTGGCTATAGGAATCGGCCTTCAAAATGTACCAGAAGGTTTAGCAGTTGCTCTAGCCCTTATTAGGGAAAAATATAAAACATCTACTGCATTTTTCATCGCTCTCCTTACGGGACTTGTAGAGCCCATAGGAGGAATCATAGGAGTAGGCCTTGTTCAATTAGCCCAATCTATTCTTCCCTTAGGCCTTGCCTTTGCAGCTGGTGCCATGCTCTTTGTAATAAGTGATGAAATCATCCCTGAAACCCATAAGCATAACTATGAAAGAGTAGCAACCTATGGGGTATTGATAGGCTTCGTAATAATGATGTTTTTGGATGTAACCTTGGGATAACTTTTCTTTTTTGTTGATAACTTTTGTTGAATCTTAAAGTTATCAACAAAAAAATGTATCTTTCTATGAGTTTGTGAATTATCTAAAAAATGACCTTACTATTCCAAGGTCATTTTTTTAATGGTTAAACTTTAGATAGTTTTGGGTAATATTATTGATGATAGCCATTTTTTACATTTCATAAATTTTAGGAGGTGTAATTTTTTGACGAATAATATAACTTTAATGATAGGAGGAACTCAAGGTGAAGGTATAGTCAGTACTGGTAATATACTTATAAAAACCCTTTCAAGACTTGGCTACTTTACCTATGGATTTAGAAACTTCTCTTCCAGGATAAAGGGTGGACATACAAACTACATTATAGAAATAAACACAAAAGAGGTACTGGCATACGGTGACAGTTTAGATATATTGATAGCATTTGATATGGAAAGTATAGAAGTTAATATAGACAGGCTTAAAGAAGGTGGGCTTGTAATCTACGATTCAATAATTAACCCTGAAAACTATTTTGTAAGACGGGATCTAGGCTTCCTATCCTTCCCCTTTACTGATATTGCTAAAAAGTATGGAAGCTGTATTATGAAAAACACCTCACTATTAGGCCTTTTAGGAAGACTTTTGAACATACATAGTCAAAATATCAAGGATACTGTAGAGGAAACCTACAAGAAAAAAGGACAGGATATACTATCTAAAAATTTTACCGTTCTTGATAAAACCTATGAGGAACCAATAGAAAACGAGGAAATAAAAACAAGATATAATTTAAACACATCTATATCCGAAAAAAGAGCTTCTATGATAGGAAATGAAGCCATAGCCTTTGGAGCTTTGATGGCAGGATGCCGGTTCATGGCAGCCTACCCCATAACTCCTGCTTCAGAAATAATGGAATACCTATCCGAAAAGCTTCCAGACTATGGTGGCATAGTACTTCAAACTGAAGATGAAATCGCAGCGATTACCATGAGCTTAGGCAGTTCCTATGCTGGTTCACGGGCTATGACAGCATCATCTGGACCAGGAATTTCCCTCATGATGGAGGGTATAGGCCTTGCCGGGATGGCGGAGATACCCATAGTCATAGTAGACGTTCAAAGGGTTGGTCCCAGTACGGGACTTCCTACAAAACATGAGCAGAGCGATATTGAGTTTCTATACCACGGAGCTCATGGTGAAATTCCTCTGATTATTGTCACACCATATTCTGTAGAAGAATGCTTTTATCAAAGCATACAGGCTTTTAATTTAGCAGAAAAATACCAGTGTCCGGTCATAATATTAAGCGATCTTGCACTGGGATTATCACGTCAAACTATTAAATCATTAGATAAAAATAAAATAACTATTGATAGAGGTAAAATAGCATCTGGAGAAAATTTAGAGGAAACCAAACTTGACTTTAGAAGATTTGACTTTACCAGTGACAATATTTCACAAAGAACTCTACCGGGATTTTTAGAAGGAATCCACAAGGTTACGGGACTGGAACACTCTATAATCGGTACTCCAAATAACTATCCCGACAACAGAAAGAAAATGATGGATAAAAGATTAAATAAGATAAGAAAATTGGAATCCCAAAATAATATAGATATATTTGGCACTACAAATAGTTCTCTACTGGTACTTTCAATCGGTTCCAACTATGGAATTATCAAAAAAGTCGTAGAAGATTATAATCTACCTGTGGCCTATGGGGCTTTTAAAATGATTAAACCCCTCCCGGTAAAACAGTTAAAGGAGTTGACTGAAAAGTACTCTAAAATTCTTATAGTTGAAAACAATGCAAGGGGTCAACTTGCATCGATAATAAAACAGAAACTGCCATGCCATGATAAGTTCCACAACCTGCTTAAATACGATGGCACACCTTTTAAACTGGCAGAAATAAAATCCAAAATCGAGGAGATGATATAGATGACGACTGTTAAGAAATATCAAAACGATGTTACTCCTACATGGTGTCCCGGTTGTGGAGATTTTTCAGTACTACGTTCCCTACAGGCGGCAGCAGCCAGACTTAACTTAGATAATCACAATCTAATGACCGTTTCCGGCATAGGTTGTTCAGGAAGGATATCAGGCTATCTAAAAACCTATGGATTTCACAGCATCCATGGCAGGGCCCTGCCCATAGCCCAAGGTATTAAGCTAACAAATCCGGAGCTTACTGTTATAGCCATGGGAGGAGACGGAGATGGCTTTGCTATAGGAACCAATCACACTATACACGCCATGAAAAGAAATATAGATATAACCTATATAGTAATGAACAACCAGATATACGGTCTCACTAAAGGTCATACTTCTCCTCTAAGCGAAAAGAACTTCGTTACCAAAAGTACACCCTACGGTCATATAGAAGACCCTCTAAGACCAGGACTTTTAGCTCTAGCTTCCGGCAGCGGTTTTGTAGCTCAAGGTTTTTCAGCCTATCAGGAGCAGCTTATAGATATAATTATTAAGGCCATAAATCACAAGGGATTTTCATTTATAAACGTATTTAGTCCATGCGTAACATTTAATAAAGTAAATACCTACCAGTGGTTTAGAGAGCATCTCGTTAATCTTGATGAAGATTCTGATCATGATAAAACAAGCTTTCAAAATGCAATGAATAAATACATCGAGACAGGAGGACTGTTTACAGGTATACTCTACGAAAATAAACAGATGGAATATCATGAAAGGCTTTCCAAAAAACATAAAACCCCCATAATTTATCAAAACTTAGATATATCTGAAAGCTTTGATAAGCTAATAGAAGATTTTATTTAACTCACCTTACTATTTCCCTATAAATATCCTTCAATAATCCTCTTCAAAGTCGCTTCATAGGAAACATTGAAGGATATTTAAAGTTGTGTTACTGGATTAAATGGCACAAGAAGTTAATTTAAAACTAATATATTTCGAAATTTTGAATAATAAATTTTTATAATCGTAATAATATTTATAAAACAAATATTTTTGTAGATTATTAATAGTTTATACTGGGTACCTATTAGGTAAAGGGGGAGGATATAATGAAAAAGTATAAAGTCGCTATTCAAAAAGGTCTTAATGAAATCTTTGAATTGCTAAAAAATGAAGGTATGATGTGGTATCATATGAAGATTATGATGGTGATGCAGATATAACTATTATCTCAGGCATTGATTCAGAATATGAAGAGATTGAAACTACTCAATGTAGAGTCTGCGGTCCAAATGATAAACAGATGCTCCTCATTGACGCTACAAGACTTACTCCCGAAAAGGTTCTCGAATATGTAAAAACTATTAGATGCTAATATATTAATCAAATGACTAAAATAAGCGAAACTTACAGTTTCGCTTATTTTTTAATATTAAGTTTTAATATTAAGGAAGAATCATTGAAGGATATCCTTAAACTATACTGTTGGAATAACTAATACAAGAGTTTAATTAAGCTCGGTATATCAGTTTTACATATAAAAAAGTTGAAAATAGGTATAATAATGTTATAATTAAAATGCTAGATGAACTAACATAGTTTTAGAAAGGAGGGTCTGGCAATAAAGCTAGCTTAAATAATGAGTATAATACTAAACTCCCTTGTTTTAGTATCAAAGATTATACCTAAAAATACAAGAGTAAAATTAACATCTAATGTAATAAACCGCTTCATAGATAGGTATGCAGATATTAAGGTCATAAATAGACAAATACTCGAAGAAAGAAAAGGAACTCCTACTATCTATATAGCAAATCACCTTAGTAATGTAGATGGCGTGATTTTAAATAGATTTCTTAGGAACAATAATGTAGCCTTTATGGCCGGTATCAAGCTTAGTAAAAACCCTGTAACGAATTTGGTGATGGAGACTATAAATACAATACAGATAACTCCAAACTCAGCCGATAAAAGGGCTATAAAAGAAGCAATTAAGCATTTGAAAAATAAAGGCTCTATCTTTATTTTTCCTGAAGGGACAAGAAGTAGGACCGGCTCTCTTATACAAGCCAAAAAAGGATTTATTCTTTTAGCTAAAATGTCAAATTGTAAAATTATCCCTATAGGTTTAGAGGGAACAGAAAAACTAGTCCCCATTCATCATACCAATATGGGAAAGGAAAAGTTTAACCATGCAAAGGTCAAAATAACATTTGGAGAGGCTTTTTCTCTCCCTGAAAAGACCGAAGAAAATAAGAAAGTATGGACAGAATATGTCACAGAATATTCTATGAAAAAAATTGCTGAACTACTGGACCCTAAATATCAGGGAGTATATAGAATAAAGTAAGGGATTTCTCCCTTACCCATTTCTATGCTGCATTAAGTCTATTGTACCTAAAACTACATGAGCTAGTCCAAATCCCATTATTCCCCATGCCACTTTATCGCCATTATCTCTAAACATAAAGTTATTTCTTGAATTTCTAGACATAAGAGCACCAGTAGCAGCAACTGCTGTTCCTAAAACTGTAGGAACTAAACCTTCACGTACTTTATCCATATTTTTTGACCTCCTTTTAGAAAGGTTAGGTTCATTATTAGGATAAGTAATTTTTAATAAATTATCCCTGGCAAAAATCAACAGTAAGAGGTGATTTGTTGAAACCAGTTAATATTTATACAGACGGTGCATGTTCCGGCAATCAAAACGAAAATAATTTTGGAGGCTGGGGTGCAATATTAGTTTATGGAGAACATAGCAAAGAAATATTTGGGGGAGAAAAAAATACCACCAATAATAAAATGGAGCTTACGGCTGTTATGGAATCTCTCAAGTCTTTAAACAAGGATGGACTAAATATCAATATTTTCTCCGATAGCTCATATCTGGTAGAATGCTTTACTAAAAAATGGTATGTAAAGTGGAGACAAAACGGTTGGAAAACCTACCAAAAAAAGCCTGTAGAAAATAGAGAGCTGTGGGAAGAAATACTCAGCCTCATAGAGAAACATTCAAAAGTGAATTTTTACCGAGTAAAAGGCCATATGAATTTAAATAATGAAGCCCAGATAAACAAATGGTTTGCAAAATTCAAATCATGGAATGGAAGTTCTTTTACAAAAGAAGACTTTATATATATAACTAAGATGAATCTTAGAGCTGATAAATTAGCCAATATGGGCATAGATGAAGTAAGAAATAAGAACAAAGGCGTCTGACGACGCTTTGTTAGTTAGTAGTTGGTAGTTCGTAGTTAATAGGGATAACAGGTCAATATTTTTGGGTCTTTCCTGTAACCCGTCACCTGTCACTTGTTACCCGTTATGGGTTCTGGGCACTTCTTAATTAGTCCTTAGTTCTTAGTCATTAGCCCTTAGTAAATTTAGTTAAAATTAGAACCTTTATGATCCACTTTACTGGCTAATTGATAGAGTTTTCCATGTTTTATCTTTCCAAATGACAGCGTTAAAGTAACACCTATTCCCCCATCTAAATCTGCCTTATATACATTATAGGCACTTTCAAAATCATCCACACCATATCTGCTTTCTATAAAGTCCTTTAAGCCGTCTACTATAGCATCACTTATATATTCTGCCTGTTCAAATAAAGCTTCTTGCCCCTCCTCGTCGTCATCCAGGTTATAAGCTAAATCATCCATTTGATTTCTAAGTATCTCTTCTACGTGATCACTGTTTAGAATAACATCGTATCCAAAAACTTCTCTATCCATGGTTTTACTTATATCTCTTACCTCTTGAACACTTTCAACACCTTCTATCATGTTCCTTATATCTTCACTGCTTAAATTAACTTTCTTTTTATCTTGTGAAATTAGTGTCAAAATTTTCATATAATCTCCTCCTGAATGCAATTTTTGTTGAAAATTTAAAAAAAATTTGTAAAATTTTTTGATGGATTTTATATCTTTTAATCCAATTAATTACTCAGACTGTATCTAATTACATAATAGTATTCATTTATCTTATGTTAACTGGAATCTAACTAATATCTAATATTATGTTTATCAGTAAGTTTTTTATTTATACTAACCATTTTTTTGATAGTATATAAATTACTTTTTGATATTTAATTGGTAATTTTCAGATATTTATTCATTTTGTTAATTTATAGACTATTCTTTATATTTTGTTAATTATTTATTATGATATAAGTATCAATAGCTTTTATTCTTTATAAAATAAATTTATATATTAAAAGGGGAGGCTAGCTAAATGGATAAGTTTAAAGTCGATCAAGAGCTCATTGCCAAAATTGACCGTATTCTGGAAAGCTATGATTATGATGACAATAGCGTGGTCAATATTTTACTAGAAATTCAGTCCCATATTCCTGAAAACTACATTCCAGAGGAAGTAGCAAAATATGTTGGCATAGAGCTAGGAATTCCTACAAGCAAAGTCTATGATGTAATAACTTTTTTCTCTGCCATAAATGATAAACCTAAGGGCAGGCACGTAGTTCAACTTTGTAAAAGTTCAGTATGCAGATTAAATAAGTATCAAACAATTAGGGATGTACTGGAAGAAGAACTAAAGATTAAGATGGGCGAGACTACAAAGGACGGTCAATTTACTCTTCAGTATTCGACATGTTTTGGTGCATGTGATATATCACCGGCATTTAGAATCGACGATAAGGTTTACGGTAATCTGACTAAAGGAAAAATAAAAGAAATAATTAATACTTACAGGGGGCTTTAAAATGAATAGAACTGTAAATATTATTTCAAAGAACTTTAAAAAATACAATCCTGAATCAATAGAGGAATATTTAGAGCTTGGCGGATTTGAAGCTTTGAAAAAGGCCATAGAAATGGGGCCCCAGGAAATAATCAGTACTCTCAAGACTTCAGGCCTAAAAGGTAGGGGCGGAGCAGCCTTCTCGACAGGACGAAAATGGGAATATTCTGCAAATGTTAAAGGTGATAAAAAGTTCATTATATGCAATGCTGATGAAGGTGAACCAGCAACCTTCAAGGACAGGTATCTTCTTGAATATGATCCATTTAAAGTCATAGAGGGAATGATTATAGCAGCCTATACAACCGGTTCTACTGACGGCTATATCTATATAAGGGAAGAATATAAATACCTTCATAACAAAGTTAGAAAAGCCATTGAACTTGCAGAAAAACATGGCTTCTTAGGCAAGAACATCTTAGGCTCAGGTCTAAACTTTAATATCAAAGTAGTTTCTGGAGCGGGAGCATACGTATGCGGTGAAAGTACTGCATTAATTGAATCTATAGAGGGTAAAAGCGGCAGACCTAGACTGAAACTAACTCGCACCAGCAAGCAAGGTCTTTTTGGACTTCCAACTCTTGTTAATAATGTTGAAACATTAGCTGCAGTTCCACCTATACTGGAAATGGGAGTAGAAGAATACATTAAATACGGAACCCACACTAGTAAAGGTACCAAACTAATTAGTCTATGCGGTAATGTAAACAAACCGGGCGCCTATGAAGTTCCATTTGGAATTACCCTTAGAGAAATAATTTATGACATAGGTGGAGGTATAAAAGACGGCAAACAATTAAAATTCCTTCAACTTGGTGGAGCTTCTGGAGCAATTATTCCGGCTAAGCTTATTGATATCAAATACTGTTATGAAGATTTAGAAGAACATGGTGCCAGCGTTGGCTCAGGAGCAATATTAGTTGCCGATGAAACAAATAAGGTTACACATTTCCTAAAATCTGTTCAAGATTTCTTTATCCATGAAAGCTGTGGCAAGTGTACTCCATGTAGAGAAGGCAACAGACAACTTACAAAAATCATTAACAGATTTGTAACAGGTAATGCAAGCGTAGAAGATCTGAAAACCGTTGAAAAGTTTGCCAATGTCATGAAGTACGCATCCTTCTGCGGACTTGGTCAAACAGCTCCTACAGCACTTCTTACTGCTATAAAATATTTTCCGGTAGAGTTTTATCAGCAAATTGACAGGATTAGGAAGACCAGTTAGGATAACGTTTTCCTGTGTGTTATTTAGTTTATTAAATAACTATCGAAATCGAGGAGGATAGACATGAAAAATTGTACAATTACCATTGATAATAAAGAGGTTACGGTACCAGAAGGCACTAGCATATTGGAAGCTGCTAAAAAAGTTAGTATTAATATCCCTACTCTTTGTAATCATCCTGATCAAACCGTAAAAGCTAATTGTAGAATATGTCTAGTAGAAACGAAACCAGGAAAGCTGGAAACAGCATGTTCTACTAAAGTTAGGGATGGTATGACTATAAATACTGTATCTAAACTAGTTAGGGATACACAAAGAGGAGTTCTGGAATTAATCCTGGCTAATCATCCTCAGGACTGCCTAAAATGTATTAGAAACGGTAAGTGCGAACTTCAAAAGTTATGCGAAATGTTCCATATATCTAAAAGTAATCTTGAGGATGAAATAGATGCTCTAGAAAAGGATGAATCCAATCCTTCAATCGTAAGGGATCATAGTAAATGTATAAAGTGTAATAGATGTATTGAAGTCTGTCAGGAGGTTCAGGGTGTTAGTATACTAAGTCACGCCCATAGATCAACAAAATACTGTATTACTCCAGCTTTTGAAAAGAAGCTTGTAAACACTCTTTGTGTATTCTGCGGTCAGTGCACATCAGTATGTCCTGTTGGTGCCCTGTATGAAAAGGATGATACCGAAAAGGTTTGGAATGCCCTTTATAATGATAATCTGCACGTTATCGTTCAAATAGCGCCAGCCGTAAGAGTAAGTATAGGAGAAGAGTTTGGGGCTAAGCCTGGTACGAAGGTAACGGGAAAGGTAGTTGCAGCTTTAAGAAGGCTTGGATTTGATAAAGTATTTGATACGGATTTTACTGCTGATTTAACCATCATGGAAGAGGGTCATGAATTATTGGATAGAATAAACAGAGGCGGTACACTTCCAATGATTACATCATGCAGCCCAGGATGGATAAATTATATTGAAGGTTTTTACCCTCAGCTACTAGACCACTTATCAAGTTGTAAGTCACCGCAGCAAATGTTTGGTGCTCTCTCCAAAACATACTATGCTAAAAAGCTGGATCTGGATCCGTCTCAAATATTCACTGTATCCATAATGCCTTGTACTGCCAAAAAGTATGAAGCCGAGAGAAAAGAAATGTCCTCCTATGGATATAGAGATGTAGATGCAGTCCTTACAACTAGAGAACTAGCAAGAATGATAAAATCTGCAAGCATTGATTTCCTGAATATTGAAGAGGAAAACTTTGACGAACCCTTTGGTATAACTACAGGGGCCGGGGTTATCTTCGGAGTCACAGGTGGAGTTATGGAGGCGGCCCTTAGAACAGTCTATGAGGTTGTAACAGAACACGAACTGGAAAATCTCGATTTCATGGATGTAAGGGGTTTGGAGGGTATCAAAGAAGCTACAGTTGATTTAAACGGAACCCCTATTAAAGTTGCCGTAGCTCATGGTCTGAGCAATGCTAAGAAAATATTGAATCAGATCAATGAAGGTAAGTCCGACTATACATTTATTGAAGTCATGTGTTGTCCCGGCGGATGTATCGGTGGCGGCGGCCAACCTATAGGTTCCACCATGAAGGTTAGAGAAGAAAGAATCAAGGGAATCTACGATGTGGATAAAGTAATGCCCCTCAGAAAATCCCATGAAAATCCGGCTGTTAAGGAGCTCTACGAAGAATTCTTAGGTCAGCCTTTGGGTAAAATATCCCATAAGCTTCTACACACAACCTACAGCCCAAGGAGTGAAAAAATAGATTTCGATTATCTGCAGTGGAATAATGAAATTGCTTTAACAGAAGAATAGAACAAAGGCGTCTTCGACGCCTTTTCAGTTGCATGTTCCATGTTGCATGTTGCAAGTAAAAAAGTTAGGGTCAGGCTTTTGGGTATTGTATATTAGTCCATAGCGTAGGGGCACAATATATTGTGCCCTTACAGAATTTAATCTGCAACCTATCATTTTTTTGTCGTAAGCTGTTATATGTCAGCTATTAACCATAATCCATATAAATGACTCTTAATTCTTATTTTGTCACTCCTGCTACCTAATTTTATACTCCAAGAACCTTTATATACTCAACGTATGGATCCTCTGTTCCCTGAAGCAGACTTTTCTCTTCCTTCAAGGCCTTAACATACTCTATCATTTCCTTGCTGATCCTCTCTCCGGGAGTTACAACGGGAATTCCAGGGGGATAGGCCATGATGGATTCACCACTTACCTCTCCAACTGCATCCTCCAGTCTCACTATCTTCTTTCTACTGTAATATGCATCTCTAGGAGAAACTATAACTTCAGGATTTTTTAATATACCCTTTGTGAGCTTTATTTCTTCATTTTCTCTGTGCTTTATGGAAATGTCCTTTAAGGCTTCGACTAAAGCTGTAAGGGATTCCTTAGTATCTCCAAGGCTCACTATGGCAAGCACATTATACATATCAGCAAGCTCCACCTGAATATTGTACTCATCTCTCAATATGTCATAAGCCTCAAATCCTGTAATCCCTAAACTCCTTACGTTTACTCCAAGCTTTGTTTCATCAAAATTGAATACCCCAGGGCTTCCTACAAGCTCCTTTCCAAAGGCGTAGAGGCCTTCTATTTTATTTATTTCATACCTTGCCCATCGCGAAAGCTCTAGAACTCTTTCCAGCATCTCCTTTCCTCTGGTAGCTAGCTGCTTTCTTGCTACGTCAAGGCTTCCCATAAGTAGATATGATGCACTTGTAGTTTGAGTAAGATTTAGCGTGGTTTTAACTGTTTTAGCATCTACCAACCCTTCTCTTAACAGTAACAGCGAGCTCTGAGTTAATGAGCCACCTGTCTTATGGGTACTCACTGCACACATATCGGCTCCTGCATCCATAGCTTCAATTGGCAGCTCATCATGAAACTTCATATGAGCTCCATGGGCTTCATCGACTAGGACTGCCATTTCATTTTCATGGGCAATACGGACTATAGACTTTAAGTCAGAGGTTGCACCATAATAGGTTGGATTTATTAAAAATATAGCCCTTGCATCATGATGCTCTTCAATTGTCTTTTCTATTTCCTTTACACTAACCCCCATAGCAATTCCCAGATCCTCATTTACTTCCGGCTGAATATATATAGGAACAGCTCCACTGAGAATTAAAGCTGTAACCGCTGATTTGTGGGCATTTCTAGGAAGAATGATTTTATCTCCCGGCTCACATACGCTCATGATCATGGCTTGAACTCCTGAAGTAGTTCCATTTACAAGGAAAAAAGCATGCTCAGCTCCGTAGGCCTTGGCAGCTAAATCCTCAGCCTCTTTTATAACACCTATTGGATTACAAATATTATCTAAGCACTTCATAGCATTGACATCCAGCTCCAGCATGGTTTTGCCAAAGTAATCGGTCATCTCCCTTATACCTATTCCATGCTTGTGACCAGGAACATCAAAGGGCACTACATTTCTTTTATGATATTCCTTCATGGCTTCAAATAGTGGTGCTCTATTTTGATCAATTATTTTCAAAATAATCACTTCCCTCTAAGCTTATAGATGTAAAGCATTGAATGTTAACTTACTATCTTTTTTTATTTATAATTATTCATAGAATATATTTAAATACATTTTTAAAAAAAATGCAACAGTTATTTTTTTACTTTATTAAAAATATAGACCCGGTTATACCGGGCCCTTTATGTCTAATCGATAAGGCTCAATCCTTCCTTTTTCAGTTCTTCTTCTCTTTCCGTAAGGGCATTTATCACAGTCTGTATATGCTCTGATAGCTCCACTCCAAGTTCTTCTGCGCTTTTCTTTATCTGCCCCCTGTCTACTGCCTTTGCAAAGGCCTTATCCTTAAGCTTTTTCTTAACAGACTTTACCTTTAATCCTTCAAATTTTGTTGGTCTTACAAGTACACAGGCAATTACAAAGCTAGAAAGCTCATCTATTGCATATAATGTTTTTGCCATCAGCGTTTCCCTTGGTGTGCCGGTCCTATCAGCATGCCCCTTTACTGCCATAACAAAATCCTCAGGATATCCCTTTTCTTTTAAGATCTCTACTCCCTTGAGTGGATGCTCTTCTGGATATTGTTCAAAGTCTATATCATGCAGCAATCCGCACACACCCCATGTCTCAACGTCTTCACCAAACTTTTTGGCATAACCTCTCATAGAAGCTTCTACAGCCAAACAGTGCTTGATAAGACTCTCGGACTTAACGTATTCCTTCAGTAATTCAAATGCTTTTTCCCTTGTGATTTCCATTTTTATTTCCTCCCCTATTT
>Ga0182238_1000248_pt1 | contig 17629 bp, 20 predicted proteins | sample hydfrates6_PW_90_FD_132439 | JGI IMG/M metagenome (GOLD analysis project Ga0182238, IMG submission 132439) | Subsurface microbial communities from deep shales in Texas, USA - hydraulic fracturing test 6_PW_90 | ecosystem: Environmental > Aquatic > Deep subsurface > Shale gas/oil reservoir >... | reverse complement strand
TCTCTATATATTCTCCAGGAGTATCAATAGCTTTATCATTAAACTCAAGACTTTGTGTTCTGTAATCTATATTTTTAAATTCTCCATTCTCCAGAACTTTTATAAGTGTTGTTTTTCCTGCTCTACTGGCCCCTATAAGAATTATTTTTACCATATCAGGACCTCGTAATATCTGTTATATCAAAATCCAAAACATGTTCTAATAAGTTAAGAATATTTTTTAAGGCTGATTCAACACTGGACACCTTACCACTTATAACAAGAGAACCACTAAATCTGTCAATAAAACCAATTTCAATATTTGCTGCTTTACTTGCTGCATCTGCAGCAATAATTGCGGCTTCACTGGGAGTAATAGTTAAAATTCCTAATGCTTCGTGTTCCTGGTTTAAACCAATTTTTTTGTAGATATCTTTGGATGGATGGGCAATTAGATGTACCAGAGTAACCTGTTTACCAGGTACATATTCCTGTATCATCCGCTGTTTTTCTTTTTCTGCTGCCATTTTCTCTCACCCCAGTTGCTTTTTAATTCTTTTTTAATTACCTGCAAGTATATCCTCCAGTACTGATTTAATGTGATTTTCTATTATTTTTTTTGTTTCTCTAGCTATAACCAGCTCTTCATTTGTTGGAATAACATATACTTTAACTGCTGATTCTTCTTTACTTATTTTTATTTCCTCACCCCGACATTTATTTTTTTCTTTATCAAGACAGATACCAAAATACTCCATGTCAGATAATATTATTTCTCTTACCTCCACAGCATTTTCTCCTATACCGGCTGTAAATACTATTATATCAACTCCACCCATCACTGCTGTATAAGATCCTATATATTTTTTTACTCGACGGCAGAAAATTTCAAGGGCCAGCTCGGATTTGCGGCTGCCTGCTTCTGCTGCTTCAGATAAATCTCTAAAATCATTGCTGACTCCCGAAATTCCTAGTACTCCACTTTCTTTATTAAGAACTTCATCAACATCTTCGATGGACAAATTTCTTTCTTTCATAATATAAGGTATTATACCGGGATCAATATCTCCAGATCTGGTTCCCATTACAAGTCCTTCCAGTGGAGTAAGACCCATACTGGTATCAACCACTCTGCCTTTATCAATCGCTGCTATACTGGCACCATTACCCAGATGACATGTTATTATTTTTAGATCTTCATAATTTCTTCCATCCAATTCTGATGCTCTCTCAGATACAAATTTATGTGATGTTCCATGAAAACCATACCTTCTTACCCCATTTTCTTTGTACCAGGAATAAGGTACTGCATAAAGAAATGCTTGTTCAGGCATAGAGTAATGAAATGCTGTATCAAAAACACCAACATTGGGAGTATCTGGCATCAGCTTCTGACTTACTTCAATACCAATTAAATTAGCCGGATTATGCAGTGGAGCCAGTTTGATATTTTCCCTCAGTGCTTCAGATACTGCATCATTTATCAGCACAGAACCTGAAAATTTTTCTCCTCCGTGCACAACGCGGTGGCCGACAGCACTAATTTCATCCATATTTTTAATAACTCCAATTTTTTCATCCTGAAGTACATCTAAAACCATTTTAATAGCTTTATTGTGAGCAGCTATTTTTTCCGAAATCTTTATTTCTTCTTTATTTAAAGCTTTATGTTTTAAAACTGAACTTTTTTCTCCAATTTTTTCCACAAGTCCTTTTGCCAGAACTGTTTCACCTTCCATATTTATTAATTGATATTTTAATGAAGAACTGCCACAGTTAAGCACAAATACTTTCATAATATTACCATCCTCTGCTGAAATATATTTATCTATTATCTCCTTGAATTCATAATTTTATCCGTAAAAATTCTTCATCAGTAAACATCTTTAAGAATCTTTATAATATCTTCTCTTTTTACAGGCCTTGGATTACTTCTGAGCATAAGAACTTCTTCAAGAGCTAAATCTGCAACTTCTTCAAAACTGTCAACACCAAACTCTTTTAAACCTGTTGGCAGTCCAATATCTGCAGTGAGCCTCTTGACTTCATCTGCAGCTCTTCTAGCTGCTTCCATTTCAGTCATATTCGAAATATTAACGCCCAGCAAACGAGCAACATTAGCAAATTTAGTCGGGTTGGTAATTATATTAAATTTCATAACATGTGGAAGCAGTATAGTATTTGCAAGCCCATGAGGAATTTTGAATCTTCCTCCAAGCGGATGGGCAATAGCATGTACCAGACCCAGACCACAGTTGCTTAGAGCAATTCCTCCAAAAAGACTGGCAAGAGACATCCCTTCTCTTGCTTTCATATTATTTCCATTACCTACTGCTGGACGCAGATAATTTTTTACCATTTCTACTCCTTTAGTTGCTATCATTTCAAAAGGCAGTACTGCATCCTGTGATACATAGGACTCTATACAGTGGCTTAAAGCATCCATTCCACTAATTGCAGTCAAATATGGTGGAAGTGTTCTGGTAAGCTCTGGATCAACCACTGTTATATCCGGTATTAGACTTTCATCTACAGCGGAAAACTTATTTTTTGTTTTTTCATCTTTAATCACTACTGCTTTTGTTACCTCACTGCCAGAACCAGAGGTGGTGGGAACTGTAATTAAAGGTATCCTACTGCACTTTTCATTCAGTTCTTTCTGCTGACAGACAGCTCTAACTGCCTTTGCAGAGTCAATAGGACTTCCCCCACCTACCGCAAGCAGTGCATCTGCAGTGTTTTCTATTGCAAATTTAACACCCTGATCTATAATATCTATAGTAGGATCTGGTTTAACCTTGTCAAAAACAACATAATTAACTTTACCATCCAGCTCTGCTGTTATCATATCCAAAATACCAGCTTTTTTTATACCTTCATCTACAACAATCATCAAAGTTCTGCATTCCAGATCGGCAGCTGTTTGAGGCAAAACCTTTCTCTTCCCAGATCCGAACTTTATTTTTGTCTTTATCTGGAACTCAAAATTAAAAGAATTCATCCAACCATCTCCTCTTTATAGCAACAGCAGCATATATTTAGATTATTTTATATCTGCAGTTTAAAGCAGTGTTTTAAATACATCCTTATCAGGAGAAGAAATAAATACTTTATTATAGAGCATACCATTGTCCTTGCCGGCAGCTGCTCCTGCATTAAGAGCCTGTTTTACTGCACTGACATCTCCCGTAAATGTCACATATGCCTTTCCTCCCAAACCCGTACCCAATCTAACCTGTATAAGATCAACCTGAGCTGCTTTGGCAGCTGCATCTGCACCAATTATAGCACTTGCTATACTGAAATATTCCAGCACACCAACTGCATTAACTTTTTCTATCTCTGTAGTTGCATTAATTGCATTTAAAAGCTGATTGTGTATTCTTGAGATAACAAGATGGTCTACTACAAATGGATCACCTTTTTCTATTCCTGATTTTACAGAAGATTTAACTGCACTTACATCTCCAGAAATTAAAATAGTATATTTACCCGGACAGGTTGGCTGTGCCAAAATCAGATCTACATCTGCTGCTTTTTTCATTATATCTGCTACTTTTATACCCTGGCTGATTGAGTTAAACTCAAGTAAGCCTATTGTAGTAATCATAATTCCACCTCAGAACTTTTACTTATTACTATTTCTTTCTCGTCCACCTTAATAATTTTCCCCTCTAAACTGGCATGTATATTGGCACTAAGGCTGTCTTCTTTAGCTTTTCCAACAAGATCTCCTTTTTTGATCTGCTGACCTATTTCTACCACAGGATATGCAGGTACACCAATATGCTGGCTCATAGGAATTTTAACCTCTTTTATTTCAATTTTTTCTGTTTCCGCAAGAGACTGATGATAATATTTACTCAGGTTAAGCCTGGAAATTTGGCGATCTGTTGGTATTCGTCTGTATTTTTTCATTGGATGAGCACTGTATTCTTCCTGTTTACTCTTATACTTGTCTTTTACCTTTTCTTTAAAATATACATTGATAAGCCTCGGTGATAATCCCATCGGGCAGGCATAAAGCTCACATACTCCACACTCACAGCATAGCTGTGCCATCTTGAAAATTTCTTCATCTTCTGAATAGGCCAGTGCTCTCATTATTCTGTGCGGCTCCATATCATGTCCTATTAAATACCTGGGACAAAAATCAGTACACATGCGGCACTGTATACAGGCTGCCTTAGACTGGTTTTTCATATGTTCCATGCTCTGCTGATTTCTCTCTATCACATAATGGTTCCTGGGAAGTACAATAAGAGCTCCATCTGTTTTTTTAATAACAGCACTATTTATCTCTTCATCTGTCACATAGTGAGTCCCCATCATTGGTCCACCAATTATTACTGCATAATCATCCACTGATGCACCACCTGCTGCTTTTATACAGTCATTAATAGGAGTACCAATGGGTACATTAATTATTTTGGGATCATTTACTTCTCCCAACATAGAAACATATTTATCTGTCACTGGTTTTCCCTGTAGAGCAAAATAACTATTTACAAGAGTTCCAACATTTGTAACTACTACTCCAACCTGAAGAGGTATACCACCTTCAGGAACCGTACGTCCTGTTATGTCATAAACCATAATCTGCTCATCACCTGCAGGATAAAAACTGTCCATCAGAAATAAATCTATTTTATATTCCTCATCCTCTATTATTTTCTCCAGACAGGCTCTTTCATTTTCATATTTTTTCTTAAGAGCAAAAACTGTTTTTTCAACACCTATTTGCTCTGCTATTTTATTTGCTGCTGAAATCATCTCTGCTGAATAGGTTCTCATGAGATATTTATCTGTCATCAAAAGTGGCTCACATTCTGCTCCATTGATAATCAGATATTCTGCTTCACAGTCATATTTAACATGAGTAGGAAAACCGGCTCCTCCAGCTCCTACTACCCCTGCTTCAAATATTTTTTTTATAAGGCTCATAAAAATACCCCTCTCCATTTAGAAACCACTTTTTTATATAATGGAGAATCCATCTACTAATACACATCTTCTCTTTCTGGTGAATGTTCTGGCAGAAGTTAATCCTTCACCAGTAGGACCAGCTATTGTAAAAGTTGTATGTCCCTCTCCTCCAGCACCGATACCTGCATAAGAAGGTGCATTTTTGACATAAATAGTAGTTTCAATTTTCTTGGCAAATGCTGTTAAATTATCTACATTTTTAGAATGAATTACTGCTGTATGTCTGTTCCCGTGTTCAACCTGAACTCCAATTTCCATTGCTTCTTCAAAGTTTTTGGCTCTAACAAGAGGGATAACAGGCATCAGCTGTTCTTCCTGTACAAATGGATGGTCAAGTTCTACATCTACAATTACAAGCCTCAAGTCCTCACATTTTGGTTTAATTCCTGCTTTGCGAAGGATATATGCAGCATTTTTACCAACAAGATCTTTGTTAATGGAACCATCATCATTAAGAATAATTTTTTCCAGTGAAACTGTATCATCTATAAGCTGAGCATTATCATCGATCATGTGTTTTATTAATTCGTCTGCAACACTGTCCAGAGCAACAATTACTTTTTCCGATGTACATGGTAAATTATTATCAAAACTTGCACCTTTAATAATATCTGATGCAGCTCTTTTTAAATCTACTGTATCATCAACCAACACCGGGGGATTACCTGCTCCAGCACCAATAGCTTTTTTGCCTGAAGAAAGTGCTGCTTTTACCACACCTGGACCACCTGTAGCAACAATCATAGATATTCTGTCATCAGCCATACAGCTTTCAACTGTTTGAATTGTAGGTTCAGCAACTGCTGTAAGTAGATTTGCAGGACCACCTGCTTCTATTATTGACTGATTTAAAACTTTAATTACATATGTTGAAGTTTTCTTTGCTCTGGGATGACCATTAAAAACTACTGTATTGCAGGCTGCTATCATTCCGATTGAATTGCAGATAATAGTTTCTGATGGATTGGTTACAGGCGTTATTGCACAGATCACTCCAAAAGGTGCTTCCTCCAGAATTGTAAGACCTTTTTTCCCACTCTTAGCCTCAGTTCTAAGATCTTCGGTTCCAGGAGTTTTATTTATAGCTAAATTATTTTTTATAATTTTATCTTCTATTCTTCCCATACCACTTTCTTCATATGCCATCCGTGATATTTTATCAACATGCATACTTATTTCATTTCTCATGGCCTTTATTAGCTCTTCTCTTTCTTCTATAGAATAATCATTCTGAAGTATATTTTGAGCTTTACATGCTGCATCAATTGCCTCATCCATGGTAGGGAAAATGCCTAAATCTCCTTTAGAACTATTTTCAGTTTTATTATCTTTTATTTCAGTTTTTTCTTCCTCTATTTCTTTTAGTATCTGTTCTACTATTTTATTAATATCCTGATTTTTAATATCCAATCTTTCTCCTCCTTCCCTGTTTAAACTAACTGCTCGTATATCTATTGACAAAAAATTCTGCTCCCGATTCAGCAATTTCAATATCTTCATCCACAGTACCACCACTTACACCAACTGCTCCAACAACTTCCCCCTGACTTTTGAGCGGTATGCCGCCTCCAAAAAGGACTATATTTTCACAGGAAGTATCAATACCATAAAGCATATTGCCAGGACTCGAAATTTCTCCAAGTTCCTGAGTAGTCATCCGCAGAGCATAAGCAGTATAAGCCTTTGCAGGTGCCAGTTCAATACTTATGGGCAGGGCATTATCCATTTTTTTAAAAGTTATCAGTTTTCCATCATCTCCAACCACAGAGATAACAGCCGCTAAATTCATTTTTTCTGCCTTTTTCTGGCACTGTTCTGCAATTTTTTCTGCTATATTAAGAGATATTTTCATAACTAACTCTCCTCATTATTCAGAACCTGACAAACCTTCTCAGTAATTAAATCTATTAAATACCTTCTATCTGCAGTTCTGCTCAAAATATAAATGAGGTCAGACAGCCGATTAATATAACTATGGAGTATTTCCGAAAATTCTATATCTTTCTCTTCCTCAGCAGCTATAGTTCTTCTTTCAGCTCTCCTGCAGATTGTTCTGCAGATATCAAGCAGGCTGCCCACTTCACTTTCACCAGGTACTATAAATCCTGACAGATTAAAATCAGACTGATAAGAGTCTAGCTCAGCCTCCAGAAAAGCAAGGTGCTCTTGTTTTAATTTATCTTTGGGTTCTCGCCCTAAAGATGCAAGTTCTGCAGCAACTATAAATAAATCCTTCTGTACTTTAAAAATTATTTGTTTAATATCAGCATCCTCACACTTTACCCGGGCCAGCCCCAACCAGGAGTTAAGCTCATCAATAACACCATATGCTTCAACCTGTGGGTCTGATTTTGTGATTCTTTCACCACTCAGGAGGCTTGTATTTCCTCTATCCCCCCTTTTTGTCGCAATAGACATATTAATAACCCCCTCCTGAAAAGCTTGACTCATCAAGTTCAATTTCATCAATAATACCTACAATAGCATGATCTATTGGACTCCCTTTAAACTGATCAGTCTGACGTGCAGCACTACCTTTTGTGACAAGAACTCTTTCACCAATTCCAGCACCTACACTGTCAACTGCAACCAGACATTTTTCTTTTCTAAATTCACCATATAAAGGGTGTACTAAAAGCAGTTTTGTTCCAACTAGATCTTTATCTTTCTGTGTAGCCACCACATTACCCACTACTCTGGCTGTAAACATAATATCATCCCTTTGTTTTCTGCCACTTCTCTGGCATATGGAGTAATTACTGCATCTTCCCTGACATATATTTTCTTAATAGTATCCCGAATAGGATTAATATCCTTATAGGTAATCACTTTTTTATTTAATACTACAGAAGTTCCCGTCCCAGCTTCTGCTGAGTTTTCTTTAGATAAATTGCTGTCATTAAATTCAGCTTTATTTTGAATTTTTGCTGTATCTGATTTAGAAAATATTACTGATTCTCCATCAAAATTAAACTCTACATCGCTATTTAATTCATTTTTTAAGATACTGTCAGCTTCTTTATAAAGATCAGCAGCATCAACAATTTTAATACCAAAACTTTTTACTCTTTTCAGCTGTTTTTGATTATATTCCAGTAAAGCTGTCGGAGTTTTATTCATCCCCAATTCTCTCCAGCCTTTTGCAGAAATATCAGCTGCATTTTTTACAGCTGCTACAGGTATACCGCACATAACAGCTCTAAAAATATAATCGATCAGCTGTGAATCTACAAAATGTGCTGATAATTTAGCCACTGTATTTCTGGTCATTACAGGAATTAATACAAGATCAGCATCATTGATACATTCAAAATCAGCTTCATAATTATCCCAATCAACATTAAGAGCTGACAGTATTTCGCTTTTATCCAGCATCTTTTCTGCTGCAGTAGAAAAGAGAAAACTCCAATTAATATCATAAGTGCTGTCAATTTTTTTTAGCTGATCTAAACTTTTTTGATAAGCAATTTTGCCTCCGGTAAAAACAGCTGTTATATTTTTCTTTTCCTTGTTTAGTTTGAAAGAATCTGTCATCAGAGTATTCAGTACTTCTCTGATAATTTTTTCTATCAGTTCTCTGTTCACTTCAACCATCTTTTTACCTCCATCCTCAACTATTCACAGTTAATGGCAATACCGAGGGGAGTTACCAGTAAAGTCTGAGAGGGTTTTACAATCTTTAAACCTGTTTTTTTTGCAAGCACCTCTTCTATACCATCTATGGCACTTGTACCGCCAACTAAATAGACTGTTTCAGCTTTATATTTTCCAATATGATTATTAATAATAGAAGCAATTTTCTCTATTACAGGAATAACCATTGGAAATATTTCGTCTATCCTATCAGGATCTCTTTTTATTTTTTCGGCTTTTTCTATACTAATTCCCAATCCACCTGCAATTACAAGGTTTAAATGTGTTCCACCTGTGGCTTCATCAGCAGTATAAACTACTTTACCATCTTCCAATATGGAAATCCCTGTTGTTCCACCACCAATATCCACTACAACACCTCGCTCAATACCCAGCAGCGTTGCTGCTGCAGAAGGTTCATCCACAACATTTTTTACAGTGAATCCTGCTCCCTGTACAACATTTTTAAAGGTATCAATATCTCTACCACCAGTACCTGGCGGTACAGCAGTTGCTGCATATTTGATTTCTCTGTTAAAAATAGCTTCCATTTTTATTTTCATTTTTTTTACTATTTTCAGAGCACCAATATAATCTACAACAAGACCATCTCTTACAACTGTTCCAGGTTCACAGAGTGCCAACAGAGGTTTATTATCTTTATCAACTGCTGCAAGAACCAGATTGGCAGTTCCAAGATCTACACCTGCCTTAATTTCACCTTGATAATCAATTTTTTGTGGTGGATTATCAATTAATTCTGCTACTTCATTTAAGACTATATTGGCGTTAGCAACAAATTTATTCATTAATATTATTCTCCTTCATCAGACAGCAGATCATTTTTTGATTTTTATAATTATCATAAATTACATATTTTATTTGATAAGTAATAAATAAATTCCCCCTCCCACCTCAAAGAAGAGGGGGATTGATCATCACAATTTACTCCATTTCCGGCATATCTAGTTTTTCAGCCACCATTTTAGGTAAAATTGTTTCAACATCTTTATGAGGTCTTGGAATAACATGTACAGAAATAAGTTCTCCAACTCTTCCGGCTGCTGCAGCTCCTGCATCAGTCGCTGCCTTAGTTGCTCCAACATCTCCTCTAACCAGTACTGTTATTAATCCTGAACCGATTTTTTCATAACCAACCAGAGATACATTAGCTGCTTTAACCATTGCATCTGCTGCTTCTATTGCTCCAATAAATCCTTTAGTTTCTATTAATCCTAAAGCTTCACCGTTCACGTTTCATTCCCCCTTTTCCTTAATTATCATCATTTATTATTTCATCATAGTGAATACAGTTCTTTCTCAGATCACCTTTTCTGCGCGGACAGGCTGGATCTCCACAAATATTGCAGATATCTTCTTCATCTTTATTATCTGATTCCACTTCTTCAACTTCATCTACTTTTTTAGCATCTTTTTCTGTATTTAAATCTTCATCATCTGTCTGTTTCTCACTCTCTTTTTCTGCATCATCTAAATCTTCATTATCTGATTCATCATCTTCCTTATTTTCAGCGCTGCTGTCTTCAGATATTTTAGAATCACCTTCAGTTTCTTTAGGGGTTTGTTCCTGTTTAAACGAATTATCTTCAGAAATCTCGCCCTTTTCTTTTTTATAACCCACAGTTTCATCTGTACGAATCATATTATCAATATCCTTATGTGGTCTGGGAATAACATGAGCACCAACAACTTTGCTCAGTTTTGATGCTGCCTGTTTAGCTGCGTCTACAGCAGCTTTAACAGCACCAACATCACCAGTGAATTTGACAACAATCAAACCTCCACGGCTTATTTCATAACCAATCAAATCAATATTAGCAGCTTTTTTAGCCACATCTGCAGCTTCAAACGCTGCATTTAAACCCAGAGTCTCTACCATACCAAGTGCAGTTTTTGCCATATTCCCTCCTCCCTAACTTCTCTGTTCCATTAATTAGTTATTTAATTTTTTAACCACATCCACAATTAAATCTGTCAGCAGATTAAGCTGTTTTTCAGATATACTATCTTCACTGTCCAAATTGATCTCACTAAAATCTTCAGAGTTATCTTTTTCCTCGTCAATTTTAGAATCACTATTTTTTTCATTATTTTTAGAACTATTCTTTTCTTCACTAATTTTTGTATTTATTTCTTGATCTTTATTTTCAGAAGAACTGCTGCTTTTAGAAGATAAAACAAGATCACTCAAACTGTATTTATTGACTTGATCTGCATTTAAATCTGTTTCTGAATGCTTAAATTCTAATTTATCTTTTTCACTAAATTTAATATCCGGAGCAGAGCCTGTTGTAAATTCATCTTTTAAGGGAATTTCTTTTACCGGAATACCTTTTACAAGTCTGGCAGCATTAGAGCCAATAATCTTTGCCTGAAAATTATAATCAATTTTTTTCTTGAAAAAAGGATTTTCCAGATCCAGTTTTTTATGCTGAAGCACAATATTATTATCAGCTCCTATACCAACACCGATATTAAGTCTTGATCTCTGTGCTGCTTCATGGGCCAGTATTTCTGGATTTTTCTCTTCACTTGCAAAATAATAGAAGGGAATGCCTTCTTCCTCAAGTCCATAGCAGACATTTTTAAAAATATCACTACCTGCGATTTCCGCATCAAATCCTATATATACAGAAGGTTTTTTAGACTGCTCTTTACTACTCATCTAAAACACTTCCCTCCTCGTCTAGATAAGACAGCACAAGACCTGTTGCTACAGCATTGCGGGGGCCCATTAGTCCTCTAATATTTCCACGCCCTGCCACTACTCCATATTCCGAAAGACGGTTGGAAATCATTGTTGGAATTTCAAAATCAATTGCCGATCCGCCAACCATTACTACAAAATCGATATCTCTTATATTTCCTGTTGGTATAATTCTTTTTAATGCCCTCTCTGAGTTGCGTACAAAAACATCATGTTTTGCTTCTCTTCTTACCTGACGAATTTTATCCAGCGAATGATCTGTATGAATCGGCACCATTTCATCATCAGAAAGAATTACTACTCTCCCAAATAATTTTGGCGGTAATGGTTCATCAAAAAAATTAACTGTCCCATCTTCATGCCTTATATGGAACATACTCTCCACTTTAGCAAGTGGAAATATTTTGATCATCTCTGCCAGCTTAACATCTGATAGACCCAGTTCGATATTAATCAAAAGTGAAACCATATCACCCGCACCTGCAAGATGTGTTGTATATACCATATCTTTCCGTGTAACCATTGCAGCATCTGTGGAGCCGCCGCCCATATCCAGGATTACAAAAGGTTTGTCTGTACCTGGAGTTGTAAGGGCTCCTAGAATCGCCATATTGGCTTCAATACCTGCAATAGTTACTTCAATATCTGTTTTTTCTTTTAATTTATCAGCAATTTTCTGCATGGGAAGCTGGCTTGTTTTAACCATTGCTGCCAGTCCTACAGCATTTTCCATTGCATGCTCTTCTGCTAGTCCTCCTCTCACTTCTTTTGGGACAAAGGTATTTACTGCAAGTATATCCTTTATTTTAATTTCTGCAAGAGGCTGATCTGTAACTTTACTCATAGTTTCTTTTACTCGATCGAGCATACCACCGACATTTGTTCCCGCTTCACCTTTAACATCTTTTATCGGCTGAATTTTTTCTATCGAATCCATGATCTCTTCTGCACCTGCATCTATTCCTATTTCAGATTTTCCCCTGTCACCAAATATAACAAGATTTCCAGCAGGTATTTTACGCTCTTCTACATCACCTTCCGGTGTTCTTATTACAACTGCAGATCTATTCCCAATTAAAGATCTAGCCACAGGAAAAATATGCTTTGTTTCTTCAGAGTCAAGCTCAAAGATTGTAGCTATGCCGTAGGGGTTGGAAAGTTTATCGATTGTACCACCAGGGCTGGCCACTTCTACAGCAGCTTTTTTGCCAAGTGGTATTTTATCGATATATTTAACTTCATCAATAACCGGAATTATTTTATTGAGGCGGTTTACTATAAGTACTGCATCATCTTTTTGTGCCACTGCACCATTAATATTGATCCCCTGTTCTGCTGCCTGATTGATAATATCTGCTGCTCTGGCAAAATCAACTTCTCCTGGTATGATAAGTATAATATCATCACCAGGACGGCAGTCTTCAACATTTTCTACCCTGGTTGTTATCCCAACACCCAAGCCGACTCCACCAGGTGTCCAGGGGTCATGACCTATCATGGTAGATTCTGTAATAACAGTTTCAGTTATTGTTTCCATTGCTACATCACCAATAACTGGTGTAGCTTCGTTTATCCTGATTAAATCAATATCCTGGTAACTTAAATCGATTTTTTCTAATGCCCTATTTAAAGATTCCAGAATACCTTCAATATTATCTATTGTACCTTTTAATCCAGTGGTCTTATATATACCATCTGATATAAACTCTATATTTTTATTTTCTACTCTGCCGACTGCAACTTCCGTAGTGGAGTTGCCGATATCGACCCCTACAATATATTCCATAATCCCACCCACCTGTTAGCTTTATCTGTCACCTTTAAGTCTTTTTCTCTTTTCGTAAACATCTGCAGCTTCACGAATTAAGTTAGCATTAATAATTGCATCATATTTGTTTTCAAGTTCATCTGCTATGTCCAGTAATTCTTTCTTTGTGGAACGATATGGACGCATGGCATTGTATATTTCAAGGATTCTATCATCTTCTACTTTAGTTAATTCAGCAGCTCTTTCTAGGTTTTTAGCAAACTGCTCTCTGCCAACAGATTTCGCAATTTCTGCCTGATGATATAGTGTTTCTGCAGTGATTCTTAACTCTGCACCATCTATTTCGCCAGAAAGAATTTTTTTAAGCTGAATATCGTCCAGGGTTTTCCCTGAAGGAGTTTTTACAAGGTCAGCTCTTTTTTCTGCAAGTGGGTAATCTTTATCTGAAAGACCATTACTGCTTTTATTTACTGCTGTGGTTTTACTTTCACCTTCAGCTTTTTCCAGATTACCAAGAACATTACACACAATAGATTCTACTAAATCTCTATCCATTAAATCCACCTCCTGATAATTAAATAATTATTCAAATTTCACTTCAAGTTCAACAACCTTTTTCTGTGGATCAAGGTATTTAACTTCTTTATTATACAAAACAGCAGCTATTGCCTGATATTTAGGTCTTGCCATCTGATCATTACGGGTTGGAACAGGATCAGGATTTTCTCCTTTTGCATATCTGGCAGCATTTTTTCCTATCTGACGATAAGTTTTTAAATCAAGCAGTGGTGCCTGTGGAAAAAGTTCCAAATTAGCAAGTGGATTTAGATCTTTCTGATGAATTAAAACCGTACCTTTTGACTGTAATCCAATTCCAATACCAGAACCACTTAACTGAGCTGCCTGATGACCAACAAAACCTACATCAGCGGTAGAATAATTTTTTACAACCCGTGCTTTTAATCCCTCTTCTTCAATACCAGCCATGATCTCACGCAAAATATTGCTGTGTTTTTCATCGATCATAGTTTTTGTCAGTTTATCTCCGAATGCTGGTGCAACTCCAATAACAACTTCATCATTACTGCGACCTTCTTTAGCAGGACCAACTTCTTTTAAGATCATATCACCTTTTCTTTCAGCAACGGCTGTATTAGAAGATGAGTTTTCTCCTTCTTCTGACATACCGGATAAAACATCAACCACAATTTTGCGAATTGCATCTTCATTTAACTGCATTATTACACCTCCCGAATATTGAGATTACTCTCCAATTTCTTCTGGATCTCTGGCAAGTCTGGTGTCCTTGAGTTTAGCCCAGAGTTCATCGGACACTCTGTAACCAGTTCCAGGACCTGCATAATCATTTTTATCATTAACAGCACTTATACAGTGAAATTTATCATCAAAAATAGCTGATGTATGAAGATAGTCACCAGCAATTCTCTGTTTTAAAAGATTAAATACACTGTCAGCCACATCTTCAAAACCATGTTTGGCCAGTGCTTTAACAATTTCTACACCAGTGGTCCCTTTATTAAGCATTTCTTCTATACCTCTAAAATCTTCTCGTACATCACGGTCTGGAACGTCTTTACTGCCATGAGCATATGTTACTGCTTCTATTTCTTCATCAGTAATTTCAGGCATACCTAATTCCTTAAATACTGCCTGCAGCGCTCTGGCTGCTTTGTTCCTGATTTTTATAACTTCTTCTTCTTCTACAGGTACTAAACCACCATTGACCTTCAGATCACGCTGAAGAGTTAGATAATCATCATAATCATCTACATCATGAGTGGAACCAGCAAACATATTATCATAATTTGGCACACCACTATAACCTGAAAAGATAAAGTCTGTACCAGGCAGGAACTGCATTAACATTCTGGCTGTTCTTCTTGTACGGGAATGAGTAAATGTCTGATCATTACCTGAAGCGCACTCAAGATCAAGCATCATGGCAATTAAATTCTCTGCCAGAATTGCTCTTATTCCAGAAGGAACTGCACCAGGTATACCAATACAGCTAATTGAACCATTCTGTATACCCTGTACTCCAGCACCTTTGGTCATATAGAGGCATCGGGCTTCCAGATAAAGCATGGATTTACCATCGGCAAATCCCATCTCTGCTTCAGAACCTGTACCAGAAGTATATCTCATCTTAAGTCCCCGAGATGCATAAGCTGAAGCAAGAAAACTCTTTGACCATGGTGTATCATCACCATCAACAAAAACCTGTTCAGTACCATAAACAGAAACGGTTTCTGCATATGCTGTAAATCCGCGCATACCCATTTCCAGCTCCATTGCTTCCTCTACAGCGCACTGTGTTAAAGCACCACGACGGCCTGTCTGTGCCCCTACCATAAGAGAAATAGCATTTGAAGGAGCATATCTAACCATACCTACCGTTGTTTCCAGTTCATCAAAACCGCGCATTGCTGCTTCAGCTGCATCTGCTGCAATTAAAGCAGGATGCTCTTTTAGATTTGTAATGTGGCACTGGTTGGATGGAGTCTTTCTGGCCCTCATCTTCTGAACTGCCATCATCATTTCAACAACATTCATGTGGCCGACAACTTCTACCACCTTAGCGGGAGTCATTCCAAGTCCTAGTTCTCGTACTTCATCACGGGAAACATTTATATCTACTATCTTTTTGGCCAGTTCTTTAGAATCCATTGCCATAACTTTTTCGACTGTATTTATATCAAGTGTATGGTCGGCAATAAAACTATCAAGCATGTCAAAATCTGCTCGTTTTTTTCCATCAAGTTCAACTATTTTCCCATTTTCGATCTTTACACTTGGTTTTGGATCTTCTGGTCCTTCCATTGCAATAAGACCAGCTTCCGGCCATTCTTTAATAAAAGCATCCTGACTGATCGGTCGTTTTTCTAATTCTTCAAAACGCTTGGACCTTTTCACATTTTTCCCTCCTTAAATTCATTTTACTATACAACAACATCTATTATTATATTTTAAATATAGGGTGTTGCTGATGATTCGGGTTTAGCTCCAAGACTACCCAGAAGCTTCAAGCCAACTTCACGTGCAGCAACAATTGCCTGACGAACTGCTCCTGAATCTCCACTAAACTGCAGAATAACCTCATTGGTCAAGCTTGTACCTTCACTAGGACTTGCATATGCCACAACATCAATAGTAGCAGCTTTTACTGCAACATCAGCCATGATAACTCCAATACCTGCTGGAGCACCAACTGTTATTCCAAATGCTTTACCTTCTGGAGCACCAAAAGCTGCATTCAAAGCTTTACTTGCTCTTGCAGTATATTGAAATTCAAGATGACCGGCATCATTACCATAAACATCACCAAAAGTACGTTCAAGGTCTTCCAAAGCAACCTGAACTGCACGCCTGGCATCCGAAACTTCTTCAGCTCCAAAGATAATTAAGGACCCATGTCCGGCACCACCTTTGGTATCACGAGGAAGTTCAATTTTTACTATTTCAGTATTTGATGCCTTTACTGCTTCATCTGCTGCATAAATCTGAGGTCCTGCTCCAGTTCTACCACCAAAGACCCCTATTGAACGATATTTAGGATCAATACCCATTAATTTTCTTAAGTCTGGATCCACATTTGCAATGACCAGACCAATCGTATCTCCCATTGCTGTACCAATAAATTCAGTTACTTCATTAGCCAAATTCAAATTAAGCTCACCACCTTTATTATTTTTGTTTTTTTTGCTGTCTTCTTCTTTCTCAGCTGATGATTCAGCATTTTTAATTCTATTCACAACTTCATTAACTAAATCATTAATTTTGGTTTCTTCCATATTTTTTCACCCTCCTCTCCATTATTATTCTGGTAGAAGTTTACTTACATCTTCATGGGGGCGTGGAATTACGTGTACAGAAACAACTTCACCTACTTTTCCTGCTGCAGCTGCACCAGCATCGGTTGCTGCCTTGGTAGCTCCAACATCACCTCTTACCATGACTGTGATATAACCTGAACCAATCTTCTCATAACCAATCAACTTAACATTGGCTGCTTTAACCATAGCATCAGCTGCTTCAATTGCACCAACAAAGCCAATAGTTTCTACAAGTCCGAGTGCCTCTCTAGCCATGTATTGCACCTCCTTTCACAAAAATAATATTAAAAAGCATACTAATCTTTTCACTAATCCCTTCACTCTCTTTACTTCACTCTCTCTAAATATATTAAAAAAAACTTTTATTTTACCTTGAAAATTTCTTGCACACTTAATGAAATTTTTTGATATTATTTTTTATATTTTGTATTTTATGAATATTAAAATTAATTTTGCAAAAAAAGATGACAATTTTTTATCATTTAATGACAAAAAATTGTCATCTTGTCTAATTTCTATATTCTGAAGGAGATACTCCTTCGTATTTTTTGAAAACTTTGCTAAAATAACTTGGCTCACTATAGCCTACCTCTTTTGCAATACTGCCTATATTTGTATCTGTTTTGTTTAATTTTCTTTTTGCCTCTTCCATTCGCAGTCTTGTTATATATTCTTTAAATG
>Ga0182238_1000244_pt1 | contig 17807 bp, 13 predicted proteins | sample hydfrates6_PW_90_FD_132439 | JGI IMG/M metagenome (GOLD analysis project Ga0182238, IMG submission 132439) | Subsurface microbial communities from deep shales in Texas, USA - hydraulic fracturing test 6_PW_90 | ecosystem: Environmental > Aquatic > Deep subsurface > Shale gas/oil reservoir >... | reverse complement strand
TGATAAGCTTGTGAGCAGAGAAAGCTCTCCTTGACGAATTCTCCTTGCTACAGAAGCCCGTCAACCAAGCCCTACAGCTCCCAAATCCCCGTCAGCGGGGTTGCAGCTTGGACGCGAGTTATGCTGTAGCATGACCCCAGCAGCTGCAACCCCGCTGACAACCCAGGGATTCCAAAGGGGGCCCGCCCCTGTGGTCCCCCTGAAAGGGGCCGCCTGAAGGGCCCGCCGGAGGCATTTTGCCTATTCTATGATAATCCCCGCATAGCCGACGACCTGTTGGCGGTCTCCGGTAACTGTTGCGGACGAGGTGTATCCGGTGAGGACGGCGGAGGATGCGCCGAGTCTTCTTGCTGCGGTGAGGCCTAGGGTCATGGGCATGACGCCGCACATGGAGATTCGGTTGGTGCGTACGGTCTGCCAGAGGGCTTCGGGGTCGATTTCCAGGGCTGCGTCCAGGGCGAGCTTGTCCTGCCTGGCGGCCTGATCTTCCGTGATGAAGTGGCTCATGTCGGAGCTGACGACGATGGATACGTCTTCATGGTGATTCTTCAGGACCGAGGCGATCTGTCTTCCTGCTTCGGCGAGGGCTTCGGGATCCTGTTCGGCAACGGCGACGGGGACGATGCGCACGTCGGGGTTCAGGCGATGCAGGAAGGGCACGACCACTTCGAGGGAATGTTCGTTGAGATGGGCGCGGGTGTCGGATTGAAACTCGTCCACTTCAGCGAGCAGGTTCTGGGCAAGCTCGGTCTCCACTGCAACTGCTCCGCCGGGGAATTCCCATTGGCCGCTGTCCCACAGGCTCATGGGTGTTCCCATGCCGGTGTGGTTGGGGCCGAGCATCAGAATGGTTTTGGCGAGTCTGGCCCGGGCGAGGGTTTTGCCGCAGAGCGGACCGGAAAACATGTACCCCGCATGTGGAACCATGGCGAGGCGTGTCGGGGCCTGACGGCGTTCTCCGCCGTCGTCGAGATAGGTGTCCAGCTCAGCCTGAAGGACCGAGGGTTCGCCGGGGTAGAAGCGTCCGGCGACGCAGGGTTGCCTGTTCATTCGCACCTCCCGTTTATTGGGGCGCGTACTCCTGCGCCCGTTGTTCCAGCTCCCATGTTTCCAGTTCGGACCGGGCGAGGTCCGCCTGCAGGGAACCGGGTTTCCTGTCCACTATATCCTGCAATAAAGATTTCCACTCGTCCATGGCCCCTGCCTTTCTGTAGATGCGGGCCAGCTTCAGACGCGTGGGCGCCCACTCGGGGTGGTCGGGGGTGATGTATTTGTCGTACTCGCGAACCCAGCGCAGGGCCTCTTCGTAGCGACCTGAGCGTTCGGTGGCGTTGATGGACATGAGCACGGCATCCTTGATCTTCTCGGGATCGCCGTCGGTTTGGAGCAGCAGGGAAAGTGCTTCCTGCGAATAGAGGAAGACGCGCCGCAGATCCTGTTTGCGCATGGCGTTCTTGGCCAGATAATACATGGCGTAGCCGCGGAAGGACGGGTCCACCTCTGGATTCTTGGCCAGCTCGGCCCAGAGCGGCACCGCGCGGATGTCCTCGCCCATGTTCTGCAGGGCCATGGCGCGAGCATAGTTCAACTGACGCAGCTGTTTCTCGCCCAGATCCCAGTTTTCTTCGGCGTGCTTGACCAGACGGTTGATGCCGTTCCAGTTGTATTCGCCGAGGTAGACGTTCACCGCGAGGTCGAGCGCCTTTTCCGAAACGCCGGGAATCTGCTCGTCAAGATACGGTTCCAGCAGCGCAAGGGCTTTGGCTGGCTGACCGAGCTTCCAGTAGGAAGTGGCAACCATGAGCTTGGTGTCGTCGTCCACCTTGGTCTCGCCTTCGCCGATGAAATCGTAGTCTTCCCAGTAGCGGACGATGCGTTTGTAGTGTTCCTGTTCCATGAGGCCCGGCACGGCCTTGACAAACACGCTGTCGCCAAGCTCTCTGGCCCTTGTGGCGAGCTGACTTTCCGGGAATAGGTCAAGGAAGTCCTGTGCGGCGGCAAGGGCATCCGCATTCTTGTTGTGAAAGGCGTACCACATGGCGAGCTTGAGCTGGGCCACCGGGGCCAGCGGGCTTTCCGGGTGTTTCTCGACAATTTCCTTGTAGATGTTCACCGGCTGGAGGTTGTAGGGGCGATCGAAGACGCTGCCCATCTGCACCAGCGTGGGGTCGTCGTAGATGCCCTCTTCGGCCAGGCGCATCTTGGCGATGAGCCCGCCCTCCTTGTCCGGGAACTCCTTGGCGGCCTTCTGGTAGATTTCCTTGGCGGGATCCTGAAGGTCCATCTGGAGATACAGGTCGCCAATCTTGGCGAGGGCGATGTCGGCCCGGTCCGCGGCTGGATTCAGGTTGTAATAGGTGAAATAATGCTCCTTGGCCTGACGGAGCTTGCCCACCCGCTCCTCGATGCCGCCTGCGAGCATCAGGAATTCCGGGCGTTGCATGTAGAAATCGGGCCAGCGTTTGTCGATGTAGTCCACCACCTGAAACGCCTGCTTGTCGTAGCCCGTGCGTTCAAGGGCCTGCGCCAGCAGATAGGCTGCCGATTTGACCAGCTCGTGCTCCGGATACTTCTGGATCATGTACTGGAGTTGGTCGGCCGCTTCCTGATAATCGCCGCGCTTGAAGTAGTAATCTCCCCAATAGTAGCTGATGGCCGGGATGTTCGGATCGTCAGGATACTTGTTGCGCAGGATGTTGAAATAGGCCTTGGCCTCGGGCACGTTGCCCGCCCTGAGGTTCACCAGTCCCAGATTAAGAAGCGCCCGCGGCACGCGCTTGGATTCAAGGTTGGCGTTGAGCGCCTTCTGGTAGGCATCGTTGACCTCGGCATAAAATCTTTCAGGATCATTGCGATAAAGCTGCATCTTGATGTCTGCCACGGCGTAGAGGATCTCTTCGCGCATGTCTTCGGGCAGATACGACTTCTTCAGCAGTTCTTCATACGCTGCCAGCGCCTCCTGAAGCTCACCGTTGAACATCATGGACTGGGCGTCATACATCTTGTTCTGGACCAGCAACTGCTTCTGCGCGGGAGTGAGGTCCTTCTCAGGCACACCTTCGGGGAGCGTCACGGGCTCCTCATCCTGTGTGGCGTTGGCAGGCTCTGCAGATTCGGCAGCGGGAGCTTGCGTTTCCGCGTCGGGCTCGGGAGCGGCTTCCGGTTCGGAAGCAGGCTCGGTCACCGCCGGGGCTTCCACCTGCTCCTGCACGCTGGGTTCGGCAACTTCTTCTGCCATCGGAGGTGCGGTTTCGGCCGCGGCGTTCTGCGAGGGCGGGGGCACCACGGCTCCGGAAACAGCGCCGGGCGCAGTAGAGGCGTCGGCCTCGGCCATGTCTTGCGCCAACGGCTCGGGTACGGGGCGCTGTGCAGGCTCGACAGGAGCGGGCGCGCTTTCCTGTGTCGGAGGCGGCGAAACCTGACCGCCAGCCTGCTGTTCCGGTGCCGGGGCAACAGGTTGCGAGCGAGCTTCGCCGTCGAGTTCGGAAAGCTTGACGTCCTCAGCGTCGCGGTCCTGCGCCTGAAAACGAACCTCACCGCTGGCGGTGGGAGCAGTGTCTGCGACAGTGGACTGTACGGACTGCGGAGGTGCCGGCTCCTCACCCGGAGCCGGTGGAGCTACGACCTGACTGCGGACGGAATATGGCACCGAATAAAATGGCTGGTCCGGACCGGGCGCGGCCTGATTGACCGGAGCTGGCGGCTCAGGTGCGGCTTCTGCCGGAGCCTGTTCGGGCTGAGGCTGAGGAACGGGTTGCTCTTCAGTCTGCGGCGCCGGTTCGGGCTCCGGTGCTTGCTGCACAGGAGTGGGCTGAACTTCATCCAGTCTGGCGGCGATATCGCTGGCGGACTGCGGCTGCTTTTTCGCTTCCGGGGCCGGCTCGGGCGCGGGTTCAGGCGCAGGTTGCGGCTCAGGTTGAGGCTCAGGTTCGGGCGGCGGCGTGGGCTGCGGTTCCGGCTCAGGTCGGGGAGCGGGAGTGATCCTGCGTTCCGACTCAGGTTTCCATTTGGCGCCGATGGGGTCGCGGAACACCTGCAAAACGAACTCCGGGCGTCCCGGAACATTGAGCCTGAGATAGCCGAAAGCGTCGGTGCCGGTGCGTATGAGGAGCGAATTGCCGGAAATATTTACCGAGTCGACGAGTTTGGCGCCCCGAAATACCGATGTGGTCGGACGCTGTTCATCATCCCAGAAGCCGGGCGGAAACTGAACGGTAATCTGTTGTCTTCCGGTGCGTTTGACCGAAAACTCGGGGCGGGAACCGTCGAAGGTGAAGGTAAAACGGTCGGAATCGCCGCGCGGGGAATAGGCAACGCGCAAGGCCTTGGCCGGTGTTGCCAGAAGCAACCCGGACATCAGGGCGGCCAGCAGCCAGACGATTCGGTGCAGACGTATCTCGGTCACGAGGGTTGCCTTTGCAAGTTCCGTGCTGCAACCCCGGACGCACCGGGGCCGCTATTGCTTGTTGTCCAGCAATTTGCGCTTTTTGAGCTTCTCAATGAGCGTTGTCCGCTTGATTCCCAACAGTTCGGCAGCCCGGTTCTTGACCCCTTCCGCCTCATCCAGAGCTTCAAGAAGAAGCCTGTCCTCCACAGACTCCAGAAAGGCTTTGAGGTCACCGGCCTTGTCGTTCATATCACCCAGAGTCGGCCATGCGAACCCGGCGGGCCGGACCATGACTTCCTCTTCCTTTCTGCGGGGCTTTTCCCCGATGTCCTGCCACATCTTGTCCGGCAGATCTTCGGGCAGTACTTCTTCTCCGTCACAGAGGATGGAGAGGCGTTCCATGAAATTTTCCAGCTCGCGCACGTTGCCCGGCCAGGTGTAGGTCAGAAACATCTCCCGGGCATCCTGCGTCAGCTTGAGGCGCTTGCGCCCCTTGTCCCGGCAGAAGCCGCCCAGAAAATGGCGGGCGAGTTCGAGGATGTCGGCTCCCCGCTCACGAAGCGGCGGCAGATGCATGGGGATGACGTTGAGGCGGTAGAACAGGTCTTCTCGGAAACGGCCGGCCGCGACCTCTTCTTCGAGATCACGGTTGGTGGCAGCGACCACTCTCACGTCAACGCTCTTTACCTGCGTCCCGCCAACGCGCTCGATTTCCTTTTCCTGAAGTGCACGCAGAATCTTCACCTGCAGGCTAAGGTCCATTTCCCCTATTTCATCAAGGAAGATGGTTCCGCCGTCCGCCAGCTCGAAACGGCCGGGCCGTGAGCGCACAGCATGGGTGAAGGCACCCTTCTCGTGGCCGAAAAGCTCCGATTCCAGCAGTTCCTTGGGGATGGCGCCGCAGTTGATGGGGACAAAAGGCTTGTCGCGCCGATCGCTGTTGCGATGCAGCGCCCGGACCAGAAGCTCTTTGCCTGTCCCGGACTCCCCGCTGACCAGCACCGTACTCTCTGTGGGGGCAACCTTCTCCAGAACCTTGAAGACTTCGGCCAGAGCCGGACTGCCCCCGATGATACCGTCAAGTTTCAGCGCCATTTATCCTCCGCTTCAGAACTCGCAAACCGCGTGCAACATGACGCGATTCACCGTACGCTCTACACTCTCTGTCAATCTAATGACGCTGTGTCAAGCGGTATCCGATTTTTTTAAAAAATTTCTAAACATGCGAAGCTGTTTTTCCACATCACAAAACGAAACCCCGCCATCCCGGTCGGGAGCGGGGCGTAGTTCGATAAAACCCGGGAGAAAACGAAGGAGGGTCAGTTGATGACGTCCTGCCAGCGGGGGAACTCCACCTTGTTCACGGCCTCGTTGATGCGCCTGCGCACGTCCTCGGGCACGGAAAGGGAGCAGATGATGTGCCGGGTCTGCCCTTCGGGCATTCCTTCCGGGATGAACCATTCGAGGCTGCCCGGTTCGGTACCGCTGGTGGCCATGAGGCCGCGGATGCCTTCGGGAGAAAAGAAGGCGTAGTCCACCCGGCCTATTTCGATCATTCGCATGAACTGCTGCAGGTCGGCGGTGACTTCACGAACCCGGCGCACCCGCATGTTGATCTCGTGGTCGAGCATGCTGCCCAGCGAGTAGCCATACATCTTGCCCATGACCAGATCGGGATCATCGAGAATGCCTATGAGGCTGCGCTTTTCAGCGAACCGCTCATCGGAACTGCGGTGGATCACCGCAAGGGGCGAGTTCTGGTAGGTGACGTCCGAGAACCACGCGTAGGATTCCCGGCCCGGAGTACGGAAGGCCCCGATGGCACAGAGTTTTTCTCCGGCCATCATGAGGGTGAGAATCCGTTTGGCAGGGAGTACCTTGTAGTCGGCGTCGATACCGGCCTCGTCCATCACCTGACGGGTGGCATCGGCAAGAATGCCTTCGAAACGCCCGTCCTCGGTATACATGTAGGGCGGATACTCCAGATAGGCCACATCGAGCTCCTGCGCCGGGGCGGAGCAGACCATAAGCAGAAGAATGGCTAAAGCAGCCTGAAAATGAATGATTCGCACCCCTTTTTTCTACAAGAATCGGAGGGGTACGGCAAGGCCCGGCAGCCCTGTTACGGGCTGCCGGGACACATTTCTAAGACCTTTTGGCAATCTCTTTGGCGGGAACCAGTGCCGTTGCCGCAGCGGAGACAATGTTCCCCGCAACGCCCGGGCCGTCACCGGCCACGAACAGTCCCCGGATTGAGGTTTCCAGCGAGTTGGTGGTGTCCACCTGCGTGGCGAAGAACTTGATCTCCGGCGCGTACAGCAGGGTCTCGTCGTTGGAGACGCCCGGAACTACTTCGTTGAGCTGTTCCAGCCCGTCCACGAGGTTGGTCACGATGCGCTCAGGCAGGGCCATGGCGATGTCGCCGCAGACCACGTCCTTGAGCGTAGGCTCGATGGAGCTGTTGCGCACGCGGTTCCACGTGGAGCGGCGGCCGCGCTTGAGGTCGCCGAACCGTTGCAGGATGGGTTTGCCGCCCCCGATGATGGTTGCAAGGCGACCGATGGACTCTCCGTACGCGGTGTTGTTCTCCACCGGGTCGGTGAGTACCACCTTGGACAGGAAGGCGAAGTTGGCGTTGTCGGACTTCTTGTCCATGTAGGCGTGACCGTTGACGCAGACGAAGTCCTGATAGTTCTCCAGCGCCACGAACCCGCCGTAGTTGGTGCAGAACGTCCGGGTCTGGTCGTCGTACTTGGTGGTGCGCACGAAGAAAGTCGGATCATAGATCACTTCGCAGAGGTCCTGCATGATCTCGTTGGCGACTTCCACGCGTACGCCCACTTCGATGCCGCGCTGGGAGACGTTGATGCCGTGTCCCTTGACGACGGAAGCGACCCACTCGGCGCCCACTCGGCCGGGGGCGAGGATGACGTTGTCGGCCTCGTACTCGCCGCGACTGGTGATTACGCCGGTGACTTTGCCGTTATCCACGGTGACGTCCTTCACTTCCTCGGAAGTCTGGAACACCACACCTTTTTCCTTGATATGTTCAGCCATGCCCGCGATGTGTCCGGGCAGGTTGTCGGAACCGAGATGCTTCTGCTTGATGAGCAGCAGGTCGATGCCGTTGCGCTTGGCTTCCTTGCGCACGGACTTGGCGCTGTCCATGTTGGTCGGGTAGACTTTGCCGTCCATGCCGAAACGGTTGAAAATCTCTTCGGTTTCGTCGATGAGTTTGTTCGCTTCGGACATGGGCATGAACTGGGTCAGGTCGGTCTTGCCGAGCTTCGGGATGAAGTTGAGCTTGCCGTCGGAAAACAACCCGGCTCCGCCCACGCCGCACAGGATGTTGCACGGGCGGCACTTGATGCACCACTCGTCGCCGGCGATGGGGCATTTGCGTTTGAGGGAGGATTTTCCGCGTTCGATGACGAGCACGTCGAGATCGGTGTGCTCGCCGAGGTAATAGGCTGCGAAAAGTCCTGCAGGGCCGCCACCCACGATGATGACGTCGAATTTCGTTTTTGCTGGCTTTGAAGGTGCCATTGCTTCTCCTCCGTATATTGGACGCAAGTATGGCCCGACTTGCGCGGGGGACCGCGCGCAGACGGGCCATGATCTACCGTATAACCGGTTTCAACAACGCGTCAAGCGGAAAAGTTCGGGACGGAAACACTCGGTAACACAAACAAAAACGGGAACCGCAGCACACGGTTCCCGTTTCATCGTCCCTATGGACGGAAAATGCTACATGCCGCGCATGCAGGACATCAGTTCTTCGCTGACTTCGACGAAGACAACGCCGCCGCGCTCTTCCACGCGAACGTTGCGCTCGGGGATCAGCGCCATGTCTTCGGCCACGTCCAGCCACTTGCCCAGCAGCCATTCGGGGGTGACGCCTTCTTTTTCCAGCTCTTCCTTGGGGTAGTTTTCAGCAATGACCCATTCGCTCATCGTGTCGCTCCTTTTATGTGTCCGGATATTCGCGCCGGTTCATGCCCAGCACGCAGAACACTTCATATGTAATGGTTCCCCACCAGTCCGCAAGGTCCTGGGGTGAAATTCGCCCGTCGCCGGGACCGCCCAGCAGCCACGCATCGTCTCCGGTCTTCACCTGTACTCCGGCGGCCTCTGCCGGAGAGAGGTCCACGGCGGTCATCTGCATGCAGACCCGGCCCACGATGGGGCAGCGCACGCCGCCCACATTAACCCAGCCCGTGTTGGAGAGTCCGCGACTATAGCAGTCGGCATAGCCTGCGCCGACCACGGCCACGGTCATGTCCCTGTCCGCGGTGAAGGTATGGCCGTAGCTGATGCCGCGGCCCTTGTCCAGCGTGTGCACGTGCAGCACCGGGGCCGCCACCTGCATGGCCGGCCGCAGATCATCGCCCAGCGACTCCCACTCGGTTCCCGCGTAGGGATTGCCGCCGTACAGGGAAATGCCCGCGCGCTGAACATCAAGACGGCAGCCCTCGTGCCCCATTATGGCTGCGGAGTTGGCAAGGCTCGCCTGTACCGCAAAGCCCGAGGCGCGAAGATCCTCGACGATCTCGCAAAAGACTTGGGCCTGCGCCGCGGTAATCTCGCGGGAAGCCGGATCGTCCGCCACCGCAAGGTGCGAACTGGCCATCACCGGCACGATGTTCGGACGACCGCGCAGAAACGCCTTGAGTTTCGGCAGTTCCTCACGGGTGAATCCCAGCCGGGACATGCCAGTGTCGAACTTGAGGCTGATGCGGACGGGCCGTCCGTCAGCCTTGTAGGCCAGCCGCGCCAGCGTCTCGAAATGCCCCACGAAGCCAACGATGTCGTGTTCGATGATGGCTTCACAGTCGTCCATGTCCACAGGGCCGAGAAGGGAAATGATGTCGCCGGAGATGCCCGCCTTGCGCAGGTCCACGGCTTCCTGCACGTATCCTACCGCGAAATTGGCGGCGCCTTCGTCCTCAAGGGCTCGGGCGACCTGTTCAAGGCCGTGGCCGTAGGCGTCTGATTTGATGACAGGAACCACGTTCCCGGCATCCTTCTTCATGAGCCTGTAGTTGTGGCGTATGGCTTCGAGATCGACGATGCAGCGAACTTTGGAATAGGTGATGCTCATGGCTGATTCTACTTGCGCTTGAAGAGTTTTTCCATGTCGACCGCGCTCCAGCGCAGCACGGCGGGCCTTCCGTGAGGGCAATATTCACGCTCGGGGCAGCGCATCCATTCGTCCAGCAGTGCCAGCGCCTCGTCATCCGCCAGCGGCTGCCCGGCCTTGATGGCGGATTTGCAGGCGAGCATGGTCCACAGTTCATCGAGGCCGCGGGAGCGTTCGCCCAGCGCGGCGGAAAGATATTCACGCGCCTTGGCCGTTTCAAGCGTGGGGGGGATGCCTTTGACCAGCACGCGGTTCGGGCCGTCCATCTCAAGCAGAAAACCCATGGAGCGCAGGCCGTCCCACAGCTCTTCAAGCACTTCGGCCTCTGCCGGGTGCAGGGCCATCTCCAGCGGGATGCCCAGTGGCTGGGAGTCCCCGCGCGTCCGGTCCCGGCGCATGGCTTCGAGGATGACCCGCTCATGCGCGGCATGCTGATCCACGAGCACCAGCCGTCCCCCCTCGCGGATCACCAGATACGTGTCCGCCACCTGTCCGAGGTATTCCATGCCAGTGCCGGAAAGCGGCCGTTCCGCCCGGCGGGAAACCTCAGAATCGCGGTCGGTCATTCCGGGGTGGGCTGAAAGGGATGCGTCTTCTTCCGGCCTTGAGTCTTCCCCTGCTTCCTCCGCTTCCGGCTTACGCGATGGCGTGACCGGGAGAGGGACATCCATGGTGGACGGTGCGCCGTAGGTGGCGCGGTACTCGCGGTAGGAGGAAAACTTGGGCGCGTCGCCGCCGGGCATGTGCGAACGTTTGGCAGGCTCGGCGGAGCCGGATGGTGGGCTCCAGGGACGATCCGGCATTTCGCCGCTGTAGCTGGAACGGGCCGCCGCTTCGGTGGCGGGGCTGACGTCGGGGGCGGACTGCTGTGAAGTCAGCGCCTGCACAACCCCTCTCCGGATGGCAGAAAACACCGCCTTTTCGTCGATGAACCGCACCTCCATCTTGGCGGGATGCACGTTCACGTCCACCTGATCGGCGGGCATATCCAGAAAAAGGCACGCCTGCGGAAATTCGCGCGAGAGGAGCATTCCGGCGTAGGCCTGCCGCACGGCGCGCAGCATGACCTTGTCCGCCACGGCCCGCCCGTTGACGTACAGGAATATCCGGTCTCCGCGGCCCTGTGCCTGACTCGGATGCCCCGCCACGCCATGGACGCGGTATCCATCGCGCTCCGCGTCGAACGGCAGCAGCTTTTCGCAGACCTGCGGCGGCCAGAACGCTGCGAGTCGATCGGCCAGCTTTTGCCGGGGCGGCAGCCGAAAGCTCTCGCATCCGTTGACGGTCAGCGAGAAGCCCGCATGCAGATGCGCCAGCGAAATGCGCGAAAGGATGTCGGTGATGCGCTTATGCTCGGTGGTGTCGGTCTTGAGAAATTTCAGCCGCGCCGGGACGTTGGAGAAGAGCCCGCGCACTTCGACGCGCGTTCCCGCGGCAAGGGCGGCCGGGCCGGAGGACTCCACCTCGCCCGCGCGGACCTCCACATGCGAGGCCTCGTCGTGGTCCTCGGCCTTGGAGGTCATCTTGAAATGAGACACCGAGGCGATGCTCGGCAGGGCCTCGCCGCGGAAGCCGAAGGAGCCGATGGCCGCAAGATCGCCCAGTTCGTGAATCTTGCTGGTGGCGTGACGGGTGACCGCCAGTTCCAGTTCCTCGGCAGGGATGCCCCAGCCGTCGTCCTGCACCACGATGAGCGTGCGTCCACCCTGTTCCACGGTGACATCGACGCGGTTGGCCCCGGCGTCGAGACTGTTCTCCACCAGCTCCTTGACCACGCTGGAGGGGCGCTCCACCACCTCACCGGCGGCAATCTGGTTGCGCAGGCCCTGCGGCAGCGGTCTGATGTTGGCGCGTCTGGTCATATCAGAATTTCAGGATGTCGAAGCTTATGCCGTAGCGGCTGTCGTCCGGCGTTCTGGAATAATGGAGGTACACGTCGTAGCATTCGCCCTCGAAAGTCATGCGCACGGTCTTTTCCAGATCTTCGCTGGCCTCGAAGTCGCGGCGATATTCCACGCCGAGGGTCACGTTCTTTGCCACACGCAACGAGCCGCCGATCTTGCCGATGGACATTTCATCCTCGCGCAGACGCTTGTACTCGTCCACTTCAGCGCGCAGGTCGTAGCCCGCCCACACTTCGCCGATGTCGTTGTGCACCCGGACCGTTCCCTCGTGCTGGGTAATCTTCTGAATGTAGGGCGACCACCACGTGCGCATGACCACATCAACGTAATCGTCGGGCCGGACAACCACCTCAGCAAGGAAATCCGAGAACGGCCTGCGTTCGTACTTGTCGCGGCGGTCATCACGCTGGGCCTCGTTGCGGTCGTAGCTCTGCTCGAAACGCACGGTGGCGAAGTCGAGATAATCCGTCTTCATGAACGCCTGCGGGCCGTCGTCGCCGCCGGGACGCAGCTTGACGGACTGGCGCTTGCGGGTGAACACGTTGGTCAGCGAATACGTTACGAGGTCTTCCGGCTCCAGCCTGTCGCGCGAGTCGTAGTACGGCAGCTTGGACTGGTCGCCCATGCTGTGGCGATAGTTGTAGTCCACACGCGGGATCACGGAATGACGCAGGCTGGTCCACTCGCTCTTGCCGGCGTTTTCGCGCGTGGCGTCGAGCGCCCCGTCGAGCTGGTAGACCCGGTCCACCTCGGAGAAGGCCGAAACGCCCGTCTCGTAGCCGATGCGGCTCTGCTTGCCGCCTTCGGTGCTGTTGTTCTCCACATTGAAGCGGGAGATGGTGCGCTTGCCGGTGTCCTCGTGCTTGGTGGTGTTGTAGAAAGTGGCGAACACGCGGGCACGCGGGATCACGGTCACGAACTTGCTCGCCAGCGGCAGGCTGATGGCGGGTCGCAGGTCAAGCCGTTGTCCCGCATCGCCATAACGGCGAACGAAGTGGTCGAACTTGGCGGAACCTTCGAATTCCAGCGGCGTGCCCGGGATAGAATCCTTCCAGGCAAAGGCGTCCAATTCGGGAAGCGAATGCACCGAGGGGTTCTTGCTGTCGTCCCCGTTGCCATTGCGGTAGGCGAGATTCTGGTTGTACTCGATCTTGCCCGCCACGCCGACGCGGTCCCAGCTGCGGGACATGTAGACGCTGCTGGTGCGGACCTCGGAGTCAGCGTCGTCGATGTCGCGGCCGAACTTGTCCACGAACTCGTCGCGGCTGGCCTCGAAGCCGGAGCGGCCGTGATTGAATTCGCGCAGATAGTTCTGATCCGAGACGAGATCGAGGTCCACCAGCGTCTTCCACTCGGGACTGAAGAGCCAACCGTCGTATTTGCCGCGCACCCACCAGCGGTTGCGGTTGGGCCGCGTCAGACCGTCGTCGTCAAAGGAATCGTCCTCGTCGGCTTCCTTGGTGGCCCGGGTGTTGTCCACGAGCCAGTCGCCTTTCCAGAGGCCTCTGGAATTTTCGTCCTCGGTGTGTCTGAGCTCAAGGCCGTGCATCAGGCCGCGTTTGCTCATGAAATATTCGGAAACCGTGACGTCCATCTCGTCGCTCACGGCCCAGTAATAGGCGGCGTTGACATTGAATCCGAGCCGGGAACTAGATCCTATTTCCGGAAAAAGGAAGCCGCTTTGCCGCTCGCCGGTGGCGGGCAGCGAAGCGTAAGGCAGATAGGCCACGGGAAGATTTTTGACCCGAAACGCGGTGTGGTACAGCCGCACCTTGCCGTCGAGCGTCACGTCGCCGCGGGCGGAAGTCACCGACCATGCCGGATTCTCGCCCGAGCAGCGCGTGACGCGGGCGTTCTCGAAGGAGTACATGCCCCCGTGCTTGCGCTCAATGCGCTCGGAATCCACGTAGACGTGGGACTTGGCCATGAATGCGCGACCATTCTTGAGCCAGCCGAGCATGTTGTTCAGGTCGAACTCGGCCTCGTCGGCTTCAAGGAAGTCGCCTTCCCACCGGGCGCGGACGTTGCCGCGAAGAAGCACCCAGCCGGTCTCGCGGTAGTAGCGGGCGAAGTCGGCCCGGATCAGGTTGCCGCCCATGGCGAGCGTGCAGTTTCCGGTGGCCTCGATATATTCGCTGGTATGCTGGGCCGAAACCTTGTCGGCGGAAAAGGTCCACCTGTCGGGGTCTTCCTCGGCCTTTTCCGGCATTTGGGGCACATAAGCACGAATGCCGCTGAGCACCCTGTCCTTGCCCATGAGCACGGCGGGCAGCAGAAGCAGGATGAGTACGGCCGCCCCGGCGGCCGACAGCATTGCATTTCGCGAAAACGGCTTCAAAGTCTCTCCGATCTCTGGAGCTTAGGGTTTCAGGTGCGGGTCTTCCTGTGCGAGATAGTTCTGCACGTAATCCTTCACCGCATCCTCCAGCGGCGTCATGGGGGCGTCATAGCCCGCCTCGCGCAGCTTGCCCATCTCCGCCTGCGTGAAATACTGGTACTTTTCCCGAATTGCCTCGGGCATGTCGATGAACTCGATGTTCGGCTCGCGCTCCATGGCGGCGAACGTGGCCAGTCCCAGATCACGGAAGGACCGCGCCTGGCCGGTGCCCACGTTGAAGATGCCGCCCACGTCCGGGTTCTCCAGCAGCCAGCCCATGATGTCCACGCAGTCCTTGATGTAAACGAAGTCACGCGACTGGCCGCCGTGCTCGTAGTCGGCCCTGTGGGAACGGAACAGCTTGAGCTTGCCGTTCTCGCCGATCTGCGAAAACGCCTTGCAGACCACGCTCATCATGTCGCCCTTGTGGTATTCGTTGGGACCGAAGACGTTGAAGAATTTCAGGCTCGCGAGGTGATCCAGAACCCCGGCGCGCTTGGCCCAGAGGTCGAACAGCTGCTTGGAGTAGCCGTACATGTTCAACGGCCGCAGCACGTCGATGCCGTCCTCGTCGTCCGAGAAGCCGTTCTCGCCGCCGCCATAGGTGGCCGCGCTGGAAGCGTTGATGAATCGCGCCCCGGCCGAGAGGCTGAAGCGGCACAGGTGCTGGGTGTAGCGGTAATTGTTTTCCATGAGGAAATCCGCATCCAGTTCCGTAGTGGCCGAGCAGGCGCCCATGTGGATGACCCCTTCGGTCTCGAACGGGTCCTCGCCGCTGATGATCATCTTGAGGAACTGATCGCGATGCAGGTAGTCTTCATACCTCAGGTTGACGAGATTCTTCCACTTTTCAGAAGTGGAGAGGTTGTCCACCACGAGGATATCCGTGATGCCCATGGTATTGAGCTTCCAAATCATGGCGCTGCCGATGAAGCCCGCGCCGCCGGTCACTATGTACATTCCGCAACTCCCGGAAAGCGATTTTCATTTACTGCCGTTCAAGGCAAAACACGGTTTTATACTTTGTTATGCTCCGGGGCGCAACCGCGGGCCTCATGCAGAAACCGCATACTGAATGTGATTTTTTCGAACACCCGCTTGATTCATCGCATTTTCTGTTCTAACGTTTGGCTTGACTGAAAACTGTGTCGAATAATTTACCGTTTCAACCGGATACAAGGAGATCGTCATGAAACAGACCCGTATCATCGCCCTGTGCCTCGCCATGGCCGCAACCATGCTCCTCGGCGTCGGCATCGCCAATGCGAAGATGGTCAAGAAGGTGGACAACTTCATCATCTTCATGGACCAGTCCGGCTCCATGGCCCAGCAGTACACCGCAATGGGCAAAACCAAGATCGACCTCGCCAAGAAGGCCGCTGCCGCCATGAATGATGAAGTGCCCGATCTGGACTATACCGCCGCGATCTTCTGCTTTGCCCCGTTTGAAGCGCGCATCCAGCCCACGGGCTACAGCACCGGCGCGTTTGCCGACGGCATCGCTGCGCTGCCGGACGATTTCGACATCTTCGATCGCAACACCCCCATGGGCAACGGCTTCATGGACCTTGACCCCGTGCTCTCCGGACTTTCCGGGAAGACCGCGGTGATCATGTTCACCGACGGCAACTCCAACATCGGCGCCGACCCGGTCATGCAGGCCAAGGCGCTGTACGCCAAGTATGGTTCCAACCTGTGCCTGCACATCGTGAGCCTGGCCACCAACGACCACGGGCGTATGGTCATCGACCAGATCCGCGCCCTTGACGGCTGCTCCGTCAACGCCGAGGTGACCCAGTTCTTCGAGCCCGCCTTCCTCAGTAACTATGCCAACAACGTCTTCTACAAGGAAGTGCAGGAAGAGAAGAAGCCCGAACCCATGCCCGCGCCCGCGGCCATGACCATTTCCTTCGACCTTCACTTCGGCTTCGACAAGTACAAGATCACCGACGAGATGGTCCCCGTGCTCGAAGAAGTGAAGATGCTGCTCGATGAGAACAAGTCCCTCGAATTCGAGATCGCCGGTCACACCGACTCCATCGGTACCGAAGCATACAACCAGGGTCTTTCCGAACGCCGCGCCGGTTCCGTTCATGACTGGCTCGTGGAAAACGGCATCGATTCCGACCGCCTGACCACCAAGGGCTACGGAGAGCTCAATCCCAAGTACGACAACGGCACCCGCGAAGGCCGCAGGCTCAACCGTAGGGTTGATCTCCTGAGCAAATAACCGTATTGTGGGCCTTGCCGGGTGCACGTCGCTCCCGGCAAGGCTTTTCATTTCGCGGAGTTGGTATGAAATCCACGGCTGGCATGGCATTCGCCGCAATTCTTGTTGCGATTCTTCTGGTTCCCACCGCACACGCGGACGAGGGGAGGACCGCTACGCTCGACGTAGCCGCCGCAGAACCCGGGAAAGCACAGGGCGAGGCGCTCCAGCCGCGCGTCAAGGACGAACTCGTCAAGATGCACGCCCACTTCAAGCGCTTCGCCAAGAAACGCATCGCATCACTCAACAGAAACCATCTCCATTCCCGCTCCCGCATGAAAGTGGAGCAGATGCCCAACGGACACTGGCGGGCACGCTACCACGAATACGCCACCAACACCGAGCGTTGCCGCGTCCGCAAGAAGTCGAGCAAGCAGGTCCCCTACACCGGGACCATGATCCTCGAAGAACGCGTCTACGAATCCGTCGCCGAAACCCGCACAGAATGCAGGACCGGCGATTTCAGCGTTGTCGAACGCAAACCCAACTACGTCATCTTCAGGTTCCAGAACGGCTCCTGGAAGTAGAACTCCCTTATACTATAGTTTTCAAGCAGGCCTTCCCGTGGAAGGTCGTGTTGCACGGTTTCTGTCTTTCAAGGAGGATTTCGCATGTTTGTCGGGCTGAAAATGCTCAAGGATTTCGTCACGGTCACTCCGGACACGCTGGTCAAGGACGCTCAGAAAATGATCGAAGCCAGCAAGCTCTGGATGCTGCTGGTTGTCGATGGTGACGATCTCGTTGGCTATGTGCGCAAGGAAGACCTCTGCGCCGCCATGCCAAGCGTCGTCAACTCGCTCGATAAACACGAGCTCAACTACCTCATGAGCCAGCTCACGATCAGCGAAGTGGTCCGCGAAGACATCCGGACCGTCACCCCGCAGACCGACATCGAAGCCGCCGCCGACATGATGTACGAAATGAACCTCGCCGGTCTCGCCGTCATCGACGACCACGGCAAGCTCATCGGATACATCAACCGCTCCAGCATGCTCGAAGTGCTCGTGGAAGAAATGGGGTACCGCGAAGGCGGAAGCCGAATCACCATAGAAACCGAAGACCGCTTCGGCGTCCTCTATGAAGTGGCCGGCATCATCGCCAACATGAAATATTCCATCATCTCCACCTCCACCTTCTTCCACGGACCGCGCAGAATCATCGTCGTCCGCGTCGCCACCGAAGACCCCACCGAAATCAACAACGTACTCAAGGAAAGAGGCTACAAGCTCGTCGGCCCTGAAGACCTGCTAGAAGCCTGATTCCACCTCCAAGACACCCCAAAGGCCGGACCGCACAACAATGCGGCCCGGCCTTTTTTTGATCAGAGGCGTCTCCGGCGGGCCCTTCAGGCGGCCCCTTTCAGGGGGACCAAAGGGGCGGGCCCCCTTTGGAATCCCTGAGTTGTCAGCGGGGTTGCAGCTGCCGGGTCCATGCGGCCGCACAACCCGCGTCCCAGCTGCAACCCCGCTGACGAGGATCTATGTTTTGTGCGTCTTGGCTGACGAGCTTCAGTAGCAGAACTTAGTTAAGCGGGATTCCGTCAGCCCACAGACTTCCCACCAGTACTCCCAACAGGGCTTCTACTCCCGCCAACCAAGTACCGCAGCAATGCCCATCGAGGCATAGCGGCTCTTTTGACCGGTCACGCAGGTCCGGGTGATGTTTGTAGGCACAAACATTTCTCCCGGAGCAGTGACCGCGTCATAGAGCCTCTCGCCGAGAGCGGCGGC
>Ga0182238_1000242_pt1 | contig 17813 bp, 18 predicted proteins | sample hydfrates6_PW_90_FD_132439 | JGI IMG/M metagenome (GOLD analysis project Ga0182238, IMG submission 132439) | Subsurface microbial communities from deep shales in Texas, USA - hydraulic fracturing test 6_PW_90 | ecosystem: Environmental > Aquatic > Deep subsurface > Shale gas/oil reservoir >... | reverse complement strand
CTTGTGGCTGGCGTGGCACGTCTCCTCCGCAAATTCCGCATTTAACCATTAGATCTCACCCCCGTTTCAGATCCGTCAAAGTATGCCTGCCGAACTAGTTTCAGTTTTCGGGAAGCATACGTGATGTTATGATTTGGGGGTATGTGACTAAAAGCTCTGTGAAATTGAGTTTCCCATTTTAGTTCCTCATAATCAGATTACATAGCATGTGCAAAAAAGCGTTGTCTCTTCAGACGTTTTCATCATGGTCAACAGTTATGACCACAATTTCAACACACCACTCCAGATAAAGTTTGATTATTTTCTTATTATTCTTTCCCTAAAAATAAATTATTGTAATTTGTTTTTGAATTAACAGTTTTTGGATAAACTATTTATTTCCTATTCTCAATATTTATGTATATTTTAGAAAGTTTATATGGTGTATATTGGTAAGTGATACTAATATGAACAGAAATCTGCTTGATGTTATTTTTGCATCTGAGAAAAGAAAGAATACACTCTTACAGTTGCGTGAAGGACCTAAAATGATTGAGGAACTTCTCGCATCACTTGATACCAGAAGACAGGCTTTACTTCCACAGTTAAAGATACTTGAAGAAAATTATCTGGTTGAACATCAAAAGGATGCTTACGAATTAACAGGTATCGGAAAAGTTATTGTTGAAAAGATGGCTCCTTCAGTGGACACTTTTTGTGTTTTTGATACGGATATAGATTATTGGGGAACTCGTGATCTGAGTTTCATTCCACCTCATCTTTTTGAAAGAATAAATGAACTTGGGAAATCAACTATAGTAGATATTCCTGCTGCGGATCAGTATGATATAAAAACTATCTACCAGGCAAAAAGTAAAGATTCCTCTTCTCTTTATGCAATAACTACTCTTCTTTACCCTAATTACTATGATGTATTCTCCGATCTGATTGAAAATAAAGTAAAAATAAATCTGGTTCTTTCAAATGATCTTCTCTGCAAAATCCGCACTCAATATCAGGAAAATTTTGAAGACTATGCGGAAACAGGACTGCTTAACAGTCATGTTTACAATAAAAAAATGAACTTTCTTTTTGTTACATTTGATGATTATTATATTCTGATGCGCCTGCTCAAATTGGATGGAGATGTTGATGGTAAACTTGTTTATTTCAGTGCAAGTCCAGAGGCACTTGGGTGGGCGAAAGAACTGTTCAATTATTATTTAGAACAATCCGAACCTGTAACTGAAATATGACCTTTGAAGAGTGAAAAAACGTAAAAATCTAAAACTTAATCAGGCATCTATTCAGGAAAGATATCCTCAAGATAACTTGCCAGAACCTGCTGGACATTAGTATCCTTTGCCTGTGTTTTGCCACATTCCATGTATTCCATGATGAATAAATACTATATTGCGTATATTCTATTATAATACAGGATAAGATAATATGGACAGACAGGAATTAGAAAAAGAGCCAATGATACAGCAACTATTCGCGGTGATAAGTCCAGCTAAGAATACGAAATTAGCTTATTTGACGGCATTGGTCAAGTACACAGAGTTTACAGGTAAAACACCCACCGAGCTTATCGAGGAGGCGAATGCAGATATCCGCAGTGGTAAGCTCATGACTGAACGTAAGATATTCTTACAAATTCCACAGTTCAGGCAGTATCTAGAAAAACAAACCAATCCGTACACAAACAAAACAATGGCACCGGGTACAATCGAGAAATATGTTTCAATTGTTATCGGTTTTTACAAAGCCTTCTATATTGAGACTCCAAGACAGCCCAGGAGCAAAAACAAGGTCAAGCCTGTTAAGGAAAATATCAAGCGGATAGACAAAGACGGCATACGCAAAGCTCACGAGCATGCTAACCTTAGAGACCGGGCTATTTCGCTATGCGGGATCAGTTCGGGTATGGGTGCAGCTGAGATCGGAAGCTTAACACTTGAAGCATATCGGGCGGGGTATGATCCTGAAACAATGATCACAACATTTGACATGCGCAGGGAGAAGGTAGGCAAGGATTTTATTACCTTCATAAGTCCAGAAGCCACACGGGCAATTGATGAATACTTAGCATGGAGAGACAGGCCACCAGCAACACCCTATAAAGAAGACCTTGAGGAATACGAGCGCAGGAAGACCACACCCGGAAGCTATCTTTTTATTTCACATAAGGTTAGGAAAACGTATCTTACGACACGAAACGAGGAAGAACGGCGGCTTGTTCCCCGTGCGGTAGTTGAGATTTACAAGCGAATTTCTGAGAATGCAGGATTGAGCACACCAAGGGGACATTTTAACGTCTATCGTAGCCACAATATGCGCAAACTATTCGTGTCAACCCTTAGGAATGAAGGCTGTGACGGTGATCTTGTGAAGTTTTTTGTTGGTCATACGCTAGGAGTCGAGGACCACTATTACGAGGGAGATTCTGAGAAGTTGAAAAAAATATATCAGAATTTCGTACCCTTTGTGACTATCTCTAAAGAGGTCGATGTGATTAGCTCGCCTGAGTATCAGGAAATCAAAGATAAATACGAGACTGAGAGAGCAGCAAAAGAACATTTCAAAGTTGAGAGGTACGAAATTGATAAGATGCTTAATGATGCTGTCGAGGCGAGAGTTAAAGAAATGCTCAGAGAAAAAACTCAATAACTTTTTTATCTTATTTTTTTTTTTTATTATTCGGCTGGTTATTATATAATTTGCATGCTGTTTTTTTTATTACTCTGGCTCATCGGGATATTTCATAATATTTAATTTATGAATGAATAAAACAGCATTAGACCTCCAATATAAAAAATATACTTTTTATAACCATTATAGCCGATTATGAGTTTCCTTTATCTTTATACGGCACAAACACGTATCGCAGGGTCCCATAAAAAAGTATATATAACTTGGAGTAATATCTTTTCATATCGGCTCATATGTCGATATATCGTAAAAGGATGTGATATAAATTGAAAGATAGAATTTGTCTAACATTGGACCCAGACCTTATCGTCAGGGTAGATAATGTCAGGAATAGAATTCCAAGATCGACTATGGTAAACGAAATACTCGAAAGAGGACTTAAAGAATACGAAACTAGGATGCTTTAAAAGCGGGTCCCATGTGCTCTGACGTGCTGGAACACGACAGAACACTATTATAAGGACCAAGAATGGGATTTTTACAGTACCCCATTCTATAGTAGTACTATGTAATACTTAAACTTTTAGGTATTGCCTATATTACAAGGTTCTTTTTCTGGACCCGTCCAAAAGCAAGGGCGGAAGAATGAGCTTAAATGAATACATCGAAATTGAAGCGCAGAAACGCTTAGCAGAGCTTGAACGAGAAGCAGACGCAACGGGCAGGACCCTATTAGAAGTTGCAAAGGCACGGGGGTTCGACTTGTGAAAGGGAAAATCGTGTTCACTGCCATAATAAACGATGCTGTCGGGAGTGATCTATAATGAAAAGAATAGTTGCCCCCCGGGGTGCCAGGACCAATGACAGCGAAGGGCAAAAAAAAGCTGCAGTTGGTTATACGGCACCTAAGTATAAAAAGGTTACTACTTCTATTGATACCGATAATTGCAGGAAATTCTTAAAAAATTGCATCGTGCGGCACAGGTCACACACAAAAGAAGCGCAAGAAAAATCATTAATATGCAGAATATCGAAAACCGCCCCGAAGGTCAACATATTCCGCAGGCAGGGGGCGGTCTGAATGTCTGGCCTGACAAAAAAGCAAATCCAAGAGATGGATCGGCTTATTTTAAATCCCCACTGCCTTGAATGCACAGATTGGTCACGCCAGGAAGTACTCAACTGTGAAGATTTCGAGTGCATACAGCACCAAAACAGGATAATCAGGAGGCTCTGAGCATGACTGAGCTACTAACAGCAGCTAAAGAGTACGCTTCTATCGGATGGAGGGTGCTCCCTATCCTCCCTGATCCGGAGCACGGTACAAAGAAACCACCTGTATCTTACAAGAACCTGAGACATGCTGAGCCTGAGGTCTTCCCTGGACTATTCCAGAAATACCCGCAATGCAAAGCCATTGCTAAGATTGTCTCAGATAATGAGATCGTTATTGATATCGATGGCGGAGAGTGGCCTGAGATGCCAGTAACCCCAACCCTTCAAACGGTGAGAGGATACCACTACCACTTTAAGAGGCCGTTGTCTTTGAAGATGAGTAAATCACAGATTGATTTCGAGGATGGGATGGAGGTAAAGGGGCCAGGAATGCTTGCGAATGTCCCCCCCGGAGAACACCCTTCAGGGTTCAAATATCAATGGATACACGGACCAGAAACTCCACTCGCTGAGCTGCCCGGATGGATTACGGACAAGATCAATAAATACAGTGAGACAAGCAAAGAAGGAAAGAAAATGTCTTCTACCGATCTCGATGGCATACTTCAGGGAGTCAAAGAAGGAGACGGACGGAATAAAGCTTGCATTAGGTTAGGGGGTCATTATATCGGCAAGGGTTTAGAGTGGCCTGAGATAAAGACTATTCTAACAGACTGGAACCAGAAAAACAGCCCACCTATGGCAGCTTCAGAGCTTGAGAGATGCTTGAAATCTCTTGAGAATATGCATGCACAGAGGCTAGACGAACATACAAACGGTAAGAAACCGGAGGAGTGTTCTAAGTTAATGGGTGCTCTTGTTGAGAGGATGATCTCCGAATATGTGAAACCAGGTAAAGTTCAGCAAGGCAAAGAACACGCAAGCGCTAATGCTAAAGCAGCATGGAAGTTTGTCAAAGAGAACAAGGAAGATATAAAAAAACTAGAGCCAGGGGAGCTTACAGAGTTTCTCCATGAGTACCTAAAGCACAATTTTTTTATTTTTGGCGCTGTACTGTTCAATATTAAGGAGTATTGCACTAAGAAATCAGAAAACAAAGAATCTGAAGAACCTGTAAAGATCGAAGATAAATACCCTGCACACATTTTAGATCTGGCAAGCAAACTGCTTGAGCAGGGCGATCCTATGTCGTTTATTCTTGATACCTGGCACCAACGGCACATAGGCGACAGGGAACTAGGGGAAGCTCTTGCATGTGCTGTCAGTTCTACATATCTTACAACTACGCAAGGACTTCACATTAAGCCTCATGGACCTAGTGGTAAAGGTAAATCTGACGCTATCGAAAAATTCCTGCAAATGATTCCTCAGGCACGTATTCTGAATGGGTCTCTGTCGGGAAAGTCTGCTTTCTATAACCCACATCTTAAGAAGGGCACTATCATTTATTCCGATGATGTGCAGTTAAACCCTGATATTGTAACTACGATTAAGCAGGCTACGAGCAAGTATCAGAGTAAGACTCTGCACTCTACAGTAAAGAACCAAGATCATGCAGAGTATAAAATCCCTGAACGTATCTGCTGGATGTTGTCCTCAGTAGATGGGTTCGATGATGACCAGCTAAGTAACAGGTTTTTAGGCTTAGACGTTGATGCAACACAGGCGCAGGATAGGGCTGTTAATCAGAAACAAAGGGAGCTTAGAAGGTTTGGAGTATCAAAAGAAACCGTTGATGACTCAATCCTCATATGCAGGGCGATGTATGATATACTCGGACAAGAAGAGTATAAAATACTAATTCCCTACATATACGCCATTCAATGGCTTGATATCCAGAATAGACGTAACTTTGAGATGTTTTGCGATATACTAATCAGCGTTACTTTCTATCGCATAAAGCAGAGGGAAAAGCTCCATGATGCTTATCTCGCAGGTATTGAGGACTTCTATACTGCAAAGAGCATCTACAAGAATTTTGCAGAATTCAACCACACTAAACTTACTAAAAAGGAGACGGATATCTTAAATGTCCTCAGCAGTGCAAAAGGGGAGCCTGTTGAGTTCAAAGAGATTCAGAAAAAAACTAAGATTGCTGAATCCACACTCAGGAAAGATCTTGATGGAACAGTAAAAGACGGAGGCGGCTTAACTTCTAAAATACCAGGACTCTACAAGGAGGTAATAGACGAGGATCTTGGAGAGAGAGGAAGGACGAGGAAAACCTACTATTCTTTTGAAGGGTCATTAAAACTAGAGGGCGTTGAATCTTATTTTGATATCGTAGATATTGACGAGAGTAGAGTTCAGGCTGAGGTTGAAAAGTGGAAATTAGAATATAACGAGTTTATTAATCAGAAATCAAACAGCAGAGGCACAATCATAGCAGAATCATACCAGAATCATAGCACAATCATAGATAGTAATAATATAAAATCAAGTACAGTAGATAGAGTACTGAATAATATAGCTAAATGTACTCAAAATGTTACTAAAGGCTGTGTTTCTGAAAGTGTTTGTGACTCTAAGAAAGAGAGTATATCTCTCGTTTCTGAGGAAAAACAAGAAAAAACCGAAAATGAGCCTGTTGATACTGATAATGTAAATGGAGAGTGCTATGATTCTGCTATGATTGTGCCATGCGTGCCTATGCGGCATAGCGATTCAGCCTCTGCATATCGAAATGCAAAAATTGACTCTGATTTCTTCGCTAGAGTCGCTCAAGAATTTGAAACCAAGCATAAAACAAATGTTAATAGTTCAAACCTTGAGAAGTTTGTTATCTTCGCATGGATGAGATTCGGACAGGCACAGATAACCAACATAAGCAGAGAATCTCTGACAGATTACGCAAAACACTACTTTAAGCTGTCAAAGGTTCCTGATACTGAAATAATCGTACATACTCCTGAATCAGCAAAGGCAGCTATTGAAGAGATGTTAAAGGAGGCCTGAAATGAAAATTCTTTATCTGGATATAGAAACAGAAGGCTTGAACCCTTTTGAGGCTCCTGTTGTTACTGCTCAAGTCCTGAATGGTAAAGTTCACATATTCCAAGGCGATGAAATAGGGCAGTTGAAATCTGTCCTTGAATCTTCTTTGATCGTAGGCCATAATTTGAAGTTCGAGCAAAAGTTCCTGAAATATCATTATGGTATCAATCTGAACCATATCTATGATACATGGCTAGCTGAAATAATTATAAGTGGAGGACTTCAGGCAGGGAGACAGGGAACAAGGCTTCAGGACCTTGCTAAAAAGTATTGTGACATTGATATGAGCAAGGAACAACAAACCACCTTCAAAAGAGGGCAGGAGCTTACACCTGAACAGATAGAATACGCTGCTCTTGATGTACAGGTCCTTCCTGAGATCATGAAGGCACAGCAGGAGCAAATCAAAGCCCTGAACCTTGAGGACACTGCCAATATTGAAATGGCTGCTATTCCTGGCATGTCATGGCTTGAGCTGTCAGGAATGCCAATTAATATAGAAATGCTTGAGGACTTGAGAATTAAGACGCTAGACAGGAAATACAAGGCCGTGAATAAGTGTCTTGAGCACCTGAAGGAAGGCAATAAAGAGCAGCAGCGGACTCTTACAGGTGAGCAGGTACTTGATATTAACCTGAATAGTCACGAGCAGTTAAAGCAGGTCCTCAATAATATGGGGATACCCTGCAAATCAACAGCAGAGGCAGAGCTTAAAAAGTTCGACCATCCGGTTATTAACTGCATCCTTGAGTATAAAGAGGCCGAAAAGCTGCTTAACACCTTCATAGAGAAACAAAAGAACTACATTGACAGTACAACAGGCCGGATACATGCAAATTTCAATCAATACGGTGCTCACTCTGGAAGGTTCACATGTAGTAAGCCAAACCTGCAACAACAGCCTAATAGTACTGAATGGCGCAGCATCTACAAAGCTCAGGAAGGAAATAAGATAATAACTGCTGATTATTCACAGATCGAGCTTAGAATCCTTGCTCAGGTATCAAAAGACCCTGCATTTATTGAAGCCTATAAGACAGGGCAGGACCTGCACAAACTGACAGCGTCTAAGATATTTAATAAACCACTAGATGAAATCACAAAGCAGGAGCGACAAGTAGCAAAGACGGTTAACTTTGGTACAGTTTACGGAATAGGAGGGAAGGGATTAAAGAAAAACCTTGAGAATGCAGGTATTAAGGTAACTGAAGATGAAGCCAAGCAGTTTATCAAGGCTTTTTATGAAGGTTATCCCTATGTAAATGTCTACCTGAGGAATGCTCAGAGGCACGGATTAGAAAACCTGTCAATCAGGAATGCAGCGAATAGATATCATAAATTCTATGCTCCTGAAGATGAGAGGCAAAAGGGCTATATCAAAAGGCAATGCCAGAACATGCCTATACAGTCTTTGTGCGCTGATATGGTTAAGATAGCTATAGCAAACTTGTATAGAATCCTTGAACCTGAAGGAGTCCGGTTTATCAATTGTGTACATGATGAGCTGGTCTTTGAATGCTCAGAGGATCAGGCTGAATATGTGGTTGATACGGTTAAAGTTGAGATGGAGAAGGCAGGGGAGCTATACCTTGACAAGGTCCCTGTAATAGCTGAAGTTAGTATCTCCGATGCATGGATAAAATAATCTGTGCATTTCTTTTTTCCTTTTACCGTATGCGTTTCTTACTGTTTCTAACACACCGAATCTAGTGGTTGATAGCGTTTTATTGTATTATCAACATACGCTTATATTAATCATTATGCTTTTTAACATATAAAGGGGAAGTTATTTATTACTTACATGCATATTTACTATTATGGATAGAATTGAAGAATACTTCCGTGAAATCGAAGCCGCAATAGATCAAAGAGCAAAGGACAACCCAGAAGATATTTTTTTGTCGGATTTTCAACGGAACCAATTTGTAAAAGGCCTGACATGGGACAGCTTTAAAATCCACGTAGATAAGATTCTGCCTCACCTGCCGAAGAATCACAAATATTATCTGGTATGGAAATTTGAAAAATTCGGAGGCCTGCCACAAAATAAGATGTGCTCTGAGATCGAGGTAACACCCAGGCATTATAGGGACATGCGCGACAGGCACGAAAAAGAGTTTGTTGAATACCTTCGCGAAGAGGATGACGGCTATCAACTCGCTATAAGCAAAGAATCGACCCAAGAAGAGATTAACGAATATTACCTTAAAGAAGCAGTTGCCGATATGGAATTAATAGGGGTACCTGGCGCGAGGGAATGGTTCGAGGGCGAGGATAATAAAAAAATCGACAAATTCCTTAAAGACGTATGGGAATACAACGGTGGGTATTCTGATCTGCATCACAAATGGATTAAATGCAAGGTTCTCCGGTATTGGTTTTCATTATCAGAGGAAGAAAGGAAGAAATTACGGGAATGAGGGAGGAGGAATAAAAATCACTCTAATCTATTTAATTGACTTTATCGGAATAACAAAAAAATACAATTGATTCTGTCCCTCTGATATACTCCCACGACTAAAGTTCGTGGGGTTCTACGGTTGATTGCTTTCTAATCATTGCCGCTTTGGGGATACCAGTATTCCCCTTTACTACATCACTTTCTGTAGCAAATCGAACTATGTTTGGAGATAATGCGATATTGAAAGCCGCATTAACGTCCGCATGTTCAACGTGTCCACAAGAAGGACACTGGAAGTTTTTGCCATTTCTGTACCCTATATGACCGCATCTGCTACACGATTGAGAAGTGTATGCGGGGTCGATATAAGCGATAGGAACTCCAAGTAGTTTGGCTTTATACTCTATCATCGTTTGGAGTTGATAGAAAGACCAACTATTCAAGGAATAACGGAATGACTTTGCTTGTTTCTTGTTATTACGGATACCTTTGAGTTCTTCGAGCTTGATTCCGTAGCCATTTTCATAGGCATTATCCACTATCTTTTTACTGATTTTGTGGTTAATGTCTCGGACGATTCTACTTTCACGATTTTTAAGTTGCTTTACTTTTCGATATTTACCTCTCTTTTGTAGATTTTTGCGGATATGTTTGTATTTTTCATGAATATGTTGTCCTGATTTACCGAGTTTCATAATCTTTCCAGTATCAGGAGATGCTACTACTGCTACATGTCCTGTGGTGTTACGGTCTACTCCTAACCATTCCGTAGCTTCGTATTCTGAATTTTCGTTGTGGGTTACAGAGACATAGAGATATTCGTGGTCTACTTCAATCTGGTTGATAGTATCGAAGTAGATGGGGATTTCATGTCTAAGTTCAAGTTTCAATGATGTTATTTTGATAATTTGTGTTGCAGGGTCATACTGGATTCCCTGATTGGGAATTGTTAATTTAACCTTGTTAACACGTTTTAGTTTCCGATTGCGTCCGTATTTACGGATAATTTGGTTACTCATCACTGATTTCAAACCGAATTGTTTTACATCTTTGGAACTGAATTTAGCTGATTGTGGATGATGCTCTAATACATATTGGGCTATCTGTTTAGCCTTCTTTAGTTCATCGAAATAATCTCGATGGTGTTTGATTTTGTATGTGAGTATCATTTGTTTTTCTGTTCTTCGATGTATTTTTTAACCGTTGCTTCCGAAATATGACCTACTGATTCACAGTAGTAGCTTCGAGTCCATAATGTCGGTAGTCTGGTTCTCAATTCTGAATACTCCTGTCTTAGAATACGAGATGTATAGCCCTTTAATTGTTGAACAATCCAATGAGGACTCATTGTAGGCGTAGTTTTTACGAATAGATGAACGTGGTCGGGCATTACTTCCATTTTTTCTATGGTCACTCCGATTTCCTCGGCTTTGTTATAGAGAAGTTCTTTTAAACGTCCTTCAATCTCATTTTCTAAAACGTTGCGCCTATACTTGGGACACCATATTAAATGAAAACCAATATTATACACCGTTGTATTGCTATGTTTCCATCGTTCTGTTGCCATGATAGTGTATTATATGTCTGACAACTATATATCATTTGTGATTAACTAAGAGGTGGGGTACGATTCATCCCACAGCTAAAGCAGTGGGCTTTCTCTACCCCTACACCCCGATAGTCGTAAATTATCATAGGTTATAAAGGGGAAGCTTTTTTATACTTACAAGTAATATCTATTGATATGAACGCAATAAGGGGTGACCACACCCATGAACGATCTAAACAAAATGGTAGAAGTCGCAGTCGGTCTAATGGTCATCACAATTGTAGCATACCTGGCCACAGGTGTATCTGAGAAAGTCGCTGCACAGCTACCAGTTAACGAATCCGGAGACTTTGCAGGCGTGACAACCGGAGCTGAGATACTTGATACTAATATGTCAATCCTGAGTATTGCGATCCTCATCGTGATTATCAGTATCGGTATAGGTGCAGTGAAAGGCCTGAACAAGAAAGACTAAGCGACAAAAACTTTTTTCCCAAAACGACAGGGAGGTTTTTGCCTTTAGCCTCCCTGTAATCACCTGCGTTAAGAAGGTGTAACCTATGGCCACAAAATCAAAAACAACCAGAAGAACCATAACAAAATCAAAAACCACACAAACTAAAAAACCAATGTTTGTTGTAACTGGAAATTTTACACAGAGAAGCAGACCACTCACGGCACGGCAGAAAGACGCAATTGTCAGGAAAGTAAGGAAGGCTGGGGGTACTGCATCGGTTAGGAAAGTGAAAGTATGAATCTAAGTCTGTCCTGGTTTCCTGATTCTCAAATAAATACCGCTTTAATTACTATTTTTGCATTAGTTGCTATCGTTATGTTATTCCGCTATGCTCATAAAAAGACGAGGGTATGGTAATTTATGAATGTCAAAGGATCATGGTCCGAGTGTGCTGTATGTGGATCAGCGGCAGTTTCTGCAATCATAACGATTGAACAAACAAAAAATTATGTTTGTGTAGGATGTTGGGAAGCATATAATAACAGACCTTACAATGTTCCCGATAGTTACTACAAATACAAAAATAAGTTGTATTAGAAACAAGTCTAAGAATAAAGCGATTTAAGGCGTATAAAATATTTCAGGCATAGTAAGATATGTCTTTGTGCGTTTTCTCTTTGTCACTGGCTTATATGGGCTTAATGGATAGGAAAGAATTGATTATAGATTATCTCACAGGCTCTAAGGCTAAATATCCCTGAACTTTGATCACGTTAAATTTTTGTCCTGCTTTTAGACCTTCTAATTTTATAATATTCTTTGGAATAGTTACCTTATACTGTCCATTATTCTCTATCAATGTTACAGGCATCTTTCACACCTCATATTTTAAGTAATGCTAATAGTACTATATGCGTTACTAAAATAAAGTATTTTCCTTAAAATGCGGGTGTGCTTTTACATCTAAAAATAGAATTTACGCAAAAAGGTTTAAATTCCATGATGAATTTAGGAAAAACATAGACCCAGCCGCCGTCTTTACTATCCATAATAGCACGGAGTTTGCTGCCCCCGGCCATCAGGGCAAAATGAAGCTGGGAAAGGCTTGTCATCCTGTCAGGTACTATCATGACTATGGAGCCTGTGAAGAAATTGTAGATCAGGGACTCTTTAATAGCAGGGTCATACTCAAGGGTGAATTTGGGATTGGAAGCTGTGTTTTCCTTAAAGTAATTGAGTGCATCATCATAAAGCTCACAGCTGCGGGTAAAAGGTGGGATGAACTGCAGGGTATCAGATCCATCGTTAAATGACAGAGAAGCCGGATTTTTGTCAACTGCATCCTGGATATCGGATTCAATGATGTTGAAGTCACTGGTATCTTCCAGTATATCTGTCACCGGTACTGAGAAAGTAAGAGGTTCTTCACGTACCCTGGATGCAGGATGGTTCTCACTGTACTGGGAGATCATGGCTTCGATCAGAGCATGCTTTATGGGTGCTGGTAATTTCATAACAGAGGCTTCCTCAATTGTTATTGAATGAACGGAAAGCCATTACTTATCTTATTGTATTTATAATTTTTGTAATTGGTATTTTTGTGATGCTTACGTCTTAGACTAAAAAATAGTTATGCCTGTCGATACCAAATCATTAATCACGAGCTTTGGATTCACCTACTTCAATTAGATAACCATCAGGGTCCGTCATATAGCAGCGAAATTCTGACTTGTGTTCTTTTGGCTCTGTTATAAACTTAGCACCACGTTCCTTCCGCGTTCTGTAAAAGTCCTGAATATCAGCCACCCGAATGTTCAGAAAGATACTCAGAACATCCTGGTCATGTTTAACAGAAACTGTAGTCTCAGGCTTATCATCTGTCGGTTCACCGCCACCGATGTTGAGAATTATCCAGCTGTTCGCAACTTTGATAATACAGGGCGTTCCTCTGGCGTCTGTTTCAAGAACCATTTTACCATCAAGCATTTTCGTGTACCATTCACATGAGGCTTTTACATCACTTACTATCAGTGTGTGAGCAAGCACAAAACCTTCAACTGGTGCCGGGAAATCACTTTCATTCATATTATTTTCTCCAGATTTCTGTGTACTTTTTACTATGCTGCCAGGGTAAGGATATCCTTTGCGAAACTGGGATACAAATTAAAGCTCGGTATCACTTACCTGTAAAAAATCCGAATAGATATTATTGACGGACAATTTCGGAAAACGATGACAAGAACACTTGATATGTAATCAATTTCATTTGCTACTCAGTAGTTTAGTTTATATAGTAAGGTAACTTAGTTGCGTAAGTTAATTTATTTAAAAGAACATATCATTAATTATAAGACAGGATGGCAGTTAAATGAAAAGAGAATTGCTTGATGTGGTATTTGCGTCTGAGAAGAGAAAGAACTTTCTCCTGCTGCTAAAAGACGGTCCTCAGGAGATGGAAGATATTCTCGAGTCTCTCGACACCACCAGGCAAAATCTGCTACCCCAGGTCAAGATTCTTGAAGAGAACTATCTTGTCAGGCATTATGATGATAGTTACGAACTAAGCATGATCGGCAGCATGCTTGTTGATGAAATGGTTCCTTTGCTGGAGACGATTGATGTTTTCGATTCCAATATTGATTATTGGGGTACGCGTAAACTTGATTTTATTCCGTCCCATCTTCTGGATAAACTTGATCAACTTAACATTTGTGAAATAATAAGTCCTCCGATCACAGAATTATATTCTTTCTATAAATCCTTCAATCCGAATTTTGAAGTGTCTTCCAGGGCCTGTACAATAACAGCATTCCTTTATCCTAAAGCATATGAGCTCTTTACAGATATGTTCGAGCATAATATGACTTTGGACTTTATTGTCACAAGGGAATTGCTTGCTAAAATAAGAAAAGAGCACTGGGAAGAGTTTTCTGAGCTTATTGAGAATGATAACTTCAATATGTACGTATACAACGAGAAAATGGACTTACTTTTTCTGGTATTCGATGAAGTTCACCTCTTAATGGCCATGCTCAAAAATACCGGAGAATTCGACCACAAATTTATCGCGTGTAAAAGTAAGTCCGCAATTCATTGGGGACAGGAATTGTTTGAATACTACCAAGAGCAGTCCACTCCGGTTACTGAAATCTAGAAGATCCATCATGCAAATAAGCCTGTAAGTGATCTTATAAATTCGACGAATCTTGCGGTAAAGCTCTCTTTTTCCTCTAATGTTTTTTCACTATGATCTGTGATATTTGAGTCGTTTAATTTATTTGTGGTATTCAACACAGGTGTATTATCGCTTGAATTGCTGAAATCATTCCTGATAGTTTCAACTTCATCACTATCATCAAGTTCTATAGAAACATCTGTGGTATCGTTACCGGTCATATTCTCATAATCAAAAAAGTCATCACGATTGTCTTTTAATATGGTATATACTCTGATCACGTTTGTTTTGTCTGGAATGAAATGGAAATAAGTACCTTTTTCCCATTCTTCTAAAAATACATCCGGGAAATCCTCATGATAGGGTATTGTCATAGTGTTATTGGTAATTTTCAGCTCATATGTTTTATTAATCTGTGCTTCATGAATCAGAAGCATGTTATTTTCGATCTTATAGTTTGTCATGTGAGGCTGCACACTAAAACGGGGCGAGGGTGAAACGATAACCATCCCCCATTCCGGGTAATTTCGAGAATAGTTCAAGGCATGGTCCACACATATCCAGTCGTCCTGGTTTTCAGGCAAGGAATCCCAGTTGTTTCTGTATGAATCATAGTCAATGGTATTGTTGTCCTGATCAGCAGCAGAAATAGGTACTGCCAGTAAAAGCAGTGTGATTAATGCGATTATGATACTTGTTTTCATAATATTACAAAAGTAAATATATTGAATTCTACTTAAAGGATTCTGTGGAAAAGAGAGGAGTTTTTATCTAACTAGTACAGTTCTCTAACGAAGTGTTGACTCTCCATCTGAACTATCTGCCTTTTGAGGTTTTTGATTCATTAATTGTGGCTCTAATCCTTATGGCACACTCATCGCATCTCTCCAGGAGATCCCGAACACTGCGATCAACATCTATCCGGCCGGAATATTCAGCATTATCTGAATATTGCTTTACCATTTCCGCATCTTCTTCAGAGATTTCGGATTTATGCTTGTACCCGCGCTTTTGCATTTCCTGTGCCAGTTTGTCGTGACGTTCGACTATCCTGTCAAGATCTACCAGACCACCGTCCAGATAACCGGCTATCGGTTTATTATTGCGTATTGCACCAACGAACATATGCATCTCAAGATGCTCTCCAAGCAGGTGATTACGGCACAATAACTCTGGATCGACGTCCCACATTCTCATTATTTACACCTGGCAGATATTACTATAAAAATACTGCTACTGACGTTGTTCTGACTTAATCAAGTTTGCTTTGCCAGTTCTTTTTCCACATACTTCCTTATTACAACAAGTAATCGATCTCTAAACCGGCTAAATAACTGCTTTACCAGCGTATCAGTCTGACCTATCAGATTTGTAAACATTCTTCCCACGCATAAGCGCCTCTTGAAGATCTAAAATCAATTCACACTTCTATCTCAGAGGTATATGATATATGTGTAAGCAAAGTTACATAGGAAGGTTCAGAAAGAGTTTTTGTGATAGCACTTTGCAATCACTGATATTAGTAACGGAGGACTAATAAATATGGTTTCAGCCCCAGGTTTAAAATGAATATTGATTCATTTTAGGGCCATCAAGATAGAACCAAAGTAATATTTATAATATTTATCCATACAGGTCAGCATAGTACTGTTCATCTTTTTTGACAGGATATTTGCTTCCTGTTATTTTTTCGATCTCCTGACCCAATGAATTCAACAGGCCGGTCAGTTCCCACTCGACTAACTTCAAATTCTTTTCATTGGCCAGTCTTTTAGCCTGAGGAGGTATTTCCAGTATTTTCTGATAGAGCCCCATCTTTCGGGAATTTTCCAGCATCAATTGACCTATTTCAGGTTCAAAGGCTTCCTTTTTTTCAATTTCCATTCCCAGATTTTGTAACATCTGACTGTATGTCCATTTTTCCAGTTGTGTCTGACCATTGAGCCCCTCATGTCTTGTCTGATCACATAGCCTGATCATAGGGACGAGTAAGTCTGCATCTCTGGTCAAAATAAGCATTACTTCACCGGAATCATCATTCTTTACAACCACATAGAATCCCCCTTGAATTCATTTTTAAGATTAATAGCTGTATATCATATTGAAAAACAACGGTATATATTTGTTTTGGGATTCAGATAGTTTTGGAAGAAAATGTACCTGGTGTAACAGGAATGATTTATCTTATAGAAACATTATATTTTCTGTAAGATGTTGATCATGAATCTCGATCGGATATTTTTACTGTAGAGGAAGTAACTCAATGAAGAAACAGATGCTTGATGTTATATTTACATCGGAAAAAAGGAAGAATATTCTTCTCGTATTAAGGGACAGACCTGAAAATATGGACACTCTTCTCAGGCTGCTGGATACAAAAAGAACAGCACTACTTCCACAAATCAGGATTCTGGAAGAGCACCATCTTGTGACTGTTTCTGACGGTCTATATAAGTTGACTACCATAGGCCGTCTGCTTGTCAATCAGATATTTCCTCTGCAAACGACTATAAATGTTTTTGATACTGATATTGATTACTGGGGAACCCATTTTATTGATTTTATCCCCTCTCATCTTATGAAAAGGATAGATGAACTTGGTCCGTGTGAAGTGATCAAACCTCATGTTACAGAACTATATGATATCAACAGGGAGTTTTATGATGCGACCAGGAAATCTCAATCCCACTATGTTATCACAACATTTCTTCATCCGAATTTTGCGGAACTAGCCGTTGAATTGATCAATAATGGTGTTGCTTTGAACTTTATAATATCTCAGGATCTGTTGCACAACTTGTTAAAAAACCATAACGCAGTTCTGTCAGACTTTATCCAGAATGAACTGGTAAGTGTTTTTGTTTACCCGAAAAAGATGGATTTCCAGTTTATTTCCGTTAATGAATACCAGACAATGCTGGCTCTGTTCAAGAATAACGGAGATGCCGATACTAAATATCTTCTATGTAAAGGGGAGGATACTTTCAGGTGGGGAAAAGAGATTTTTGAATACTATCTGAAAGATTCGACAGCAATTACAGAAATATAAGTTGTTCTCACTTTTCTTAATGATTGCTAACCTGAATTGATATTAAAAAAGAAATTGTGAGGAATATATCCTCACTGGGTACCAAGTACCTCATCTGCCTTTTCAGGATTCTCTGCAAGCCACTCATCTGCAGCCTCATCAGGTGTCTTACCTTCATCGATTGCGATCATCAGTGATTCGATATCGGAAAGATCCATCTCGAAGTTCTGGATAAGCTGGTAGAATTCCGGATTATCCTCTTCAAAGCCGGTTCTTGTGAGAATGATCAGATCGTCACTTTCTCCGTAAACACCCTGAGAGTCTTCAAGGAATTTCAGACCATCGATACGTGCAAAACTCCAGTGTGGTCTCCAGAGGGTTACTACTACCCATTCTTCGTTG
>Ga0182238_1000241_pt1 | contig 17823 bp, 18 predicted proteins | sample hydfrates6_PW_90_FD_132439 | JGI IMG/M metagenome (GOLD analysis project Ga0182238, IMG submission 132439) | Subsurface microbial communities from deep shales in Texas, USA - hydraulic fracturing test 6_PW_90 | ecosystem: Environmental > Aquatic > Deep subsurface > Shale gas/oil reservoir >... | reverse complement strand
CGTGGCAAACCAAAAATAACGCTCAAGAACCAAGGAAAAACCCTGGGGAGAAAAGAAAGTGCCTCCCTGTGACTCAAGGAAATACATGATACCTATAATGCTGCCCCCCAGGGCAAAGGAAGTAAGATAAAAAAAACCCAAGCAAGCCGCCAACCTTATTGGAGGTAGCGGCGCAAAAGCAATAGAGACTATAATCAATGAAACCAGTGTTTTAAACCATATTGTCATCAAGGAAGATAAAGCAGGGACAAAGGCTGCTACCGAATATAATCCACCAAGCACAGCAGCAGTTACCACGCGCCATCTACCATTTTCCACTCCACCGATTTTGCCCACAGTCCGGAGAATGACGTAATTCATGAATATACTGCCTAAAATCACCTGGTCAACGTATATCACCTGAGGGGGCACTCCCGTCACCTCCGTACCAGCAGGACAAGAAGACCCTGCTACCACTATATGGCCGGTCATTTTAATTTATGAAAAATAAACTTCCAGCCTGGACACATTATATTATACCAACTATGGAAAAATATGTCACTAATTGAACGCCTAAGCCTCTTTTTACTCGACACCCGGCTTCAACACTTTACAGATTTCCCGCACCAAAATGAAACAAAAATAAAAAAGAACCCATACAGAGGCACCAAATGTGGTCTCCGATGGGTTCTTCTTAACAAAGGCTTACTTGTTTGAGGGCCATCTCTCCGGGTCTATAATTCTTTGCCTTCCCCTGACACGATTGAGGTCTTCTTTGCGAGTTTTTCTCAGTAAAGCTCTGTTCCCCCTTGTGCGGGTCATATTATACCTCCCATCATGATTGATACATGATTACTTTTCCCGCCGGGAAGTAAAGTATGAAAAATTTTTACCGGTTTATCGCCTGCGCAAAAAGGCCGGTATATCCAGGTCATCATTATTGGCAAAGGGTTTTATTTCCAGGCCCTTATCATCATCTTCTTTCTCTTTTTTCCTTGCAGCGGTGGCTTTCTGTGTTTCGAACCCGGTGGCGATTACAGTTACCCGCACTTCCTCATCCATCTGCTCATCAATAACCGCACCGAAAATAATGTTTGCCTCTCCGTCCGCAGCCTGAGAAATAATCTCCGCCGCTTCATTCACTTCAAAGAGACCCAGGGAACCTCCACCCGTTATATTCAACAATACACCGCGGGCACCTTCAATGGAAGTCTCCAGCAGGGGACTTGAAATGGCAAGTCTTGCCGCCTCTACAGCCCGGTTATCCCCACTGGCTGATCCAATACCCATCAAAGCTGAGCCTGTTTCCTTCATAATTGTCTTTACATCAGCAAAATCTAAGTTAATCAAACCCGGAACGGCAATGAGGTCTGATATGCCCTGTACACCCTGGCGCAACACATCATCGGCAATTCGGAAAGCCTCAACAATAGAAGTATGTTTTTCCACCACCTGCAGCAGGCGGTCATTGGGAATGGTAATGAGCGTATCAACCTTATTCTTGAGTTCCTCTATTCCCTTCTCAGCCTGATTCATCCGCTTCCGCCCTTCAAACGTGAAGGGTTTGGTAACGACTCCCACAGTCAATGCTCCTATTTCTTTGGCAACTTCAGCAACCACCGGAGCGGCACCCGTACCCGTTCCACCACCCATACCGGCGGTTACGAATACCATATCCGACCCTCTTAATACCTGCTCTATTTCATCCCGGCTTTCTTCAGCTGCCTTTTGTCCTATTTCAGGATTTGCACCCGCTCCTAGCCCCTTTGTGAGCTTTGCTCCAACCTGTATTTTATTACTAGCCAGGGCCATTTGTAGGGCTTGGGCATCCGTGTTTATAGCAATGAATTCTACGCCCTTGAGCCCTGAATTTATCATTCTATTAACGGCATTATTTCCGCCGCCTCCCACCCCGATTACCTTTATATTTGCAAATTGATCCATTTCCATTTCAAAATCAAGCATTATGCCAATCCTCCTTCGTAGTTTACCTTAGCCGCCGAGGCGGCGAAGAAAATAATTACCTGCAGAAACAAAACTCTGCAATTTTCCAAGCATGCCCTCTAAACCTTCGGATATGTAACGTAACTCGTGTTTACAGCAATATCCGGCCAAACCGGCAAGGGGTAAAGCACAATTATCTGTACCCGGAACGGCAATAAATGGAGCAATATCCTTTACCGGTATATCCAGGCAGCTGGAAAATTGATCCGCTATACCGGGAAGCATGGCTCCCCCGCCTGTTAGTTTTATCCCTCCGGGTAGAAAACCTGAGATATTCATATAATAAATTGCTTTCTTAATTAATTCACAAATCTCCTGTAACCTGGCATCAACGATGGAAAAAACAAGGGATTCTGTATGCGGGTAGGAATGATCGGGGCTATTTTCCCGGGCTTCCACAGACTTGATCTCAACATCCCGGCAGGTCAGAGACAGGGAGTGTAGAATACTGGCGGCATTTTCCATGCTGGTATGCAGGCCCACCGCTAAATCGCCCACAACATGCTCCATTCCAACCGGCAAAACGACCGCGTTTAATAATGTTCCGTATTTAAAGACGGAAACCGTTGTGGTTGCCGCTCCCAGGTTCACCAGCACGCAGCCCAAATCCAATTCTGCTTTGTTTGTCATAAGGGGAGCTTCAACCATAGAACCGAATACAACTTTACGCACGGTCTTACCCGCAAGCTCACCTGCATCATATACCGCTTGTACAGATTCTTTTGGAGCCAAAACCACGCGAGCGTCAACTTCCAGTTCCCGCCCGCTTTTTCCTTCGACAACATTTACCACCCGCCCGTCCAACCGGTATTGTAACGGCAGCAGATGTAATTGTACCAGACCATCCAAAAGCATACTTTGACTTGCTTGCTTTAACAATTCTGATACATCAGCGGATTGAATACGGCGGCGGGAACCGAGAGCCAACCGGGAACTGCATTCTATTACTTTAATACCGGTTCCGGAAAAGACAGCATATACATCCCCAAAGCTCATGCCCGTTCTTTCCTGCATATTTTCCATTAAACTCCCAATTATCCGGGCCACCGAATCAATATCACGTATCAGACCTTTCCGCACACCTAAAGAAGGGGATTCATCTTGTGCCAAAACCTCAAAGGATTTTTCCGATATTATCCTTACAGCGGCCATTGAAATACGCGCCGTACCAATATCAAGTAAAATAACAATATTTTTCCCTTTCAGGGCCAAGATACATCCCTCACATATTCTTACTTAATTTGTAAACTTCAACGCAAGGAACAATTTCCCTCTATAACCGAAGGAAAAATTTATTTTTTTAGCAAGTGTCTTCGAATAAGCGATACATTCTGAAAAAGACGGACACCAAAGGCCACCACGGCAGCCAGGTATAGATCTATACCCAATCTTTCTCCCACAAAAACCAGACCGGCGGCCAACAATGCGTTGGTAAAAAAACCCGTGGTAAAAATAATATGATCAAATTTATCCTCAATGGCAGTTCTTATACCCCCCAGTACCGAATCCATTGCGGCAAGAACCGCCACTGAAGTGTACACAGCGTAATCCTTTGGTAAAACAAGGGGCACATTTAACCCGACCACAACTCCAATGGTTACCCCAACCAAAGCCAGAACAATGCCCGCCCACATATTCTTCACCTTCTCTTAAGTTTGTTTGGCGTAATTAAACTCCAACTCCCCGGAATAAGCCGGAATTGTTAATTTTTCATGTTTTTTGATTTTAATATCAATTCCTAAATCACCACCCAGGTAATCCACCAGACCTCCCGGTAAAGTTAAAGCCTTCTCCATAGCATCCGGGTCACCAATGGCTAATATCTGATACGGTGGGACAACTCTCTTGGTATTGACATTAATGAAAGAACCGGCCAATCTTATCTCACTGGTTGGTGTAATGCGTTGACCGTTCACAGACAGAGCTTCCGTACCGGCGGCGCGGAGTTCATTAATTACATTTAAGAGGTCCCCATCCCGGATAATGGAAAGCTCGGCCGGCAGTTGCTGCATGCTTCCCTCAGGGTTGTCCAGAATTACTTCCAATCCCGGTCCGGTAACGGTAATAATCCCTGCAGCCATTCTTACTTTGTTTAGTTCACTTTGTACAGCCTTGATGGCCTCCTGCCTGCCTGCGTTTACCTGCTGTAATTTGCTGCTCAAATCATGAATTTCATTACGCAGCTTATTATTATGTTCCGTCAACTTTCTTAGCTCACCGGCAAGTTCCTGAGTCCTTTCCCTGGGAATGCCATTGGGATAATTATTAGTAACCCTGAACTGGACGGCCAGTAAAAGTCCCAATACAAGAGCAACCAGTGATATAGAAAAAAAAACCGAATGTTTGGCCACGGATACCACTCCCCTAATTCCGGTTATTGAACCGGTTCGGCATAATTAAAGCTAATTCCCCCCTCATAAGGTGGAATCACCATTTTAGTAACTTTCTCCACCTCCACCTCAATACCCCACCACTTGAGGGAATCCATTACCCCACCCTTCATTTTCAAGGCATTGAAAAGAGTATCCGGATCACCGATGGCCTTGATTACGAAGGGTGGACTCAACCTGACAGTTTGATTCATTAAAACAGTGGGACCAATACAACGAATCTCTGTATTGACAATAACCCTGTGATCGTTCATGGCAATAGCTTCAGCCCCTGCAGCCTTAAGCTCATTCAATACCTTTATTACATCCTCGTCATGTAAAACGTATAAATTGGGGTCGTCTCCGGGCTTTAATGTTTCCTGGCTGTCATTTAAAGTAACTTTGACCCCCGGTCCCTCCAGCTCGGTAAAACCGGCAAAAGCCCTGACCCTGTCCAGCCTGGTTTTAAGATTAGCCAGTTGTTGCCCCCCCATGGCTTCATCTAATTCCCCGCGCAGATGTTCCACCCTTTTTTGCAGTCTTTCATTCTCTAACCGGGCAGCTTCAATTTCAGCAGCCAAGGCACGGGGCCTGTCTAAATTGCGAAGTCCCAGAGGATCATCGGTATCCCATACCACTTTCAGCTGTGCTGCAATGAAAAAACCAACAATGATACAAGCCAGCAACAACACCGGATGCGCTGATTTATTTTTCATAATTTTCCCCCCGGAAAATACCCTTATTACTTAAACACCTTAACCCTTATATTTTACCACCGGGGTGCCGATAAAAGATAGATCCACATATTCTATTTGCGCGTGTTTTCCTTCTAGCTCACGTAATACCTGAAGAAAAATATTACCTTTTGATTTTACTTGCTCAGGAGTTCCCAAACGGCACTGGTTGCCCTCCACGGTATAGAGAACAAAGGAACCGTTATCCTGGTAATGAACCTCGGAAAGACGTTGGACCAATTCTTGTGGTAACTCCACCACCACTTGCAAGGCAGAGGCAAGACCTTCTCCTTTTACTGTTTCCCCCGGCCCTGAAGCAGTAATCTCCACACCTGTGATCACGGGCATCTCCCCTGTTAATGCCTGACTCTTCTGTATATATACCCGTTCCTTATCCAGTTGGATGAAACCGTTACTATCAGGAAGAAAAGCCACAGGGTTTCTTTCCTCAACGGTGATGATTATGCCGTCGGGAAAATCCCTTTCCAGTTGAACATCTTTTAAAATGGGCATAAGACTGAGCCTGGAATGGGCCTCTTTTAAATTAACCTTGAAAATATTTACCCCCGAATGAAGCCCGGAGGCCGCAATTATTTTGCTTGTCTCCACTTGCCGGTTACCCTGTACACCTATCCTTTTGACTTCGAATAAGGAGGATTTGAAAATTACAAAAGCAGCCAGTGCAAATAAAAAAACTACTAGTAAAATCTGCCACAGCCCTGTTCGTTTGCGCCTTTTTATTTTATGTTGAACCATGGCCAGCCTCCGATAGGAAAAAATACCAATTGATTAGATTAATTATATATTAAAAATGCCTTGCTTGTCCAAAAAAAAGCAGGTGATGTTAAAATCCTCACCTGTTCATAAAAAGAATATATCAAGTTTCTTTACGCCCGCTCAATGCCGCTCCCAATGCCCCCACCAATTGTGGTTGTGGCGGTACAAGAACCTCCACCCCCAGTCTTTCACTTAATAACTTTACAACACATGGATTATTTGCAACCCCCCCGGTGAAAACCAGCGGGTTTCTAAATCCTACTCTGACCAGCATACCGGCTGCTTTATCAACCACCGAGGCGTGCAGGGCAAGACTAATGTCCTCCCTTTTGACTCCTCTGTGCAAAAGCGACACCGCTTCCGATTCAGCAAACACGGTACACATACTACTGATCTTTACTCCACTTCCGCCATTTAGTGCTATTCGAGCAAACTCCGACACATGGGCATACCCCAAAGCACCTGACATTATCTCTAAAAACTTTCCGGTGCCTGCGGAACACTTGTCGTTCATTTGAAAGTCAGTGACTGACCCGCCATCATTCAGCAAAATTACCTTGGTATCCTGTCCACCAATATCTAAAACAGTACGGGCACCGGGAAAAAGGAATCCTGCCCCCAATGCATGAGCCTTTATTTCTGTTATCACTTTACCGGCAAAATCCGAAACAGCTGCATGCCTTCCGTAACCGGTGGCAACTATTTTTTCATAATTCCCCTTTAACAGGCTTCTTGCAATTTTGACAGGTTCAAAACCGGTATCCGTAATTTTCGAATGAATTACTTGATCACCGGATACCACTGCAAAACATATTGTCCTGGAACCTATATCGATACCGGCATACAATATAATCTACTCCTTAATCATTTCCACAAATGCTTCAATACGGGTCTTCAATTGTCCGGTATCTTCCTGGTCATAACCGGTTTCAATTTTTAATAAAGGAATATTTTCCTGCCGTAATACCTTCTCCACCCGGTTAGCTTCTACAGCATAGGAATCGCAGAATGAAAGGGCACAGTGTATAACACCGTCAACCCGGTATTCTTTAACCAACTGGAGCAAACGTTCCATTCTTCCCGTATTGGGGGTAAATACTGCACAGTTTGTCCCTAAGTACCGTTGGGCAATATTATTGATTAAAGCATCCACACCTGTTCCCTTTTCATCGACCTCATTTTCAAAATAACGTAGTCCAGTGCATAACTCTTCTGCAACGATAACCGCTCCACTTGTTTCGATAATATGCGGAACCTTCCAGTTGGGGATCGCCATGGGAGTACCTGTAACTAATAACCGTGGTGTTCCCGCGGGAAAGACCCCTGACCCGGCATTCACCCGATCTTCTAATTCATCACATAGCTCGTTAACCTTGGCAGTAAACCTCACCACATCATCATACATGGCAATCTGTTCAATAAGCAAGCAATCCTTGCCGCTTACCGGTGCCGGGTCGCACTTGCGAAGCTCCGATAACCTTTTTAGTGCCCGCCGCTTCTCATTTGACTCCCGCACGGACTGTGCAAGGGATGAAGCAGAGATACCTATTCCCGTAAACTCTTCTATATGGCGGGCAAAATCCCGAACTTCTTCCCTCCATAATTGGCAATCCCGCTCCTTCTTCATATGGGGAGTTTCCATAACATACACCGGCACGTAATCATTTAATATTTCAAAGGCTTTCTTTTTGCCGTCACAGGTGGTTTCACCCACCACCATATCACTGGATTCAAAATAAGGGCAAACCTTAGCCAGTTTAAAACCCATAAAAGACTTAATTAGCGGACAGATATTACGCGGTAAAACCTTTTCCGCTTCTGCGGTCCCTATTTCTATACCGGAACAAAGCCCTATACAAATGCCCCCCGCGGCACGAATAATCTCTTCCGGAACAAACACGCAAAAGGTACCGATAACTTTACCACCACTGGCTTTATGCTTTTGCAGTTCCTGAATTCTTAAACCATGAATCTCGTTAACCACAAAATCAAAGTATTCCATTGATTCAGGCCTGTTATCCTGAGTTAAATACGCATCATGATATGTTGGCGGCAGGGCTTCCAGCAATTGATCATGATTTTTCATATTCAACCCCATGTCCCGCCACATTTTCCGGTAATCAGCCATAGAGTTCTCCCTTCTAACAATAATTACTTATATTGTATATAGGGATTTTCTATTAGACAAATAAAAGTTTTTTATATTCAATTCTGCAAGGAAAGAAATTACTTATAATAATTAAAAAAAATTCCATCCCGACACAGCAAAACACCTTCTTAATCAAGAAGGTGTTTTGCTGTGCTGGATCTTCCGGTAAAGCATGCCGGCTATTTAAAGGAGGTATGGCTCAATCTAACCCACTGATCATTACTCACGATAATAGTATAACAGGCTTATTATATTGGCATTATGATTAGATTAATTTTCTGTTAAATATTAATTGTGATTTGTCTTAAAAGGCTTGCCTTCTTCCCTACAGATATTCTTGACGAGGTTGCGCCCTGAAACCGCGGCAGTGGACAGACCGATCATAGCCCCGGCCCATTGGCCCACCATATAAAAGCTATTAAGACCTGGTAAAGTCTTGCTCAATCCCAAAAGTCCACTTTGGACATTATTCTGGCTGAGTTAATATATTTATTAATCGCTCCGGCATCTTCCGGAGCAATATCAAGCAGGTGTTTTTTCAATCGATTCAGGTCCGTATATAGGTTTAGTGCTTTCCCGTTTAGTTCCTCCACCCTGACGAACATCTCGTGATCGATAATATCCGTTCCGGTAAGAGCCCCCAATTCATCCCAGACTTTTCTGAGGCTTGTTCCTTCTCCGCTTCCGGCCAGGTTGTGAATACAATAATCGAAGGTAAAGCCCTTTCGGTTCCACGAGGTACAAACTCCCCCCGGCTTAGTATCCATTTCATATATTGTTGTTTCGTAACCGTTCATTTTTGCATAGCACCCTGTGGCCAGTCCCGCGATACCTGCGCCAATTACAATTATTTTCTTCCTTGACATAATGGTACAACCCCTTGAACTAGTATTGCCTCATTATACAGATAGCGGGATTGTCAAGCAAATTTCAAGTCTATATATGTCCTTTTTATTCCCCTACTTTGAAGATTGTCAATATTTATTCAGGCTCGATCTCTAATTCTTCTAACCACTCCCTGGCCTGCTGTTCCAAATACTCTTCCTCCATCCTAAACCAGCGGTCCTGTTCTTTAGGGTAATCGCAAAGCACATCTTTAAACCGTCCGAATGCCCCTCTCCCATTAAGTGCCCGAAGGAGCTTATTTCTTAATTTCACATCTGACATTGTTTCCGCAAACTCTTCCATCAGGTTATAAATTTCATAAGATGGTATTTTAGGAACAGCATAATAGCGACCTGTTTCTTCCGCAATCTCCCTGGCTGCCGGCAAGATTTCTTTCATCCAGTCCGGCAATCTTTTTACCTCCAGCTCGTCATCAAAATCGAAGTTTTCCAGTTCCACCGGAATGTTCACCAGCTCACCGGTTTCGGTATCAAGATAATCGGTTGAATCATAACTGTTAAAAGACATGGGAAAAGCCAACTCATCCACTTTTACAGGAAGTTTTTTCATCTTAACACCACCCATTTCAATATATAATTTAGAACAATTCCCCTCAAACTCATCCTGCTATGCTGGCGAGACGAGTAAAGTTTCAGGTAAACCCAGCTTGTCTTATCTTCCACCTCCGTATCTCTTTAGCCCTTTCAATCAGCCCCACTAAATCCAAGTGCAGCTTATTATGTAATTTAACACATTATTTTTAACCGGTAGCTCAAGTTATGCCTGCACCCCGGTGATATTAAATTCTTCCACATTTTTTCCCTAAATCCTTGCGGCAACTCCGTTCCCTTGTCCCTCACAAATCCTTCGGGTTTGCAAATCCCCCCTTTCTAATCCCTTTTACGTAAGGGTTACCGGTGAAACCACATGGGCACAGCTATCGCCGCCAATGTGCGGAACCCTTGTTTGTTATAGTTTGCGAAAGTTTGGGAGGGCTTGTCCCTCCTGGTTTCGCCAAATTGGTAATTTAACCCAAATTGCTCTATTGGGGTGTTTTGGGCAAGTTCGAAGCCGATTGTCACCAATATGTCACCAATTCTGCCATAGCGTTTCGCCAGAAGAACATCGACTACAAAGTAAAAAGCCCCCTTTGGGCTTATCACTTTGATTTTAGAAGGGAGTCCGTTGATTAATTAATATATTTTTTTAATGCTTCATAAAAATTTTCCCTGGTTCCAGCCATTATAATAACTACTACCTCTCCTTGTTCATTGACTGATACACGATATGCAAGTTCATAATTTACCCCGTTATGTTTAATGTCATAGCCATAGATTCCAGCAAGATCTCCTCTTTTAAGCTCACCAATGTCCGGGTCCTTGCGTATCTCTCTTATTGCTTCTTTATATTTTTTCTTAAGTTGTTTGTCCTTTATCTTTTTCAAAAATTTATTTGCCGGTGGAAGGATGGTAACCGGTAACATTATCAATCCTCCACATCGGCAAACATTTCTTCGAGCTCATCATCACCGGAGCCTTTTAACGTGGCGGCCGCCTGGTCAGCTTCTTCAATCATTTTCTCAACTGCCGGCCTTATACCACGTTTGACACGTCGAAACTCAGCAAGGAGTTCTTCTCCACCGTATCCCTGTTTAACGAGATCATTTAAAATATACTCACTAAAATAATCTTCTTTAACAATGGGACGAATCAGAATAGCCCCATTATCTTTGTCAAAAACACATTCTACCTCATTACCCAACTTAAGTTTTTCATAAAAACTTTTAGGAATAGTAATCTGTCTTTTTTCAGACACCTTAATTCTTCTTGATTCCATATATCTGTTCAACTCCCTATCGCTATTAAGGTATACTACCATTATTATATCCACCCCTCTCCAAAAAGATTCTTTTTTTCTATGAAAATTTATTTCTTGGTTTCTTTATTTCTTTGTTACAATATACCATATTTTATAGGTACTATCTATAAGTTTTTATTTCCACATAGGATAGACTAAGTAAGGCCGGGAAAGCGATTCCTAGCCTTTCTAAAAGTAAATATCGGGCTGACCCCTCAAATTTGGACAACTTGCCTTAATAACTAACGAAATCACAAAATCTAATCGTTTTTCATGGGGGAGCGGCGACCTTGACATCCACCCCGCATGTGGTATTAATTTATTGCCGACGGGGCGGCTCCGGGGGATATACCACAATTTACAAGTACCTCCCGTCTGTCTTTCCATGATACCAAATGCGGGGTCCCCGGCTGTCAAGGTTTCCCTAGCGGCGCCGTCCTTAAACACTGATAACAGCGAAAACCCAACCCCTTGATTTTCCTAACTTTCCGGACAAACATTTACGCCTTGTCCCCCACAAAACTAAAAAAGAGTCCACATTAACTGTGCACTCGAATTATTCTCGCCCCAACGGCGTTATATTTGTTTTCTAATCTTTCATAACCCCGGTCTATGTGCTCCACCATATCTATAACCGAGCCGTTTTCCGCCGCCATGGCTGCCAGCACCAGGGCTGCACCGGCTCTTAAATCAGTGGCTTCCACACAGGCGCCTGTTAAACTGGAAACACCCCTTACAATGGCCGTTTGGCCTTCCACCCTTATGTCGGCACCCATTCGCCGTAATTCCATTACATGCTTATACCGGTTCTCAAACACCGTTTCCGTGATTACACTGGTACCGTCAGCAAGGGTTAATAACGCCATTATCTGTGGTTGCATATCGGTGGGAAAACCCGGATACGGAAGGGTCTTGACATCTACGGCCCTTGGCTTCTCATGAACGAATACCCTTACCCAGTCATACCCTATTTCCAGTCCAATTCCGGCGTCCTTTAGCTTGGCGGTTAATGATTCCACGTGCTCGGGAATAACGTTTGTTACCGTTAAATCTCCGCAGGTGATGGCACCTGCTATTATATGGGTTCCGGCTTCAATTCTATCCGGTATAATTGAGTGTTCGTTTCCATACAGCCTCTTGACTCCCTCAATTTTTATATTGTCAGTGCCGGCTCCCTTTATCCTTGCCCCCATCCGGTTGAGAAAATTTTGCAAATCAACTATTTCCGGTTCTTTGGCGGCATTACGAATTATTGTTGTTCCCTTTGCCAGCACAGCGGCCATCATTATATTTTCGGTGGCACCTACGCTGGGCAGATCCAGGTGAATATCAGCGCCTTTAAGTTCCTTGGCCTCGGCGGTTATATAACCAAATTTTTCATTTATTTCTACTCCCAGGGCCTTTAGACCTTTTAGATGTAAGTTCATGGGGCGGGATCCTATATTACAACCACCGGGATAACTGATTTTTGCCTGTCGAAAGCGTCCTAGAAGAGACCCCAATACCAAATTGGAAGCCCTCATTTTACGCATAAGCTCTTCCGAAATTTCATACCCCTGAACAATCCGTGCATCTACCCGCATCACATTTTTGTCCCAGCTTACACCGGCGCCCAAGTGTGTTAAAACGTCTTTCATCACCTCCACATCCCTTAACCTGGGCACTTCCCTGATGCAGCACTCGTCATCCACCAACAGGCTTGCGGCGATAATGGGTAACGCAGCATTTTTTGAACCGCTTACCCGAATATTACCCTTTAGGGGGTTCCCTCCGACAACCATAAACCTGTGCAATTGCTGTCACCTCCACACCTCAGTGCTCACCCATTAATTGCACCTCCAGGGAAAGTTTCACTCCGGTTTCCTGCAATACCAGGTTTTGTACTTTTTTTATTAAAGTAAGCATATCCTTGGCGGTGGCGTTTCCCGTATTGATAAAAAAGTTGGCATGTTTGGTGGAAACCTGGGCATCCCCCACCGATAACCCTTTAGCTCCTACCATTTCTATCAACCGCCCGGCTGAATCACCGGGAGGGTTTTTAAACACACTACCGGCATTGGGGTAATTCAGGGGTTGAGTTCTCTTTCTTCTTGCCAGATAATCTTCCGTTACCTTTCTAATAGCCTCTTTATCCCCTTCAGTACCTTCAAAGGTAGCCTCCGCCACTGTTAAGGACCTTTCACGCAAACTGCTGTAACGATAACCAAAGTTTAGCTCCCCAGGGTGGAATTTGTTTATGTTACCCGACTCATCAATAGTAACCACCTCTCTTACTATATCAGCCATACATGAACCATTGGCTCCGGCATTCATTACCAGCGCCCCGCCTACGGTTCCGGGTATACCCGAAGCAAACTCAAAACCCGCCAGCCCGTTCTCCCGGCCAAATTTTACAAGGCGAGCAAGTTTTACACCTGCACCAGCAACGATGCGGTTACCCTGCAAAATCAGGTGGTCCATCCCTTTACCGATTTGAATAACAATACCCCTTATACCGTAATCGGAAATTAATAAGTTACTGCCATTGCCTATAACAGTTATATCAATATCCTTCTTGGCGGCATAAAGAACCAACGACTTTAAATCCTCGAGACCATAAGGTTGAACAAAGATTTCAGCCGGTCCTCCTATTTTCCAGCTGGTATGGTTTCGCATGGGTTCACCAGCTTTGACGCTTCCAGTAATCATAGAACGCAGGTCATTTAGAATTTCCTGCCTGTTCAATTTTCACTGCTCTCCTTTAATCTTTTAACAAGCTCCACTCCAACAGTCCATATGTTACCCGCACCCATGGTCAAAACCATATCACCGGGCTGAACATATTCGGCCAAATAATCTACAATTTGATCACAAGTGCTAAAATAACGCACATCTTTGCCGCTGTTTTCCTTTATGGAACGAATTATCAAGCCGGCATTTACACCATCTATAGGTTTCTCACCCGCACTATAGATCTCGTTGATAATAACTTCGTCAACACCTGAAAAGACACACCCGAACCGGCGGTATAACAGTGCCGTTCTACTGTACCGGTGGGGCTGGAAAACCCCTATCAGCCGCTTGGGATTGACTTGTTTTGCAGCCTGGACGGTGGCCGCTATTTCACTGGGGTGATGGGCATAGTCATCGATTACTTTGATACCCGCCACCTCGCCCAGCAACTGAAACCTGCGCCCGGCTCCTTTGAAAGACTGCAGGGCTTCGGTTATCTGAGAAAAGGAAAGCCCCACATGGCGTCCCACAGCCACCACAGACAGAGCATTCGCCAGGTTATGCCTTCCCGGAACGGCCAGCTTCAATTGGCCCAGGCGCTCTCCCCGAAAATAAACATAACCGGAGGTTCCCACACCGTTTAAACTGATTTCCTGGACGGTATAATCTGCTTGTGGCACATTTACCCCGTAAGTAATCATTGACTTACTATAATCTTCAATGGCACGACAAACATTGGGATCATCGACACAAACCACAGAAAGCCCGTTATCAGGGACTTTATTTAGAAAACGTTTAAAGGAAGCCTCTATCTCGGTCACACTTCCGTAATAATCCAGGTGATCATCTTCTATATTGGTTACAATTACAATCTGAGGATCTAATTTCAAAAAGGAACCGTCACTTTCATCCGCTTCGGCCACCATATATTCGCCACGACCCAATTTGGCATTCCCGCCAATAGTAGTCAATTCACCTCCGATTACTATAGTAGGATCGAGGCCGTTCTTTTCCAATACGGTAGCCAACATGGACGTAGTAGTTGTTTTACCGTGGGCCCCACAAACGGCAATTCCCTTTTGCCTGTTCATCAAGAGAGATAGTAAATCTCCCCGGTGAATAACCGGAATACCTCTCTCCTTTGCCTCCGTTAATTCGGGATTGTCTTCGGGAATAGCGGTGGAAACCACCACAAGATCAGGATCTTTTAAGTTTTCTCTACGGTGCCCTTTATAACAAGTAACCCCCAGGGACTCCAGTCTTTCGGTAACCGGGGTTCGGTTTAAATCCGAACCGGTAACCTTGCGGCCTAATTCCACCAGTATTCGGGCCAGGCCGCTCATACCGGCGCCCCCGATTCCTATAAAATGAATTTTATCCGGTATTGATTGCACGGTTAATCTTCAACTCCTTCCAAAAGACATCCGCCGCAAAAAGATATACTATATTATGCTACCATACCCCAAGGTGTTACTGTAACAGCAGAAGGGGCTTGTCCACAGCCATCTTTTTCCAGCACATTTCTGTAGAATATCGTTACTGTTTTATAAGGTTTTTTCAAGTAATCAATTCATCAATACTATCTATAATATCCTGTAACGCCCGGGGCCGTCCCACAGAGAGACTGGCTTCGGACATTAGTTTCAGCTTTTCCTTGTTTTGAAGCATACTGTTAATCTTATTTACCAGAAGCTTTTCATTCACTTCATCATCCAATATCATTTCAGCCGCTCCCTTCTCCACAAGGGCACGGGCGTTGTATTCTTGGTGATTTCCCGCGGCATAAGGATAAGGTATTAATATTGACGGTAAGCCGCGTACAGTTATTTCCGCCAGGGTAGCGGCACCTGCTCTACATATTACAAGATCTGCCGCTGCCAATGCTTCGGGCATATTGTGCATATAAGGAACGATTTGAACATTGTTTTCCGCCGGAGAAATATTTTTCCGGCGGCATTCCTTTAAAAAAGCATCATATTGTGCTTGCCCGGTAACATGGATAAACCTGACACTGTCACTCCCCTTGAAACGACCTATTACTCCCACCATTGCCATGTTTATGCTCCGGGCACCCTGGCTCCCACCGAAGGATAATACCAGCTTCTGATGCCCGGGAATACCTAACTTTTCCCGGGCATTATTTCTATCAGCCGTTAGTATTTCAGGTCGCACGGGGAGCCCCGTAACTTTAACCTTTGCTTTCCGCGGAAAGCGCTCAACTGAATCCTCAAAGGTGGTGGCAACCTGCCCGGCAAAAACCGATAAAATCTGGTTGGTTATTCCTGGAAGGGCATTTTGCTCGTGAATTAGTGTTGGAACCCTAAGGGAGCCGGCGGCTATTACCACCGGGCCACAAACATATCCTCCGGTTCCTACAACTGCCACGGGTTTAAATTTTTTTATTATGCGCCGGGCTTCTAATGTACCCTTTCCTGCACGCCACAGTACCAGAAGATTTTTGGGCGTTAAACTCCGGCGCAGCCCGGATAAGTGAATGGCGTGAAAGGATAAACCGGAACGGGGTACAATATCAGCTTCCAAACCTGTTTTTGTTCCGATATAAAGCATTTCCGAACCGGGGTACCTTTCTCCCAACCCCCGGGCGATAGCCAGTGCCGGGTAAATATGACCCCCGGTGCCACCGCCTGTTATTACAAAACGCATTACCCCACTCCTTACGCATAAACAGCATTTTCACCTGGGCGAGGTGTATTTGGAAATATTTAGTAGTATACCCATGCCCATAAGGGTAAAAACAAGAGATGTTCCACCAAAACTGACGAAAGGAAGAGTTATTCCTGTGATGGGAAGAGAGCTGGTAACCACCCCTATATTAACAATGGCCTGAAGAACAATTCCTGAAACAATACCGGCGGCGAGAATACTACCGAAGGTATCCGGGCAAGTAATTGCTACTTTGAACCCGCGCCATAATAGCAGTATAAAGAGCATAATCACAAGGGAGGCACCAATAAATCCCAACTCTTCACCTATGGCCGCAAATATGAAATCGGTATGTCTCTCCGGTAAAAACAAAAATTTGGAGTGCCTCCCCTGTCCCAGACCGGTACCCATTAATCCCCCGGAACCAAGCGACATTAGCGAATTTATTATATGCCACCCGGCACCGGTGGGGTCAGCCTCCGGGTCAAGGAAGGCAAGAAATCTTCGTCTTCGATATGGCTCCAGCCATATGGCGGTCAATACCAGCACAAGGCCCACGGAGCAGAGCCCCCCCAGCTGCGTTCCCCTGGCACCGGCCACAAAACACATAACTACTATGGTACCCATGAGAGTGGAAGCTGTCCCCAAGTCAGGTTGAGCCAGGATCAGGGCTGCAGCTATACCCCCTATGGTTATAAAGGGCAAAAGGCCCTTTTTGAACAAATGAATTTGATTTCTCTTGGCAGCCAAACCGTGAGCAGTGAAGATAATAATGCACAACTTAACAAATTCCGAAGGCTGAAAACTCAATGGTCCTAAATTAAGCCAGCGTCTTGCCCCAAGGTATGACGCACCAATTCCGGGGATTAAGACAAGAATCAAAAGTAAGAAAGCAATTAAAAGTAACAGGCCCACATGTTTTTTTAGTCTCGTGTACTCAAAATTCATCATTACAAACATGGCACTCAGGCCCAACAACGCCCAAAGAAATTGTTTCTTAAAAAAATAAAACGGGTCGTGGAAGGGGCCCTCGGGATCTCCTGCATAATAGGCACTGGAGCTGAATACCATTACCAGCCCCATACCTAAAAGCATCAATATGGATAAAAAAAGGACAAAATCAGGAGCCCTCTTCCCGGCACGCATAATACTACCCCCTCAAATCATGCACTACCCTTTTGAACAAGTCGCCACGCTCTTCATAGTTCTTGAACATATCCCAGCTGGCACAGGCAGGGGACAATAACACAATATCACCCTCCCCGGCCTCTTTATGGGCAAGCAGTACAGCCTCACGGAACCCATTAGCCATCAATACACGGCTGCATCCCGCGTTCTTAACTGCACGTGCCAGATCCTCGGCACACTCCCCCAGTATAATTACTGCCTTGGCTTTTTCTCTAATTTTACCGGCCAAAAGGGAAAAATCACTGCCTTTATTACGTCCCCCAGCAATTAGCACAATGGGTGCCTCATATGCTTCCAAAGCCTTAATGCTGGCTTCAGGATTAGTGCCCTTGGAATCGTTTATGTACTTAACACCATCAATTTCATCCACCAGTTCCAGGCGATGGGCAACTCCCGGAAATTCTCGCAAAGTTAGAGCAATAACCTCCGGTTTTACCCCCATTGCCAGGCCGCACGCTGTTGCAGCCAGTGCATTTTCAAGGTTATGGGCACCTGGAATGGCAAT
>Ga0182238_1000239_pt1 | contig 17880 bp, 16 predicted proteins | sample hydfrates6_PW_90_FD_132439 | JGI IMG/M metagenome (GOLD analysis project Ga0182238, IMG submission 132439) | Subsurface microbial communities from deep shales in Texas, USA - hydraulic fracturing test 6_PW_90 | ecosystem: Environmental > Aquatic > Deep subsurface > Shale gas/oil reservoir >... | reverse complement strand
GTTTTTCATCTAATGTACGTTTATTACCTTTGAATAATATTAATTTTATAAAAAATACAAAAAAAACAAATCCTAATGGGCCAGCACGCAATGCAATATCAATGTATCCATTTTCAGCAGATGGGACTCTACCATCTATAGTTTTATACATTCCTCCAAGAGGATTTATGAAACCAACATATGCTAATTTGATATTACTACTAAAACGTTGTACATCGCCTGGTCTATATTCTGTATTATCCATTACTGCATCAATTGAATAGATAAACCTACTTAATGAACTGACACTACTATCAATCTTTAATGTAAATATCGATACAACGAGAAAAAATGTTAAAATAATAAATTTAATCTTATATGTAATGCTTTTAGTGATGAGGAAAAATATCAATAAACCAATCAACAAAGTAAGAAAACCACTTCTACCCCATGTAAAAATAACAATCCATATATTTGGTATTATTGCAAAACCAAACAATAAACCTGAACTAACATGTCGGTTAAATATTAACAAGCAAAACAACATCACTGCTACTAAAGCTGAAGCTATTGGGTAAAATCTCTTTATTTTGAAATTATAAAAGGGACCAATATGATCTACTACTAATGAAAAATTTGATGCTGATGTAATTCCGAATATATCTTGAACTAAATAAACAAAATTAAAAAATGTCACAGACATTAAAAAAAACATTAAAATATGATTTATATCATATTTATTGCTATCATGAAACATAGACGTAAAAAGTATAAAGCAACTTGGAAAAAGCAAAGTTTGAAAAAATCTTAAAATACCATATTCATTCGCTTCATAAAACATTATACCAATAATTAAAGAAAATAAAGCGATCGTTGAGTAATAGACTAAACAATTGGTTGAACTACATAAAACATAATATTTAAAAACTAATAAGTAAATAAGCAAAAAAGGTAATATTATACAAAATAACGGAATTATATCTCCTGCGTAAGATCCACTGTATGGAGGCGATAACTGAAATCTATTGATATCAATAAAAACAGGAAGTATAACAAAAAATATTACAATGTATTTTAGCATAGTACATCTATTGAATAGATTGTATAAGGGTAGAGGCTATTCCTTTCAGACTTATATCTGACTTGGCGTGGCTATGTCAGAAGAGATCAGATTTTTGCATTATGGTGCTGAAAGCTTGAAGCCTTATTAACTACCATATAGGCACACCATCAATTCACCATTCAAATAAGCTTAAATCTTGTTAAGGTTGAACGAAGGGGTCACACACATCTTGGAAAGTCATTGACTTCTCGTCTATTAAGCTCTACTTAGCCGGGTATAAAATTTCATAAACATTGGTTGGGTGTATGGACGAAACAAAATACCTGTCAGAGCTACAAATCCAAGCAAATAAATAAATTTAATAAACTGTATATGAAAACTCACATTCAGTGATAATCCGGTCAAAAGAACCAGCAGCAAAGGGCTTACAGCTACAGCAATTTTTATCTTTTCAAAGTCAGGATCAAAAAGCCTGCGGCCGATTATGTATACAAGCACTGCCTGGAAAGCGAATGAAATCAATGTGGCGTAGGCAGCCCCATATATTCCAAATGCAGGAATAAGAAATAAGTTTAATGTAATATTTAACAGCGCTGCCGCGCCAGTTAAAAATGGCAACATCTTTGTTTTCTTAAATTGAAATATTGGAGATACTGCAAAAAAATACATCCCATGGAAAAAATAGCCCATGATGATAATCGGCACTACACCGGCGGCAGCATGGAAGTTCTTTGGCGTAAGCAATATCAAAAATTCTGTGGTCCACAACATTCCGATCAGGCAGATAGAGCCTATTCCAATCATCCACAGGGCGAACATGCGTCGGTTTTCATAGGCCTTGTCATGGGTGTCGCTGGACATGAGGTCAAAATAATTTGGCTGCCATGCCTTGTTCACAGAAGCGACAATAATATTCATGACCATACCGATCTGGTAGCCTAAAGAGTATATACCCAATTGATCCATGCTGACATATTTTTCCAAAATGACCCGATCAATGGAATTATGCATCACCCCAGCCAGTAAATGAAATACTATGGGTACGCCAAAAGCCAAAGCATACTTGACATACATAATATCGAAACGAAATACAAACTTCTTGACATATGGAATATAAAACAAAGCGAAAAATAGTGCTGATCCAAACAAGTGCCCCTTAACTTTGCCAAGTGCACCTTGCTTGAGATAGACCACAAAAAACAAGATCATTCCGACCATAAAAGCAAATTGCAAAAACTGAAGGAGAGCGCATTCCTTGTATTGCTTTGTGGCCAAATAATAGCTTATGACCATCTGGCTCATGATCTGAAAAAAGGCAGTCCAAATGACAATCGGCAAATATGGGTAAAAAGGTATGTCCTTTACCTTGAGCAAAGCATACAAATGCTCGCCAAACACAGTCAATGTACTGCAAAGAATGAGCAATATGAGAAGTAAGTACGTATTGATTGAAAATAAGAATTCACCAATTTTCTGAGCCTGATCCCTGAATTCATAATAATACCTGGTCTGCGCTCCATAAAATCCAAACATAAGCACTGTAGCCATAAGTTGCAGCATTACCTGCAAGTAGCCCACAATGCCGTAATCAGCAGGGGTCAGAAAGCGCGTATACACAGGAATGAGAAAAAAGCCAAAGGCTTTTGTTCCCACCTGCCCGATTGTGTATATGGAAGCCCCTTTAAAGACTGAGCGGAGTGAATAGGCCAATCTAACCCTTCTCTTGAGCCTTTTGCATTATGCACTCACAAATAAAAAAATCCATCTCAGAATCGATATCCAAAGATACTTCTGGTGGCATGTCGAAGCCTTTGGTTTCGACAGTTAAAAATGATCTGTTTTGCTTGAGCCAGGGAATTTGGGCCATGTACAGGGCACCGTTTAGGGCATAGGCTTTTGGCAATTGCTGTCTGTTTGTGGGTATTTCTCCTTGGAAAAAGGGTTGAAGATGATTATCTTCATCCATGCTGAATGTCCACATAGGATGCTTGTCCGGCGTGGTTACCGAGACAGAGCATTTTACCTGATCATCTTGAAACTGCTCAATGAACGAATCAATGTGCCCCACAGTCCGCAGCGGGGAAGTCGGCTGCAAGAGCAAAACATGGGTATATCCCGGGGATTGTTCCACGGCATGAAGGATCACCTCTATGCCTGGGCAGCTATCACTGGCCAGTTCGTCAGGGCGGACAAATGGGACTTCACAGCCATACGTTTTTGCAACCTCTATTATCTCCTGGTCTTCAGAAGAGAGAATAAGCCTGTCTATGTATTTCGATTTTTGTGCCTCTTCAATAGTCCAGGCAATAAGAGGATTTCCCGCCAAGTTTCTTATATTTTTGCGTGGGACGCCTTTGGATCCCCCTCTGGCAGGAATTACTGCCAGTATTTTGTGATCATTGATCATGCATTACCTTTATGCCTAGCTTTTGAAGCTATTGTTCGCTTCCTCAAAATCCGACTCCCTGCCCACATCCAGCCAGGGCTCGTGCATGGGGTAGACCACAGCTCGCTTGCCTGCATCCAGGGTTCGATCAAACAAGGTGGGCATGTCGCAGGGTTCGTTTTCCTGTAGATAATCTAGCGCCTCAGGCTCTAGAACATAGACACCGGCATTGACGTGGGTTCGATATATCGGCTTTTCTTCAAAGCCCTGTATCTCAACACCCCTGGTCTGGACCACTCCAAAGGGGTGCTGCCATTCATAGAGCCGAACAGCCATGGTGGCCAGGGCGTTTTGCCGATGGTGAAAATCAACGATCTCTCCGTATTTAACATCCGTGAGGATATCACCGTTGGATACCAGGATAGGGGTAGTCGGCCTGGGCTGGATCAGACTCAAGGCACCTGCTGTGCCCATCGGGTTTTCTTCGCGCAGATACTCGATAGTTATCTGCCACTTGCTCCCGTCTCCAAAGTAGTCCTCGATCATGTGCCCCAGGTAATGGATAGCCAATACAAAATGTTCAAAGCCATCTGTCTTGGCCCGCTCAATAATGTGCTCCAGCATGGGCTTGCCTGCAACCGGCAGTAAGGGCTTGGGGCACTTCTCTGTATGTGGCCTGAGCCTGGTTCCCAACCCTCCGGCCATGATGACCATAGTATTAAGTCTTGACGTGCGGGTGTCTATCTCACCCCAGAGATGCAGGCCTACTACCCGGTGGTTTTCGTCCACGATTGGAACCTGGTGAATCTTGTTGGCCCGCATGAGATTTAGGACGATATCCCTGCTCATTTCCGGAGTCACAACCAATGGATCAGGATAAACGATATTATCCACCGGGCTGATCATATCAAAGCCGCGCAACAGCCCGCGTCTGATGTCGCCATCAGTGATCGTACCCTGCAAGACACCATCCTCTGAGACCACCAAGGCTATCTGTAAAGCAGATTCATCCAGCGTCTGAATGGCATCCTTTAAAGTAGACCCGACTGGGAGCAGGGTCTTTTTCCAATTGGGATTAGTACTCAAGTCCTTGGCCATATGTTCAGCTTCGCAGGTTTATATTTCAACAAAGTCATTTTCCTTGAGATCATAAAACTCTTTTTTAACAATCTGCCCCAAATCCGCTGTCTTAAGAACTTTTACGATCTGATTAACGGTATCAGGCTGCTCATAGGGGCTAATCACCCATTGCAGGCTCTGGGCAAAATCTTCAGACAAGGCCTTTTTCAAACTGCTTTTTATCGCCTCGACGTTTGGCTCGCAGTCAATCACACTTTCGGCTCGTACTCGGCCTTTTTGGCGATCCCCAATGTTTACAGTCGGCACCTTGAAGCTTGGGGCCTCCAAAATCCCGCTGGAAGAGTTACCCACCACCGCAGCACAGTGTTGCATGGCGCTTAAATACTTGAGCTGGCCCATGGAGGTAAAGGCCACAGCCTTGTTCGGATTTTCAGCCGCATAGCTGTCAATAAACTGGTTGATGATGCGACCCTCTGTATCCGCATTGGCCTTGGTGAAGATTATTTTCGTATCCTCCCGAGCCTCAGCTATGACCTGGTCTATCGCAGCCAGGAGGTTTCTGAACTGCTCCTCGGCTGCTGCATGCTCCAGTGTCACGGGATGAAAGGTGACCAGGAAAGAGCGCTGGCCCAGGTCAAAGCCTATCTCTTCTTCCAGCTCCAGTTTGCTGAGCAAAGTCATGTTTCTAATATTCTCGATTCCGATAGCCCCGACATTAAAGACCCGGTCAGGCTGCTCGCCAAGCTGAATGACTCTTCTGCGGTACTGTTCACAGCTTGTAAAGTGCAAATGACTCATTTTAGTAATAGAGTGGCGGATGGGCTCATCAATAAGGCCATGCGTGGCTTCCCCTCCATGCAGATGCCCAATTGGGAGGCGAGACACCATGCAGGCCTGGGCGCAGGCCAAGCCTTCAAACCTGTCCCCAAGAATAACGACCAAATCCGGGCTTAGTCTATCCAACGCCTCAATATAACTGATAATTCCCAAGCCCATGGCCTTGGCAATCCCGATGGAAGTGTCAGAGCTTAAGAGCATTTCCACCTTTTCATCTATAGAAAAGCCATCTTGTTCAATGACCTTGTAGGTTTGGCCAAACTCAGGGGACATATGCATGCCTGTGGCCAGGATCTGCAGGCAAAGCTCTGGTTCTTGTTCCACTTTGGTCATCAGTGGCCTGAGCAGTCCATACTCAGCTCGGGTTCCGGTAAAAATACATAACTTGCGCATGAAATCTCTCAGATCAGATTATGCAGTCTCGCAGGAGCATAAAGCTCTCAGCGGCTTCAACGCCACACATGGCTCCACGATACGTGCTCAAGGCTTTGATGTTCTCTACGCTGCGCGGAAATGGCGGAGCAGCAGTTTCTCCTGCGTAAAGAGCCATGATATCGATTTTTTGAGACACAAACTGCGAAATATCCACAAACACATTGGGGCAAAACATATCCTCCTTGGTGCTCGGGGCAAACTCCGTTTCACTCAAGGTCTCCATCATCATCACCTTTTTTATAAAAGGATAGCGAAAGCTCTTAGTGCAGGAATAGCCAGCTTCAAAGCATACCCGGTGGTCTGAGTGCACATCTGATTTAAAGGGCAAAAATACGGTGTCAGGCTTCACTGCGAGCATGATTTCAGAAAATCGGCTGACCAAAAGGCTCTTGGGCAGCTGGTCCAAGCACATGGCAGGCAAACAGAGCTCATGCACCGAGTCGAAGCCGTAGGCTTGCCGCACCTGCCTAAGCTCCTGAGATCTTCTTTCCACCTGTTCCTGGGTAAAGCCCTGCAATGAGATATTGCCTATATCCAAAGATCTTCTCTGGCTGCTGCTGTTCAAGGTCCAGGCCTCATCTCCATTTTGGGTATAGATTGCTGTGACAATCAGCCAGTGGATGGAGTTGCCCTGGGACTTAAGGCGCAGCAAAGTCCCGCCGCACCCCAAGGTTTCATCGTCTGGATGCACAGCAACCACCAAAATATTGTTCATGCAATCCCTTTGACTCACAGATATTGGCCTATTTCAGGTAAACTCTCGAACTCGTGCTCTTTTAACCAGAGCGCATTCTCGGCGCACTTGATGAGCGGCATATTGTCCTGAATATCCAAGACCTTGCCTGGTTCAATATTTGGCAGATTGATAAGTTCTTCCGCAGCCTGCCAGACCATGATCTCCGCGCCATTGTATTCAATATGCGCTCCTATGTACGGTTTGGTCAGCGCCCGGACCAGGTTGTACACCGTTCTGCTGTGCATGCGAAAATCTATGCGCCCATCCGACTTACCCCGCTTGCGCCAGGCATTGGCCAAGCTGTGGTCTTGGGGCACATTAGGGTAGTTGCCCCTTTCCAGAGCGGGCAAAAATTCTTCAATCTGCTTGAGAGCTGTTTGCGTGACTTTGTCGTAGAGGGTCCTCGCATTGTCTAAATAATCGATACTGACCAGGCGCTGGCTTAAAATATTTCCGCTGTCCGCCCCCTCATCCATGAAAAAAAAGGTGGAAGCTGTTTTGTGCAGCCCCAGGGCCAGGGCCCAGATAAGAGGGTGCCTGCCTCGGTTTTGGGGCAACTCGGCAGGGTGAAAGCCAACCACCCCAAGTTGAGCTAAATCCAAGAGAGGCTTTTTGATCAATGAGGACCAGCCAAAGCAAAAGATCACATCCGGCTGCATGCTTCGAATCCAGTCCAGGTTATCACTTGCATTTATATCCTGGACATAACGATAGGGGATATCTTCCTGTTCACAAAGCGGAGCCAAATCGACAAAATCAGCATTAAAAGCAGACTCTCCCTTGGTAGCTACAGCCACTACCTCTGCATGCAAACTGATAAGCTTTTTGAGAGCTGCAAGGCTAAATTCAACTGTGCCAATAAATACAATGCGCATATTACGCAGTCCTTAAATGTTCAAAGAAGATTTGCTCGTCAGCTTGAAAATCTTTTTCCGCAACCTTGCCCAGAACTTGATCCCAAAGCATGGGGCTTATCCCGTTTCCTGGCCGTTTTACTCCGAGCATTTCAGGTCGTATTGCTTCGCCTTTGTGGATATCCTGATTGGCTACAATGCTTTTGCGAACCGTTGCTTTGTTAGGCAATTCAGAAGGGGAAGGCCTCTTGCCCCCAGTACCCATAGCCAACTCAATATTGCGCACAGCCTGAACCATTGCCGCCAGGTCACCTGGCTCCAGGCTGGCCTTATGGTCCGGCCCTTCCATAGTTTTATCCAGGGTGAAGTGCTTTTCCAGGATCCGTGCCCCCATTGCCGCGGCAGCTATGGGCACCTCGATACCCAGGGTGTGGTCAGAATAACCCACCTGCAAACCAGGGAAGGCGGCCGCTATGGTCTGCATGGCTCGCAGGTTCACATCCTGCATGGGCGTTGGGTACTCAGTGTTGCAATGTAGAACAGTGATTTTATCCCAGGGCGTCCCGGCCTGTTCCAAAACTTCCAGGGCATCCTCGATCTCGCCCAGGTCAGCCATACCGGTGGACAGGATGATCTTTTTCCCCAAGCCCCCTATCTTGCGCAGATAGGGCAGATTGGTAATTTCCCCGGAGCCGATCTTAAAGGTTTTAAGGCCCAGGTTGTCCAGAAGCTCGATGCTTTTGAGATCAAAGGGGGTGGACAAAAATTCGACACCCTTTTCCAGGCAGTGCTGCAAAAGAGCCTTGTGGGCATCCAGGTCCAGCTCCAGGCGCTTGAGCATTTCGTACTGCGATTCATCCTGGTTTGTGGTCTGGGTCTGGTACTCAGCCTTGGGAGCCTGCTTGCTCACCAGATTGTCTGCAGTAAAGGTCTGGAACTTGACTGCATCCGCCCCGGCCTTGGCTGCCGCTTCCACAAGCTGCTTGGCCAACTCCAGAGATCCATTGTGGTTTACGCCTGCTTCGGCGATGATCTGTACGCGGTTGCCACCAAGTGACGTATTTCCCATAGTGACTGCCTTTTTCTTCATATGCAGTAGCCTTTGCGTGGTAAGCGGGAAGCGGAAAGCGCCGAGCAGACTTGCTTTCCACTTACCTCTTGCCGCTCTACGCTTGCCGTTTCCCGCACAGCCGATCCCCAGCTCTAAGCCGCCTGCCTTGTTTGCGGTAGTCATTTATGCCTATCATACTGTCCCTGGTTTTCACAAAGGGGATCTTATCCTGCACAAACAGCACAGCTCCTGGTATTCCCATATAAATAGGTGCTTGCGGTACGAGCTGCACCTCATTGATGCAGATTTCCTCATCCACGAGCCAGGTCCTGGCCATGGGCCCGGGTTCGCAGATGGCACGGACAAAATTGAATATCTCCCGGCTGGTCTGGTTCCAGTCCAGGATCTCATCCCCAGGTCCTCTGGCCGGGCAGTACATGCCCACCGGATGGATCATTGACTGCCTGACAGGCTGAACACGGTCCTGGAGGATCAAGTCCACAGCCTGGTGCAGAAGTCGCGGGCATTCTGTATACGCTGTTTCCAGGAGCGTGGCATAATTATCGTCATCCGTAATGGGATAAGCTCGCTGCAGGATGATATCCCCGGTGTCGATGCTCTCATCCACGTAATGAACAGTTATGCCAAATTCTGGCTCATCGTTTATCAAGGCCCAGTTCAGGACATTGCGGCCCCGGTAGAAGGGCAGCTTGCCCGCGTGGCAGTTTATGGTTCCCAGTCCAGGGGTGTCTATTGTCTGCCTTTTGAAAATCTGGTCAAAACTCATGGAAACGAAAAGATCGCATGACTGATTTCGCGCCCAGTCCAGAAATTCGGGGCTGTTGATGTTCCCTGAACTGGTGCAATACATCCCCGCATCTTTGGCCAGGCGTTGCAACTGCTGGTCCGGCATCTTATTACGCAGGGCGACAAATGCGATTTCGATCCGTTCGTCATTATTGAGCAAGTTAAGAGCGTTGCAGGCCCAGTGACCGTCGCCGAAAAAACCTATTCTGAGCGAATGAATTTTGTCTTGTCTGCCAGGTCGTTGAGCACTCGTGCCCCCCCCCCGACAATACATTCCCGGCCCACAGCAACCCCTTGGGCGGTAAGTGCATTGCTACCCATAAAGGAGCCTTGCCCTATCCTGGCTTGGCCGTTAACTATGGCTCCGGTGGAAATATGGCAATGGTCTTCAACAACTGCATCATGCTCCACCAGGGCCTTGGTGTTTATGATGCAGTTCTCGCCAACCTCCGCCCCAGCATTAAGCAGAGCATGGTGCATGACGATCGTGCCCCGGCCAATGCTTGCATGTTTGGAGACATAGGCCAGGGGGGAGATGATCACGGGGAGCTCAAAATCTAGCTCTAAGAGACGGTCAAAAAGCCTTCTACGCGTGTTCGGGGACTTTATCTGTCCCACAGTGACCAGGGCATACTTGTACTTTTTGCGCAGCTCGGGCAGGTCCACATCCGTGCCGATTATTGGATATCCCATTACAGCAGTTGCGGCTTCTACGCCATTCTTCCAGCCTTGAGCTTTCAGCTTTGAGCTTTCAGTTTCTCCGGGCTTGCCCACGATTCCGGCAATCTCGAAGCTGCCTCCCTGCTCGATGACATCGATGCAGGAGCGGCAGTGTCCGCCTGGACCGATTAAAAGAATGCCTTTCTTAGCCATTGGACCGAACCCCGCTGGGCAGGTTTACGATATGCTGCCGCAGGAGTTTTGCATTTTTCAGTAACCCGCTTTGGCAGTTGCAATACATGGGCAGCTCATTCATCAGCTTCCAGGCAGGCCTGGTCATGATTCCGGCCTTGTTGGTGGTCTGCAGGAATTTATCGCGGAGTGTCTCATTTTTCATTGCTACTGCGCAAAGCCAGTAATTGCTCCTGCTTCCTTCAGGCTCTTTACAAAAGTTAGCCCAGCTTTGGTCCTGAAAAAAGTCCTGATAAGCATGGGCCAGGGCGCGCTTTTCTTTCAAAATTGCATCAAGCCTTTCCATTTGGGCACAGGCCAGTGCGGCGTTCAGGTTGGGCATCCGGTAGTTATACCCGACTTCATCATGCTCGAACTCCCATGGATGGGGCACTTTGGCTGTTGTGGTCAAGTGTTTGGCCCGGTCAGCCAAATTTTTATTGTTGGTCAAAATGGCTCCCCCGCCGCCGCAGGTGATTGTTTTATTGCCATTAAAGCTCAGTACCCCGGCATGAGCCAAAGTTCCGCAATGCTTGCGTCCAGTCCACGATCCCAGGGCCTCGGCAGCGTCTTCCACCACCGGAATGGACCACTGTTGTGAGATTTCCATTATTTCTTTGATGCGGCAGGGATGGCCGAAGGTGTGCATGGGCACAATGGCGGCAATCCTGTGGCCGGCATGCCTGTTGTAAGGAATATTGTCCTTTATCTCTGCATTCGCTTGTAGCCAGGATTGAAGGGCATGCGGGCTAAGGCCCATTGTATCCTGATCCACGTCCACAAAAACCGGTTGCGCACCTTGGTGGGCAATGGCGTTGGCGGTGGCCACAAAAGTCAAAGGCTGAGTTATAACTTCATCTCCAGTCTCCACCCCAAGTAGGCGCAAGGCCACCTGCAAGGCTGCGGTACCATTCACGATAGCCACAGCCCTTTTCGCGCCAGTGTAGTCAGCCAAGCGCTCTTCAAAACGATCTACATATCTGCCGACACTGGAGACAAATGTGGAATCAATGGCATCTAAAACAAATTCCTTATCCAGTGCAGTGAATGTGGGCGCATGCAGGGGTATGGGCTGGGCTGTGTCATACCACTTGCGCACAAATTCAATCAGCGCATCAAACATTGTACAAATTCGCCTTATATTTCGACAGATTCTCCGGTTTGGTGATCCAATCAATGGTCCGCTCCAAGCCTTCGCGAAGAGTATAATCGGGCCGAAATCCTGTTAGCTCTTCGATTTTGCTATTGTCGCACCAAAGGCGGTATACTTCGGAATTTTCCGGGCGCAGGCGCTGCTTTTCGGTAATGAATTGCACATCACTGTGCATGATCTCTTTAATCATGTTCAAAATATCACCCACGCTGATCTCGAAATTTGAGCCGATATTCACGGTTTGGCCAATTGCTTGTTCGCAGTCTGCCAGCTCTAAAAAACCACGGCAGGTATCTTCCACATAGTTAAAATCACGAGTAGGGGAGACATCTCCAAGCTTTATCTCTTTTTTCCCGTTGGCGATTTGGGTGATAATGGTGGGGATGACGGCCCGGGCGCTCTGCCTGGGACCATAGGTATTAAAGGGCCTGGCCACTACCACCGGCAGATTAAATGCGTTGTAAAAGCTCAGGGCCATCATGTCCGCAGCAATCTTGGTGGCACTATACGGACTTTGGGGCTGAAAAGGATGATTTTCGTCAATGGGCACATACTGTGCAGTGCCGTAAACTTCGCTGGTGGAAGTATGGATTATTTTTTGACAGCCGTTTTCCAGGGCAGCCTGGCAAATGTTCAGGGTGCCCTTGATATTGGTGTCCACATAGCTATCCGGAGCTATATAAGAGTAGGGTATAGCTATGAGGGCAGCCAAGTGGAATATGATGTCCACATCCTTGGTGATATGCTTGCAATAATGCGGATCGCGCACGTCACCGGTTAAGACTTCAATTTCTTCCAGGCAATCCACATCCTCCAGCCAGCCCCAGTTGTTGAATGAGTTATACTGGCTAAGGGCCTTGACCTGGTAGCCTTGCATTACCAGAAGCTCTGTAAGGTGAGATCCGATGAAGCCGTCTGCGCCGGTGATGAGTATTTTCATTGATATGTTCGTGGTGCGTTACAGTTTTATCGTTTTATGCGCTTACGCAAGATACTGTGAGAGAGCGAAACATTCTTCGTTATTCGTTCTTCGTGCCTTGCGGGGAGCGGGAGGCGAATGGCGCAAGAACAGATGCTCAGTCAGCATCCCGCCATTTCTCCATCACCCTCAAACAAATCTCATTCATTTCCTGCGCCCTCTCTGGACTGTCTGCTTCTGTGTAGCAGCGAAACTCAGGCGCATTGCCTGACGGCCGCAGGTGGATGATTTCCTGGGTGTCAAAGATGATCCGCAGGCCATCAGTTTGATTCACTGCATCCACCTGGTTAAAATGCGGCCCAAAGATTTCTTTAATCCGGGCTCTATTTGTCTGCTCATCCTGGGATGAGAAGTGATCCAGGATTTTGTGGCTTGTGGCTACTGGAAACGAGGTCAGTCGATCGCTAAAAGTATATCGCTGGGGAAGCGTGCTGAGCAGGGAGCTGAGCGGTATTTGCTGCTGTTTGGTTTGGGCCAATAGGGAGATAATGACTATTAGAGGATCTCTGGTCGGCAGAGGTAGCAGGCTTCGATCTTTCAAGTCAAGCTCAGATTGAGTCAAAAATCCGCCATTGGCTTCAAAGCCCACCACCCGCTGATACCCATCAGCTTCTGCCTGCTGCATCCCGGCAATCACATAGGGCGAGCCAATCCGGGTGCGGTATACAGCCGGAAAAAAGCCGCTCTTTTCCAGGGCAGTATTGCTGCTGACCGGAACCACCACGGCATCAGCCTGCACATATTTGGCGCACAGGATTCCGGCCACATCGCCCCGCAGCCAATGGCCATGTTCATCGCTGATCAAGGGCCGGTCACCGTCTCCGTCTGTGGAGACTATGGCCTCAAATCCATACGCAGCTGACCATTTTTTGGCCAGTTCCCGATCTTCGGCCCGGATGGCCTCGGTATCCACTGGAATGAATTCTTCCGAGCGGCCAAGGGGAGTGACTGTGGCTCCCAAGCTTTCCAGAATGCTCATGGTCAGATCCCGGCCCACTGCACTGTGGGCGTAGAGCCCGATATTGACCCCAGTCAGGCAGGAGGAGCCAAAGAAATCTGTGTATCGCCGGGCATAGAGGTCTGCGGCCCTGGGGTTTAGCGCTGGCAGCTCCAGGGAAGAGCGGAGCATCCCTTGAAAATCAAAGTTCTTTTCTGGAACCACAATGTCTTGAGCGAGAATCCGGGCTTCATCTTGTTTTAAGATCTCCCCCCGCTTGGTGGTGAACTTGATCCCGTTTCGATCCCCGGGGATATGGCTGCCAGTGACCATGATGGTCGGCTTGGTTTCCAAAAGTCCATAATAGGTCAGGGCCGGGGTGGGGATTTTGCCGCAATTGTCAACTTCGCAGCCAAAATCTCTCACTGCCTGAGCCACAGCGCAAAGGATCCGGTCGGTGCTCTCCCGCAGATCTCCAGCCACCGCCACATCCGTGCCAGCCTGCACCTGGCCGATTTCCTCCAAATACTGAAGAAAGGCCGTCGTGTAGGCATAGCAGACCCGGTCGGCCATGTCCGCAGCAAATCCCCGGGCGCCGCTGGTCCCGAACTTGACTTGGCTGGTGGATGTGAGGTCTTGGAGGTACATGGGGCTCGTTATCTTTTATCTGTTATTGGTTATCGGGGGGTAGTTATCCGTTATTTGTTATCTGTTAACCGGCTTCAGAATTCTGATTGCAAACTGATAACATCTCATTCATCATCCTGATAACTATTAACTGTTAACGGATAACAATCACCTCCGTATTCCGAAGGTTCTTCATTAACAGCAGTAGTTTTGTTTTTTCCGGCTTTGTACAAATAATTCATGTACCCGTTTGTCAGTCTTATGGTTTTATGGACCAATGCTCTTCCTTCTGTCAGCATTTCATCTAGGATAAGATCTTCATCATTTGCAGTGATCAAGTGATCCAGAGTCTCCCAACAAGATCCGCGTGAATTGCTGCAAAACTTGGCATTATCAATGTAGTGGAAGCGGCCATATCCTTCAGCTATATTTGCTATTGTTGAGCGGGCCGCCCTGAGCATCTGATCGCCAAGACGGTACTGCTCGTACTGGGGCAGAATGGAAACAATCTGCTTAGCTACAAATATGCGTAACTCGCGACAAGCCTTCCAGCAGTTCAGATCTTCGAAGGTTTGGATCTTCATGGTGCCTGTTAACCGCTGCCTGTTATCGGTTATTTGCTGCCTGTTATCTGGAATAGTTATCCGTTATCGGTTATCTGTTGTCAGGCCCTGATAACGGATAACTAATAACATCTCACTTGCCATCATCCTGATAACCATTAACAGATAACTAATAACCCGAATGTGATTCTTCCAACTATAGTTCCCCCCGAAATCTGGACAGAAAGTTAAGGTGATACTACCCGCAACAAAACTTGTTCAGAAAAAGGGGAGCAAATGGCTCAACGAAAGCAGTATGGCCCCAGTTTCAAGGCCAAGGTTGCCCTTGAGGCAGTCAAAGGTGACCTGACCTTGGCCGAGTTGGCCAGCAAATACGGTGTTCATCCTACTCAGATAACCAATTGGAAGCGACAACTGCTGGATGAACTGCCTAACCTGTTCAAAAATAAAGATAGAAAGAACAAAGATTCCAGTAACCTGGAGAATGAACTCTACCAAGAAATCGGTCGGCTCAAAGTAGAGCTGGACTGGCTCAAAAAAAAATCTGGACTTGGACCTTGAGACCAAGCGTGGGGCCATTGACCCTGGGCTCTCTGAAATCCCGGTTTATCGCCAATGCGAGCTGTTAGGGCTAAACAGATCCAGCTATTACTATAAGCCTTGTCGCGACACCGACTACAATGAGCACCTCATGCGCTTGATTGATGAGCAATATACCCGAACGCCTTTCTACGGCAGCCCCAAAATGACGCAGTGGTTGCGGGGGCAACAGGGGGAAATGGTCAATCACAAACGTGTAGAGCGGCTCATGCGGCAAATGGGACTTATGGCCTTATGCCCAGGGCCCCAGACAAGCCGTAAACGCCAGAAACACAAGGTCTATCCGTATCTGCTGAGCGGGCTCAAGATTGTTCGCCCGAACCAGGTTTGGGCCACCGACATCACATATATCCGCATGCAGCGGGGATTTCTTTATTTGGTAGCCATCATGGATCTTTTCAGCCGTTATGTCCTTGCTTGGAGCCTTTCGAATACCTTGGGCACACACTTTTGCCTTGAGGCCCTGGAAATGGCGTTTGATATGGGCTGCCCAGAGATTTTCAATGCCGATCAGGGCGTCCAGTTCACAAGCGAGTCTTTTACAAACCGCCTCAAGGACAAGGAAATCGCCATCAGCATGGCTGGCCGAGGACGATGCTTCGACAATATCCTGCTAGAGCGACTTTGGCGCACCCTGAAATACGAGGAGATTTACCTAAGCGACTATGCTGGTGGTCGCGAAGCAGAACAGAGCATAGCCAGATATTTACATTTCTATCACCGGGAGAGGCCACACACGTCTCTCGGGCACAATACCCCGGAACAGAGCTATTATGGCATAGCGTGACGCGCCGATGATTTCGCTCCCCACCCCTCGGGGTGGGGAGCTGCCGGGAGGCCCTCTACCCTCCCAGAGCTAGAGGGCTTCCATCTTAACTGGGTCCAAATTTTGTCTAGACAATGGGGGAAACTGTACGCCCCGCACGAGGGGGCTGTTATAAAGAGGCCGGGCATAGCTAATTCTTCATCCGCCCATACACATCTTCCAGCCGCACAATATCATCCTCCCCCAGATAACTCCCGGTCTGGACTTCGATCAGTTCCAGGTTGAACTTGCCCACGTTTTCCAGGCGGTGGGTCGCGCCGAGGGGAAGGTACGCGGACTGATCCTCGCTGAGCAGGATTTCGGCGTCGTCTTTGGTCACTTTGGCCGTGCCAGTGACCACGACCCAGTGCTCGGAGCGGTGAAAATGCTTTTGCAGAGAGAGCACTTGGCCGGGATACACGGTGATGCGCTTGACCTGGTAGCGGTGGCCACAGTCGATGCACTCGTAGTTGCCCCAGGGGCGAAAAACCTTGCTGTGGGCGGTGACGACCTCGCGCTCTTGCTCCTTGAGGGCGGAAACCAGGGTTTTGACTTCCTGAACCCGGTCCAGGGTGGAGACCATGATGGCGTCGCTGGTTTCCACCAGCACAAGGTTTTCCACGCCCAGCGCGGTCACCAGCCGGGCGTTGGAATGGATATAGCTCGAGCGCACGTCCACGGCCTGGACGTCGCCGACAAAAACGTTGCCGTCCGGGTCCTGGTCCAACGTCTCGTGCAGCGTGGCCCAGGAGCCGACATCGCTCCAGCCGCAGGCCAGGGGCACGACCATCGCCCGGTCGGTTTTCTCCATAACCGCATAGTCGATAGAGTCCTCGGTGCTGGCCGCAAAAGCGGCTTCGTCGAGGCGGATGAAGTCGAGATCGCTGCGGGCTTGGGTCACGGCGTCCTGGCAGGCCTCGAGGATTGCCGGTTGCAGGCGGCCGAGTTCCTCCAGGTAGGTGGAGGCCTTGAAGAGAAACATGCCGCTATTCCAGACGTAGCCGCCGACGTCGAGATAGCCTTGGGCCGTGGCCTGGTCCGGCTTTTCCACGAATTCGAGCACGGGCACCGCGTCCGGTTCGTCGCCGTCGAGATCCATGCGGATGTAGCCGTAGCCGGTCTCCGGGCAGTCCGGAACAATGCCGAAGGTAACCAAGCCACCCTGCTCTGCTGCCGCGCGGCCCGAGGCCACGGCCTGGGCAAAGGCGTCAGCGTTGGCGATGTGGTGGTCGGCCGGGAGAACAAGCAGCAGCGGATCTTCACCGGCAGCCTGGGCGGTGAGCGCTGCGACGGCGATGGCTGGGGCGGTGTTACGGGCCACCGGCTCGAGAAGGATATGTGACGGAGTGGCGCCCGCTTCCTGGGTCTGCGCCGCGACCATGAACCGGTGCGCTTCGTTGCACAGCAGCATCGGCGCCCCCGCGTCCGGGATGGACTGCAGACGGTTGAGTGTGGCCTGCAAGAGGGTCTCCTCCCCGCCGAGCATGGGCAGGAGCTGTTTTGGGTACAGCTGCCGGGACATCGGCCACAGCCGCGTGCCCGAGCCACCGCAGAGGATGATGGGGTGCAGGGGCGGTGGTTGTGTTGGGGATGGTGCGGTGTTTTGGGACATAGATTTGACTAAAACGGAGTTTCTATCGGTTTTAGGGTTTAGGGGTTAGGATTTAGGCAGAAGAGCCGGGGTTGCTGCTGGTTATATTAGTGCTTGAACCAGACAACTGTTTCCTCGCTCATTTAATCTGCGTCTATCTGCGAGATCTGCGGTTCCATCTTCTTTTTCTTGCCGCTGATGGCCAACCTGCGGAAGGAAAAACCCAAGAGGTTTAACCGCTGATCGCGCTGATCTTCGCTGATAAATCACAATTCATTTTCAATCAAATTGTTGGACATAACCACACGCTTCCACTGGAGCTTCTCTGGATATCCAAAGTTTATCACGTAGCCCAGGGCGAGGCCGGTTGCCTTAAGGTAGTTATGGACCTGGGCAAGGTGTATGTCATTTATTTCTTTCGCTGCTTTTAGCTCAAGCAATATTCTGTTATCGCAAAACAGATCAGCTACATATGTATGGTGGAGTTGATACCCCCGGTAATATAC
>Ga0182238_1000238_pt1 | contig 17986 bp, 17 predicted proteins | sample hydfrates6_PW_90_FD_132439 | JGI IMG/M metagenome (GOLD analysis project Ga0182238, IMG submission 132439) | Subsurface microbial communities from deep shales in Texas, USA - hydraulic fracturing test 6_PW_90 | ecosystem: Environmental > Aquatic > Deep subsurface > Shale gas/oil reservoir >... | reverse complement strand
CATATATTCCATGTTTTCGTCAAGTTTTTCATTTATCACCTTGATTGTTCCATTATTCGATTTAAATAACATGTATGGGATTATATTTTTTGAATATAGTTTAAAAAGAATAATTGAAGGATGATGTTCTTTTAATTTTATATTATTTGAAACCAAATCCCCTGAGAAAGGTCTTGATTTTTGGGATCCAACACTTTTAAAAAGGGTTGGGTCGTTAGGATTTTGCTCGATTAGGGAATATTTAACAGGAGAGGCTTTAAAAATCATGAGGTTTTTATGAAACATTTTTTCTGTAAAATAGGAGTATATAAATATAAATGCTCCCAGTAGGGTGGGGTATAGATTACTTAAAATATATCCATTGGCATAAAAAATTAATGCAGTTACCAAAAGTATTTTATTGTACAATGTTTTATCCATTAAATCCCCTTGATACCCTTATCTTGTTTATGGTATATATTGTTGGTTATTATGGTGCTTCCACAACCATATACTCGGTTTAAGCATAATTATCTATTAATTATCTAAAATCACCTTTTGGTACTTCTACATTGTTTACAATATCTTTTAATATTTCTTCTGTTGAACTCTCTTCCTCATAATCAACTACCAACCTATGAGAAAGAACTTTTAAAACATTGTTTTTTACATCATCTGGAATTACATATGTTCTACCATCCAAATAGGCATGAGCTCTTGCTACTTTTAATAAATGAACACCTGCCCTTGTACTTGCCCCTAATGTTATTCTATCATCTTTTCTTGTTGCAACAACTATGTCCCTTATGTAGGTCAATATTGGTAAAGAAACATGAATTTTTTTCACTTCATCACAAATACTATTCAATATTTCTTTGTTTACAATCGGTTTAACTTCTTCTTCGATTTCCATGGTTTTTAATTTTAGTACATTCAATTCATCCTCTTCATCCAAATAATCCAAGGATAATTTCATCATAAACCTATCCAATTGAGCAACTGGCAGTGAATAGGTACCTTCAAACTCTACAGGGTTTTGAGTGGCAATAACGATAAAAGGTTTTGGTAAATTGTATGTTTTTTTACCGACCGTGATACTGTTCTCTTCCATACTTTCTAACAATGCAGATTGGGTTTTTGGAGACATTCTGTTTATTTCATCCACTAAAACAAGGTTAGCAAATAATGGACCTTCCATAAATTCGAATGTTCCAGATTGTAACTTATAAATATCCCCTCCGGTAAGATCTGAAGGAATTAAGTCAGGTGTCCCCTGTATTCTAGAAAACTTTAAATTTATACATTTTGCAAATGATTTTGCCATTGTGGTTTTTGCCAAACCTGGGAGCCCTTCAATTAATATATGCTCATTTGATATCAAACACATGAATAGATCGCGAATAACCCCATCCATTCCTACGATATTTTTTTTTAGTTCGTTTCTAATATTTTGGAACACATTCATAATTTCACTTTAAAAATCTTGTTGTTTTTTTTAACTATTTAGTTAATTCAATTTATAATACACTATTCTATTTTACTTTATTTTATCTAATATCTTATAAACTATATCCTTGCTCATATTATATTTTTCTGCCATTTTAAAAATTTCACTTTTTTTGTTAGATTTCATACTTGAGCTCTTCTCCTGTATTTTAGATATGACCTTACGAAGGATCGAACTAGATAGGATTTTATTAAAGATATTGCCAATATTTTCTGTTATGGTACTAATTAACAATATGAATATCGATAGATACATAATAGAAGTTGGAAGGATGTTATTTTTCACAGTTATTGTTACTATATTTTGAGGATTTACATCAGAATGATGAAACTCATCGATATATATTATCTTATTTGTGTAGTTAAAGTACGATTTTAAAAACTCATTATTGTATGTAAATAAAGTATTTGTAAATAGATCAGGATCTGAAATTAAAATTATTTTTCCATTCCCGTATTTTTTCTCTATTATTATAGGATAAGATCTCTCACTTAATGGAATTGGGTACTTATTTACGTTACTTGAGGAACTTGAAGAGAGTATGGTCTTCCCATCCCCATCTATTGATGTTGGGTTATTTAACACTACATAACTATCAAATATATTACTATTCCCTATTGCAATAGGTCCGGCTAAATCGTAAAGTGGTTTTTTCAAGAATCTATTTGATACATTCATCGATTTCAAAAGGGAGTTTCCCTTGTTAAAGTCATCTGCGACAACAAGAATATTTCCGGCATATACGTAATTTCTTAAAAGGTGCCCTTCATCCTCAGAGAACTCCACATCTGGGCCTATTATAAACAAAATTGAATTATCCCTTAAATTAGAATATGGATATATTAACGGTTTTATAGTATTGCTATTGTGCATTAATTTTAAAAAGTTAGAACACCCATTTTCTTGGGTGTTAAATATACTGTAAGTTTGGGTAGTTTTAATGGTAGGAATTAATAACGGCATAGTAACAAAACCAACCAATATCACCATTAAAATTATATAGTGTTCTATTTTCATATACGCACCCTAAAGTTTACTTCTAAAATTTTTAAATGAAGTTTATAAAATAGTTTTTTATTGTTACACTTCTGGTATTTGCACTATTTATGGTTTGATATAGTTAAACTTAATTTTTTTATGGAAGTTAGTTTAATTTATTAATTTAAATTTTTAAAATAAAAAAGTTTATATATTATAAATACATATGTCTGCTTGTTGACAGGAAATATATTTCCGTGTAATTAGCATAATATGGGAAATATATTTCCGAACTAAATAATTAAAACCAGGGGTGTTTGTAATGAGTTTTGATGAAATTGCACCAGATGCTAAAAAAGTAGCAATTTATGGAAAAGGAGGTATTGGGAAATCAACCACAACCCAAAATACCGCAGCAGCACTTGCATACTTTTTCGATAAAAAAGTTATGATTCACGGATGTGACCCAAAAGCAGATTCAACAAGAATGATTCTCCACGGAAAACCACAGGATACCGTTATGGATGTACTTAGGGAAGAGGGGGAAGAGGCGGTTACTCTTGAAAAAGTAAGAAAAATAGGATTTAAAGACATATTATGTGTAGAAAGTGGTGGTCCAGAACCTGGTGTAGGATGTGCAGGTAGAGGGGTTATTACTGCAGTTGATATGATGAGAGAGCTCGAAGGATACCCTGATGATTTAGACAACTTGTTCTTCGATGTCCTTGGGGACGTTGTATGCGGTGGTTTCGCTATGCCGCTTAGAGACGGTCTTGCACAGGAAATCTACATTGTTACATCAGGGGAGATGATGGCATTATATGCCGCAAACAACATTGCAAAAGGTATCTTAAAGTACGCTGAACAGTCTGGAGTTAGACTTGGAGGTATAATCTGTAACGCAAGAAATGTCGATGGTGAAAAAGAGTTAATGGATGAATTCTGCGATAAACTTGGAACCAAATTAATCCACTACGTTCCAAGGGACAACATTGTACAGAAAGCTGAATTCAACAAAATGACCGTTATTGAGTTCGATCCAGAATGTAATCAAGCAAAAGAATACAGAACTCTGGCAAAAAACATTGATGAAAATGACGAACTTGTGAAACCAACTCCAATGACTATGGATGAATTGGAAGAATTAGTTGTAAAATACGGATTAATTGACTTATAATTTGTAAAAATGAAAATTAAATTAATTAATGACTCCGCTATTAATTTTTAATAACTGATATGGTGACATAATGAAGATGATAAAGGCAATTGTTAGGCCAGATAAAGTTGATGATATTGTAGATTCCTTAGAAAACGCTGGTTATCCAGCATTTACAAAAATAAACAGTGTGGGAAGAGGTAAGCAAGGAGGATTGAAGGTTGGTGAAATATTCTACGATGAATTGCCAAAAACCATATTATTAATTGCTGTAAATGACGACGAAGTAGATGAAGTTGTGGGATTGATAAAATCTTCAGCCAGTACTGGAAACTTTGGAGATGGTAAAATCTTCATCCAACCTATTACTGAGGCATATACAATTAGAACCGGAGAAACAGGAATTTAATAGTTGGTGAAGTTATGAAGGAGGTTATAGCAATAATAAGGCCCAATACAGTTTCAAAAACTGTAAAAGCACTTGATGTAGTTGGTTTTCCAGCAGTAACAATGGCCGAGTGCTTTGGAAGGGGAAAACAAAAAGGATATTTTTCAGCAAATCTACCTGAGATTGTTGATATCCAAAAGATCATAGAAGAAGGAGAAAAGGAAGGAAGATTTATCAAATACATTCCAAAGAGGCTGATATCCATAGTGGTGGACGATGCTGATGTTCCTTTGGTTGTTGGAATAATCTCAAAAGTAAACAGAACAGGAAGTTTTGGAGATGGACGTATATTTGTTTTACCAGTGGAAGAGGCCATTAGAGTAAGGACCGGAGAAACTGGAGAAATAGCCATAGGAAACTAAATTAGTATAAAACGATCAGTGAATCAAAGAAACAGTGGGAAATCAAAAAAGTTATTTACGGGAGCGAAGCGGAGGTTATCCCTCCAAGAATTACTCGATTTCCCAATTTTCAGCCCATTTTAACATATTGGAAATCGAAGGTTCCCATATATCTTATGCTTCGCTAACGCTCAGAAAAGGTGAGAATATATGCCATACATATTATTAGATTGTGATAAATTTATTCCAGAAAGAATGAAACACACGTATGTTTACGATCCTGAAGAAAATATTCTTCCAGCATGTAATACCAACACAGTTCCAGGAGACATGACTGAAAGAGGCTGTGCGTTTGCTGGATCAAGAGGTGTGGTTGGAGGGCCTATAAAAGATGCTATTCACATGGTTCACGGACCGATAGGATGTGCCTACTACACCTGGGGAACAAGAAGGGCATTATCTGATAACGAATTCCACAGAAGATACTGCTTCTGTACTGATATGCAGGAATCAGATATCGTATACGGCGGTGAAAAAACACTGGAAAAAGCATGTCTTGAAGTCATGGAGGAATTCCCAGAAGCTAGCGGTACATTCATATATACAACATGTCCTACGGCATTAATCGGGGATAACGTAGATGCAATAGCAAGAAATATTGAAAAAGCTACAAAAAAACCTGCTATTGCTATTAACAGCCCTGGTTTCTGTGGTGTATCTCAGTCTAAGGGTCACCACGTTTTCAACATGACATTCTACAAATGGTTGAAATTAAAAAGAAAGGAATTCCCAGAAAAATGTATGCCTGAAGAGGAAAAAACCCCTTACGATGTAGCTCTGATCGGGGACTACAACATGGATTGGGATGTTGCAGTTATCAAGCCATTACTTGAAAAAATTGGATGCAGATATGTGACAACATTCACTGGAAATGCATCATTGGATGAGCTCTTCCAGTTAATGGATGTTAAATTAAACATAGTACACTGTCAAAGATCAGCTGAGTATATTGCCCAGATGATAAATGATGGATTTGATATACCATATACAAGAGCTACATTCTTTGGGCTGTCAGATATAGCTGAATCACTTTACGATGTTGCTAAAGCTCTGGATTTACCAAAAGAAAGAGTTGACCAGGTTATAAAAGAAGAAATGGAAGCCATACAACCTAAACTTGACTACTATAAGTCAAAATTGGAAGGAAAAACCTGTATGGTATATGTCGGGGGACCAAGAACCTGGCACTGGATAAAAGCTATGAAAGATCTTGGGGTCGAATACGTTGCTGCATGCTGTACATTCTCCCACACAGATGATTATGAAAAGATGAACAAGAACTTCAAAGAAGCTGGAATAAAAGACATATTAGTTATAGATGCACCAAATGAACCAGAACTTGAGGAAGCAGTAAAAACACTTGATCCAGACTTTATGCTCGTAGGATTAAAAGAAAGATACTTATTCAGAAAATATGGAGTTCCAACAATTAATTCCCACTCTTACGAAGAAGGTCCATATGCAGGTTACAGGGGATTTGTGAACTTTGCAAGAGACGTTTACAAAGCGGTATGCCACCCAGTATGGAATGTGTTAAAAGAAGGTGAGGATAAATTCAAAAACTTTAAAGGGGATTTAAATGAGTGAAGTCAACGCAGGCGAAATCTGTTACGTAAAAAAACAGAGAAAAGGAACAATTAATCCAAACAAAATATGCCAACCGATAGGAGCAATGTGGGCAACAGTTGGTGTAAAAGGTACAATTCCATTTGTTCAAGGTTCCCAGGGGTGTACCACCTATGTTAGGTATGCATTCAACAGACACTTTAGGGAACCTGTATCTATAGCTACAGCATCTTTCCACGAACATGCTGCAGTATATGGTGGTATGAGCAACCTTGTTGATGGTTTGACTAACTTGGTAGCAAGGTATGATCCATATTCAATATCAGTAATTACAACGTGCTCCTCTGAAACCATTGGGGATGATATAGAATCATTCATAAGGGCGGCTAAAAAGAATATTGCCAAAAAATTAGGTGAGGAAAAGGCAGAACTACCAATCATTCCAATCCACTGTCCATCATACCAGGGGAGCCACGTCACAGGATATGACAATGCAGCAAAGGCTTTCATCAACTACCTTGCAAAAAAAGATGATGAGAAAGAACCCCATAAAATAAACATTATTCCAGGATTTGGTGTTAACCCTGGAGATATACTTGAGATAAAGAGAATGCTTGAAATGTTTGGATTAAAGGATCGTGAAGATTACTCAGTATTATTCGATATAAGTGAAACTCTCTACCAACCACTTAGAGAACCGCTTGGTGAAATACCACACTTCCCAAGACTTGGAACTGAATTGGACGAATTCGTAGATTCTGCAAATGCAAAAGCTACCTTTGCCCTATGTAGAACTGCTGGAGGAGCTGGTGCAGAAATACTCAGAAGAAGATACAAAGTTGATGCATATTATGGATTGCCAATAGGCTTGAAGAACACCGATGACTTCGTAATAAATGTTGCAAAGGTCACAGGGAAAAGTATTCCAGATAAGCTCCTTGATGAAAGAGGTAAACTTATAGATGCAATTGCTGATACCATACATTATACAATGGATAAAAAAGTAGGTATATTCGGTGACCCGGACTTCGTAGTTGCAGTAGCAAGATTCTGCTGTGAAATTGGGATGAAACCGGTTGTTGTAAATACACAGACACCTTCAAGAACATACCAAAAAGAAATGGAAGCTATTGCCAAAGAACACAATGTTGGCATTGAAGTGCAGTTCTCAGACCTTTGGGACTTTGAGAAGTCAGTTAAAGAGAAGGAAGTAGATTTACTCATAGGACACCCAAGAGGTGGAGTACCAATAGCCAAAGATATGGATATTGGACTTGTTAGAATGGGATTCCCAATATACGATAGAGTTGGGCACTTTAGATGGCCTATGGTAGGATATATGGGAACTTTAAGATTCTTTGATGATATAGTAAACACAATACTTGATACGAAAGTCCCATGGGATCAAAAACAACAGTAATTAGTAAAAAAGGATGATATCATGTCTGATATGAAGATTAGATTGGCGAAGTTCTATGACAAGATGGGGAGAGCAGTAAATGATGGCGATGAATTTGTGTATGCCACATTTCAGATAGGAAAAGAAGATAAACCAGTTGAAGGGGATGTACTCGTACAGGTAACCAACCTTAAAGGAATTCCCATAATTGTAGCAAAATACATCATTGAGAAATACGGCTATGGTGGTTATGGAAAACCAAAAGATGTAGGTAGTCTTGATGATGTTAAAAAATTTGGAGTTCCAGAAGAAACCATAGAAGAAATAAGGAACATTTGTAAATCCAAAGGTATTGACTGGATCTAATGCTTGGATATGCTACAATTACGATGTGCTGCAATAATTCATAACTGATTCATAACTGCCACTTTTTCCCTATTGGTGAAACCTCTGGTTTCACATTTTAAATATTAATATTATTGTGAGAATTTACCTGCGAGAAATGTTGGTTATTTGAGTATTATGTTTATCATGATTATTAATTAAAGATTATTTAAAAGGTTATTAATAAATCGTGTGATACTATGCCTTACAAAGTACTTAACTGTGACAAAGAAAGACCAGATCGAACTATGCACTGTACTGTTAAAAGTGAGGATGCTGTTATCCCAACCTGTTCTAAATTCACCTTACCGGGTGATTCTAGTGAAAGATCATGTGCATTTCATGGATGCAGGGTAGTAATATGTAACCAAATAAAAAACGTGGTTCATCTAGTACATTCTCCCATGAGCTGTGCATACCATTCATGGGATTACCGTTCCCAATCATACGGATACGGATTTACAACAGATCTTCAAGAAAGCGATATAATATTTGGTGGTGAAGAAAAGTTATTTGAAGCCATATTAAAGGCTGCAGAGGAGTTCAATCCTGATGCAGTTTTTGTATATGAAACATGCACTCCAGCACTAATAGGAAACGATATACAATCTGTAGCAAAAAAAGCCAGTGAAAAATTAGGGATACCAGTACTAGCTTTTAATTGTGCAGGTTTTAAAGGTGCAAATCAGAATGCTGGGCATAAAATAGCAAACGAACAGCTCTTTCAATTAATAGGTACCCGAGAGTGTGAAACCACACCTTACGATGTAAATCTTATAGGAGATTTTGGTGTAAAAGATGCAAAGGTTATAGAGGAAATGTTGGGTAAGATAGGAGTTAGAGTCTTATGCTCATTTACAGGTAATGCATCTATTGACAAAATAAGGGTCATGCACAAAGCAAAGGTCAACATCGTACACTGCATGAAAAGTTCAATGAATTTAGCCAAAATGATGAGGGAAAAATATGGAATTCCCTATGTGACTGCAAATTTCTTTGGTATTGAAAGCTGTTCAACTGCGCTGAGACGAATAGGCATGGTTCTTGGGATAGATGAAGAGAAAATTGAAAAGGTTATAAGTGAAAATCTAGAACAAGTGAAACCAAAATTGGAGTTCTTTAAGGAGAAACTTGAAGGTAAGAAGGTCTTTATATGTCACGGTGCTCAGAGGGTTCTTCACTATATCAATCCTCTTAAAAATGACCTTGGAATGGAAATAGTAGGAATAGCCACTTACTTTGGAAATGAAGAAAATTACGAGAAAATACTTAAGAGGGTTCCAGAGGGGACCATCATAATTGACAATCCAAATACTCACGAGCTCGAAGAGATAATACTTGAATGTAAACCTGATATATTCGTATCCGACAATAAAACAAGGCAGCTCCTATACAAACTTGGAACTCCATTCATATACGGAAGGGGGATAAAAAGAAGTTATGTAGGATTTGATGGCTTTGTAAATTTTGCAGAGGAAGTTTATGGAACGGTTAACTCAAAGGTCTGGAAACTTATACGATAATTTAGTGAGCCATAAAACTGTAGATTGTGAAATGATTAATGTGATTAATGTCGGGAAAGGGTTATGAGGTGAAATTATTTCAATCGAAGTTATTAACGAAGAAAAAAGATCACTAACTGTGAATTCCCCAAAAATGGATCAGTTGTTGGGGGGAGTATTTGCAGCACTTGGCATATATAAAACCGTTCCACTTATTCATGGTTCCCAAGGATGTGCCAGCTATGTAAAGAGTATAATAACAAAACACTTTAAAGAACCTGTTGAAATTGCCACTACGGGTTTTTATGAAGTTTCGGCAATATATGGGGGCAGAGATAACCTGATCTATGGTATTAAAAATATTGTAAAAAACAAACAGCCGGATTTAGTAGTGGTGATGACAACAGGTTTAAGTGAGACTATTGGTGAGGACATACAAGGTGGATTAAAAAAAGCCACTGAGGACCTTAGCAAGTGTCACGGTAAATCTACAGGTACTGCAAGCACTTCTAATACGGCCAAGTTCTGTAAATACGATGAAACGAAACCATGCAACTGTTCAAATCAAAATCATAATGGACAGAGAGGCTGCGAACGTAGAAAATCACGTTGCGGTGAGACGCAGAAAAGATGTGAGGGTAAAAAATCAAAGTCTTCAGCCAACGTTGTTGCAGTAAGTACCCCATCTTATGTAGGCACCCACATAAATGGATATGACAGTACCCTAAAAGAAATTATCAAGGCACTTGTAATGGAAGAAAAAAATAAAACTGGCAGATGTGGAAAGGGCAGTAGTGGCAAATGCAACCCTTCAGGACGTTCAAATAAAATAAATATAATACCTGGAGTGGTGAATCCAGGTGATGTTAGAGAAATAAAACACATATGCAGGGAAATGAACATATGTTACACCCTGCTTACAGATATTACCTCACTTGACCGTCCATTGAGACGTCCAAAGGAAAAGTTTCCAGAATGTGAAACAACAGTTGATGCCATAAAAAGAGCTCCGAATTCAAAGGCCACAATATCATTTGGAATCGAAGGTATTAGTGGGGCAAAATATCTTGAAAACTTTGGGGTTACATCCTACAATCTAAAGTTCCCAATAGGAATTGAAAATACAGATAACTTTGTAAAGACATTATCTGAAATATCAGGTAAAGAAATTCCAGATTCCATATGGGACGAGAGAGGCTATGCAATAGATGCCATGGTAGATGCAAACGGTGTTTTGAGAAACAGAAAAGTTGCAATATTTGGTGATCCAGATAAAGTTATAGGTTTAACAGATTTTGCATTTGAAATGGGAATGAAAGTCATAGCTGTCCTTTCTCCTACTAAAACTCCATATTTCACCTCTGAAATGGAAAGAATATCAAGGGAGAATGATGTAAAAATCACCGTATTTGAAAATGGCGATTTATATCAGCTCCATAAGTTCATAAAGAAAAATCCTATCGACCTGATTATCGGGGATTATAGGGGAAGATATATAGCAAATGAAGAAGAAATACCTTTGCTTAGGGTTGGATTCCCAGTTATCGATAGGTACGGATACCATAGGAAACCTATGTTAGGATATAGTGGAGCATTGAGAATTGCAGAAGATGCTGCAAATCTCTTGGTAGGATCATCAGAAACCTATAAAACTTTACACATTTGAGCCATTTGAGCAAAATTTATTTTTGCGAATATCTTTTATTTTAAGATATTTTTACTTTTATTTTTTATTTTTTAACAACTATATATTGTATTTAACAATATAAAAAGGTTTTTAACCGTTTTTTGGGGAAAACGACTAATCTTTGTATTTTTCAGCTAAAATATGGAAAATAATATATACCAAAAAATATTAGTTAGCAATTATATTAAGTTAGTATCTGTATAAAATAGTAATTAATATTAATTAACATATTGTAAAAATGATGAATTTTGAAAAAATAAACGATATCGACAATAAAATACCCCAGTATCGAAAAGTTTATATAATATTATTATATATCATGTGATAGGAAAGAGATTTCCTTTATTATGTTATAAAGTAGGAAATATACTTCCGATTAAAATATGGGGGATATTGTGAAAAAGGCATTATTGCTTATATTGGGTGTTATCGTAGCATTTTCTGGATGTGTTGATAATCAACCAGATGTAAAAATAACAAACTTTGAAGATCTAGGAAACGATGGAGTAACAATATCCATAGGAAACCCAGATCACGTTCCAGCAGGAAAATATGCGGTCAAAGTCATAGATAACTTGAAAAGATCGAATCCAGAACTTGCAGATAAAATATTAAAAAACGTGGTTTCAAAAGATGCCAATGTTAGGGCAGTTTTGGATAAAGTAGTTTCAAAAGAAGTGGATGCAGGATTTGTTTATAGAACCGATGCGTTTATGGAAAAAGATAAAGTAGAAATCATTACAATTCCAAAAGAAATTAATGTAGTCCCTGAATATCCTATTGCAGTATTAAAAGACAGTGATAATAAAAAAGAATCAAATGAGTTTGTGAAATTTGTTCTTTCAAAAGAAGGGTAGGAAATACTAACAAAATATGGGTTTGTAAGTCCAATAGATAACCCAAAACCTTACAGTCCTGAAAAAATTGAAGGAACTATTGTAGTTTATGCTGCTGCGTCATTAACAGATGCATTTAAAGATATAGGAAATGAATTTGAAAAAGAGACAGGATGTAAAGTAAAATTATTATTTGCGAGCTCAGGTTCTCTGAGGCAGAAAATAGAAGGTGGAGCAGTAGGTGGAGAAAGTGGAGCAGATGTATTTGCTTCAGCAAGTTTAAAACATATGAATCTTCTTGAAAATGAAGGATCTGTAGAAGACCACACCATATTTGCAAAGAATGAACTTGTAGTTATAACTCCAAAACAATAATTCCAAAGAATATCCTGCAAAACAAGTGGTGGACATGCGACTAATAATCTTTAGATTTTTGATGGGGCTAAGTATTGGTGTATTTATTTTATTGGTAATCATGCCCTTTGTGGCATTATTATTCAACATATTTTCAAGCCCTTTAGATATGACTATTGATTACCAATCAATACTACGTCCCTTAATTTTAAGTGTAACTACTTCTCTTGTATCAACGTTAATCTCACTTTTTGTTGGGATTCCACTGGCATATATACTCACTTACAAAAAATTTCCACTGAAAGAAATATTTGATACCATTGTTAACCTCCCTCTCGTAGTACCTCCAACTGTTGCAGGATATTTGCTTTTAATAACTTTTGGAAGGTACGGATTGGTGGGATACCCACTACATGTATTGGGGATCACGATAATGTTCACGACTTTTGCAATTGTTATGGCCCAGACGTTTGTAGCCCTTCCTTTTATGGTTAGAAGTATTAGGGCTTCTCTTCAAGATATATCTCCGTCATTAATTGATGCTGCAAAAACACTTGGTGCAAGTGACTATGAAATATTTAAGGAGATAATTTTGCCTTTATCAAAAGCTGGAATTATATCTGGAATAATATTGACTTATGCCAGAGCAATAGGAGAATTTGGGGCCACAGTGATGGTCTGTGGGCTTTTAGACACCCTACCTATAGCAATATTCAATAACGCATTGAGTGGAAACAGAGACATTGCAAATATCCTATCATTAATTCTAATTGTTATATCGTTTGGAATTCTGGCGTTATTTAAAAGAATTGCAGCCAAAGATTGAGGTGGGATATATTGGATATAAGTGGTAAAATACGGTGGAACTTATGATAGAAATTAGTAATGTATCTAAAGGACTAAATGGGCAAGAAATTTTAAACGACATAAATTTAAGTGTAAATGATAACGAAATAATGGTTCTATTAGGACCAAGTGGTTGTGGAAAAACCACCCTTCTAAAAATTATAGCAGGATTGGTAAAACAGGATACTGGCAACATAATAGTTAACAATACAGTGATAAATAATCTCCTTCCGCAGAAAAGAAATATAGGGTTTGTTTTCCAGGAGTACGCCCTATTTCCACATAAGAATGTTTTTGAAAATATAGCCTTTGGACTAAGAATAAGGAAGATGCCAGAACATGAGATTAAAAATAGAGTAAATGAAATAATGGGAGCTCTTGAAATTGAGCATCTAACGAATAAAAAAATATCTCAACTGAGTGGTGGACAGAAACAGAGGGTTGCACTAGCAAGGGCTTTGGTAATAAATCCCGATGTTTTACTATTGGATGAGCCATTAAGTGCTTTAGATCCAGTTTTAAGGGAAAAGTTAAGGGAGGAATTAAAAATCACACTGAAAAAATTGGGGGTTACTGGAATCTATGTGACCCACGATTTAACAGAAGCCATGTTGTTGGGGGATAATGTTGCAGTAATGAATAAAGGAATAATTCAACAGATTGGAAAGCCTGATGAAATATTTTATCATCCAAAAAACGAATTTGTTGCAAAATTTGTTGGGGTAAAGAATATTTTGAAAGGAACAGTATTAAAATTAGAAAATGACACTGCAATAGTGGAAATAAATGGTAATAACAATTCAAAAACATCGTTTAAAATAAGAGTTAGGAAATATCCAATATTCGAAACCAGAAAAGAGATATCCCTATGCATTCATCCAGAGGATGTTGTATTGGATAGGGTTAAAACCGGAGATGTTGAAAATCAAAGAATTAGGGAGCTCCTTACATCATTTGGAAATAACACAATAAGGGGAAAGGTTATCGACATAGTTCCAAATGGTTCAGTATTAAAAGTTGCTGTAGATATAGGTAGTATGGAGATGTATGCAATTACCACAAGAAATTTATTGAAATACGATATAAATGATGAAGTATGGGTTTCATTCAGTAAAGATGCCCCCCACCCAATGTGTGGTAAAAAGTGCAAATCTAAAAATCGAAAATCTTCATGTAAGTGTAAAAACTGATTCAAAAATATTTTATATATGTTTTCATCTACCATAAATTAATATTTAGGAGGTATACAATGTCAGCCATAACAATCAAAAAAGATATAGACGAGATTAAAAGGAAGCTAACTGAAAAAAATACTGAAGTTTTAATGGTAATAGGTTGCGGTAAATGTGCAAAGATCAGTAAAACTGGAGGTCCTGATGAAGTAAAAGAGATGAAGAAAATATTAGCTGAAAATGGGTTCAAAATATTTGAACATGATGAATTACCTGATTCCTTAGAAGATAGTTTATGCAAATACGATGCTGTTAAGGCATTGGCAGAAGATGTTGGAGGGAGCTCCTTTGATTCCATATTGGTACTTGCATGTGGGGCAGGTTTAAAATGTGTTGCAGATAATTTTGAAAATAAAAAAGTGATTTCAGGGTTAAACACCATAGGAGTGGGCATAAAAGACAAACTCACATGTATTGCATGCGGTGATTGTAGTTTTGATGACGGCATGTGTAAAAGATTGGCAATACTTGAAGAGATAAATGAAAATTTGAAAAAATCATATTTTAATTAATTTTATTTTAATATATTTCGCAAGAAGTCCCTTTCTATAAGAGAGACGTAATTCACAAGGACCTTTTAAAGAATTCATCATATTTATTGATATCATCTTTTTCAGGGCTTTTATTTCCATAATACACTTTTTCAAATATTTCTGTTATTGTTTCTATTCCCTTAATGTTACCATACCTATTGCATATCTCTCTTGGAGTTAGGGATTTATGGGCATTTAGTTTACTAATAAACATGCAGTATGCTTTAATTATGCCCTCAACATATTTTTTATTGGTTATTAAACTTACAAACATAGGATAAATATCCACTATTTCTTTTTTGATGGTTTCAAAGGTATTATTATTTATACTGTCTACTATTGTGTTACCTCTTTTATATCCCCTTTTAATGAATCCCGCAATCACAAACAAAATAAGTGATATGCTCAAAAGCCATATGTTGTTATTTTTACCGCCCCTATTACTGAAAAATCCTACAAATGATTTCTCTTTTAACAGCCTTTTTGAAGATGGAGCGTATAATTCATCCCCTTTAAAAAGAATCAAACATTCATTATCATTATAACCATTACGAAAACCCTTAATTTTCGAATCAAGTGAGAATTCAAAAGCTCCGTTTTTTGTTTTTGTAGTGTATGTTTCATTTCCTACAATTAAATAAATTTCTTTATTATCCAATGGGTTCCCAAATTCATCCAACAAGCTACCGTTTATCCTATTATATCCACAATATTCTGAGGATAAATATGTTGGGATTCTAACAAAATCTATAGGTATGTTTTTTTCGATACCTTTGTATATACTATTCCCTGGATATTTGATATTAACTTTAATTTTATCATCTTTATCGGAATTTATATGTAACATGGCTGGTGATTTTAATTTAAGACTTCTATTTAAATAACTTATATAGACTGTATCGTTTATTTCATTCCCATAGTAATCGTATAGGTGTATATCTATTTTGGCATCATTTCCAATATATTCCTCGCTGTTGTATTTTACACGTAAATAAGTTGGAATTTTGATACATTCTATTTTTAGGATATTCGAAGTTTTATTGTCATATTTTGCATAAAATATATTGTTCCCTAAGTTATCAATTAAGAAAGTTTTTGAAAAACTGCGGTTTTCCACCTCAACTTCATAGGACATATTGTTGTAATACAGCTTTATTGATGTGCTATCGGTGGATCCATACCCATGAATGGTTATATTGGAATTTATAAAAACCGTGTTTTCATCCGAATAAATAACAAATCCTTCAGGAGCTAGCGGTATCATTTTCTCCGAATAGATATCAATATTTTTACTCAATATTTCTATATCTTTTTTTATTTTTGAAGTATCAAATTTTAAAGTATTGCCATTTTTATCCTCAAGGGTTATTTTATCTATTTTGGTTATAGAATCATTTAATACCTGTAAATTATTCTTTAAATCTTCCAGAGACACTTTAAATACCAAATAGTTACTTGAATTGGAAATATTCCTATACCCTATCATTTTATTGTAGTTTATAGTGATGTTGTTTATAGAATCATAAAATATTTCAAAAGAAGGGGCGATTTCCACCAATGCATTATTGTTTATGTTATATTTTTTTAAATCCTTTGAGACGTTAAATGCATTTGCACTGAGGGGTTCTGATTTTTCGTTGGCCATTAAAGTTGCCAAGTTATTATGCCCTTCGTCAATAAGGTTTTGAAAGTAGTTGTGTACTACTTCATCCCCATATACCATTGGACAGAACAATAACATTAATAATAGAATAAACTTTTTCATAGGCATACACCTGAATTTTTAATTAGTATTTAGTTAAATAAATATATCAAAAGATTAAAATATTAAATGAATATATATCTAGTAGTATATATCCATTAGATAATATACTAATAAAACTTTCCTAGATCGGGGGTAGATTATGAAAGCATATCCTATACTACTGTCCATGCTTGTTATTCTTGGGGCTATGCCTTTAGGTTTTGCCTCAGAAACATCTGAAAATGTGGCAGTTATAGTATCGACACCAGCAGACGCCATAGTTACGGCACCATATGCCAAAGCTATGGGATACATGCTTGTCTATACTCCAACAGAAAAGTTATCAGATTCGGCTAAAAGAGAGCTCGAAAGAAATCATATAACTAAAGTTATAATAGTTGGGGGTCCCGTTGCAGTAAGCAACAATGTGGAAAACCAACTAAAACTTGATTTGAAATTAGATACTTCGAGAATTTGGGGGGAAACAAGAATAGAAACTTCCCAAAGAGTATTCGAAGTCCTCATAAAAGAAAAACCAGAAATGGCAAAAAATATTGTGATTGCAGAGGGATTTAATGAAAAAATATCTCCTGTAGCAGTAAGTTTTGATGCGCCTATACTTTATTATGGGCTCGATAAAGACGATAAAGTAATTGATACATTAAAATCAGTACAGGTAGAGCATGCTGTTATCCTTGGTAGTGACATACCTTCAAAAATAACAAACGCAGCATCAGCTCATGCAAAGAATACTATTATTGCAACCGGTAAAGAAGATACAATTATAAAAACTGCGTTATCTTATGTACATAAAATAAATCCAGATATTGAAAATAAGAAAGTTGCAGTTGCTTATGCTGAAAAATCGAATGATCCAATTTTGGATGCAATAGTAAGTTTTGTTAAAGGAGATGTATTTGGAGTAGTTCCAATTCCTGAAAAGAAAAAAGATGCTTTGGAGTCATTAATTTCTAAAGTGTCAGCATTTGCCTCAGGTATTGTAATATCCAGCGACACTTCTGACGTATCTGAGATTATATCAGATGCTGCCTATAAATTAGGTATAACTTCAACTACCGACACAGAACCTGCCAGAAGAGGTACTACAACAACTACAACAGTAACTCAGCCAGCTGAAGAGAAACCAGCAATAAAAGTTATAGCAAATGGAAAAACTATTGAATTTGAAGGACAGGGTGGCAATACCCTATCAATTAATGGAACTAAAATTATAAACTTGCCGGTAATAACTGCAAATGTAAATGTTGTAGATAAAAAAGATACAAGCAAAAGTGTAGAAATATACTTTAAAGATAATGCAAGTGTAAAATCAATAATCGAAGCTATGAACAACTTCAACGTCATAGCATACAACGGAGATACTATTACAATAACCTACAACAATTCAGATATGGAAGGTAAAAACGTTTCATT
>Ga0182238_1000237_pt1 | contig 18021 bp, 25 predicted proteins | sample hydfrates6_PW_90_FD_132439 | JGI IMG/M metagenome (GOLD analysis project Ga0182238, IMG submission 132439) | Subsurface microbial communities from deep shales in Texas, USA - hydraulic fracturing test 6_PW_90 | ecosystem: Environmental > Aquatic > Deep subsurface > Shale gas/oil reservoir >... | reverse complement strand
GCAACTCCCATTTGCTGTCGCGTTTATTGATATCTGACTGGCTATAATAACTTCGTAATCTGGCTTGTCAACATCGGTCATGGACGGCTGTTCCCCGGAGCAACATTATTTTCGAAATGCGCCAAAAATTAAGGGAAAGAACCCCCTGACCCTACTTTACAAGCCTTTGAGCATAGGACTTCATGGAGGTCTATCAGATGAACAATGCCTCCATTATGCACAGAGTATTCGTACGGTACTTTTTGAGTTTGCATCTCGGCTTGAGTCGGCTTTGAAGGACGATGATGAACTAAATAAGGCTGTTCTCGCCCTGTCACATGTAAAACACGACTCTTGCCCTTGACCTCCATCCCACCCTCAATCTCCTCCACCAATTCTCGGCGGAAGCCCTGCACGCCATCAACCCGCATATTCCACAGCCGAAGCGAATACGTCCGGAATCGGACGAAGAATAAAGAAAGCCCCGGCAGCCGAAAGGTTGCCGGGGCTTTGTTGCTCAAGAGAAGGGACTCTAGATTTCACATGCTCCCGCAGCTACCTGTTTGGCGGCTGCCGCAAGAAACTCGGAACGGTCCATGTGATGTTGTTCGGCTGCTCGGTCGATGATCGCAAGGTCAGCTTCCGTGAAGCTGACATTCTTTCGAATGCGCTTCACCTTCTCGGGAAGCGTCACGAGAGTGAGTGAGTGGAAGCCTTCCTCGTCGACCACTTCTGCACTGACATCCTTGAAGCTACGGGCTTTCGGAACGTCGTCTCCGTCTTCCTTGGCTGCATCAAGCCAGACGAAGAGTGCATCCTTCAGCATAGGCTCCAACAGCTCCAAAGAGTCTGCCTGCGTAATACATCCGGGCAGATCAGGGAAAATGGCGTAGTAGCCGCCATCCTCATCGGTAAATACGGCCGCAAGATAGGTTGCCATGGTGTCACTCCTTACTTATTAAAACGGCGTTTTTGTAGGGATGGACGCCGATCTGGGCCGGGGGGCCTAGCCCCCCGGTTTCAGTTTGACCCCTGTAGCACGTTCAATGCTTTTCAGGGTGCCGGTTTTCATTTCGCCTTTGGGGACGGTCACCCTTCCGGGTTTGTTCGGATGCCGCAGCACGCTGTGACTTCCTTTGCCTCGCCCTTTCATGAGCTCCCATCCGGCCTTTTCCAGTAACTGGATTACTTCCCGGCTGGTCATGGGATCAAATTACGCACTCTCCGAAAACGAGTCAACACTTGTGTATAAATAATACACACAAATATACATAGGTCACAGGATCCATTTTTCAGAAATATTAAGGCAAATTACCCAAACAAACTCGCCTGCTCCGCCGGCGCTGTCTCGCGGATCCGGCGGCGCATGTCGTCGGGGAAGTCCAGCGCGCTGGGTGAGAGGGTGTGGGAAAACTCGATGTTTATGACGAAGGTGTGCCCGCAGGTCGGGTCCGTGCATTGGCAGTAGGCCTGTTTCAGTTCTCCGCCTACCTCTTTTGAGCTGCAGATCCTCGCCTTTCTGCCGCATTTGCATTGCACTCGAAACGCCATGGTGATCACCTCGCTTGCCGATCACATTGGACTTGTTTCATTTCCCGGGTCAAACCGGACCCTGCCCCGGCCGGGCAGGACCTCGTTCACGCCCTCCGCCAGCAGGTCCTGCACCGGGCGGATTTCGTTTCGCTGGTACACCTCGTCGATCTTGGTGATGTCGCCGAAGCCGCCGTTGTTCTCCGGGATGAGGCAGGCCATCGCCGGCGGGATCCGGTGGGCCGCGATGATGTCATCCCGCGAGAGGTTCTTGATTTTCTCCAGATCGTCCTTGGTGGAGAAGTCACCCACCGGCAGGATCTGCACGTCCTTTTCCTTGCCGTTGGGGATATGGAGAAACATGGACCGGAAGTTTCCGACGCCCTTGGTGCTCTTGATTCGCTCCGTGATCTCGTCCTGCACGTCCTTGTCCAGATTACCGCCCGCATAGAAGACGTAGCCCATGTGCGCTCCGTTCTTGTAATACTTGCGCCGGAAAAGCGTGGCGTCCTCATTGAGCAGCATGGACTGCATGGCGCCGAGGTAGCCCGGCAGGCCGTAGACGCTCTGGCTCACGTCATAGTTGTGCAGGTGCAGGACCTCACCCGGCTCGAACTCGGTTATCTCGCCGGTGAGCTGCAGCATGCAGAACGTGTCCGCTTTCCTCATGCGCCGCATGTTGATGGCGGGCAGGTGCCGCAGCTGGACCACCTCGCCCAGCCAGTTCCGCACCTTCTGATAGTAGGCGTTGGCGAACACCATGAAGTCGGTGGCGCCCGCGTGCATATCCCTGCGCGAGAGCGCCGGAGAGCTCTTGAAACCGCGCATGACCTGCAGGACTTTGAACTCGATGGCCGGGCCGTGGTAGGCGTTGGCGCGCAAAAGCCGGGCCAGCCCTTTGAACGGCACCGGCGTGTCGTAATAGCGCCCGTTGTCCAGCAGCCATACGCCGAGGCTGTCATAGATCATCCCGTCCAGTACCGGCTCGGGATCGCCGAAGGTAAATATCAGTTCGTCGCTCATGGTGATCCTTCCTAGTCTGCAAAGGCGACTGTCGCCTTCGACTTGTTGGCCGCATTGAGCGGCTCGTTCATGAGAGCGTGCATGATTGCCCAGGCCACGTCTGCGTGGCCGGTGGCCTCGGTCCTGCCCGCGGAATAGGTGATCGTGCCGTTGCTGGTGGTGCCCTGCCGGATGGTCAGGAAGGCGTGGGCGATGTCGGTTTCGCTGGCGTCCCACTTCAGCCGGCCGCTCTCAATGACGTCCTTAGCCTTCAGCACCAGCTGGGCCTTGGACTGGACACTGTAGTGGATGGGCATGGCCGTCGGGAAAAAGCTCTGCACGCTCTCGAACACCCCGATGCCCGGCCCGGTCGTGTCGATGCCGATATGCACGAAGTTGAACTGCTCCGTGAGCTTCTTTATGCGGTTGGCCTGCCACGTGTAGGACTTGTCCACCCACTTGAAGCGGGCCAGCACGCGGAACTCGCCCCCTTCAACCAGCGGCGGAGCGAGGATGACGAACGAGGCGTCATCGCGGTTGCGGCTGGGATCGTACCCGCCCCAGACCGGCATATTGCCGACTGGACGGTCCAGCTCGGCGGCATAGTCCGTCCAGTCGTCCGGGTCCGCATAACAGCTCTCCAGCGCGCCGAGCCGGAACACGGCCTGCAGGTCGTCCACAAACTCGCACATGAACAGGTTCCGGAACTCGTCCGGATCGTACTCCAGCTTGAGACCCTTGATGTCGAACAGATCGCAGCCCCCCTTTTCCGCATCCTCAAGGGTAATGATCTTGCGCCAGGTCTCGTCCGGGCAGAGCACGCCCTCCTGCATCTGCGCGAAACCGGGAAACTCCTTGCGCTTCTTCTTGAAGCGTTTGTTGAAGCGATCCCCGGTCCAGAGGTCGTACGCCTCGTGCGTGACTGCCGAGGGCGTGGAGAAGAGCGTGCGCCGCCATTTCTTGTGGGCGGCCATGCCGGTGGCCACCTTGTAGAGTTCGTTAAACTTCTGGATCCAGAAGTATTCATCAATGTAGACGTGCCCGTGGTAGGACTGGGCCGACTTGGAGTTGTTGGACAGGAAGTACAGGGTGGCCTGACCGTGCTTCGTGTTCAGCACGATCTCGTCCTTGCCCTTGAGCTCGATGTCGAACTTTTCCTTGGCTATCTGGACAATGTAGGCGCGAAAGACGTCGGCCTGCCTGCGGGTTGCCGAGAGAAAAATCTGGTTGTCACCGGTGAGGACGGCGTCCTCGAAGGCCTCCTGCGCGAAGTACCACGTGGCCCCGATCTGGCGGGCCTTGAGAATGTTGCGCGTGCGGTGGTGCTTGTTGCGCCTGAGCTCGTGCTGATACTCGAAATAGTCCTTGTGAAGCTTCTCGCGGAAGTCCTCTTCGGTGAGGTGGGTGACGTCGTTCTTGACGATCTTGCCGCGTTTCTTTCTGGGCCGCTTGTTGCGGCCGCCCACCAGCGGGGCCTTCTCGCGCCCCTCGGCTTCCTCCTTCTGCCTGTTGGCGCTGATCTCCAACCTGCGGCAGCGCTCCCAGTGGTTGAACAGCCGCTCCATTTCCCTGATTTCCAGAGCGGTCTTGTCCTCGCGTTCGGCCAGCAGCGTATAGCGCCGGCTCACCGCATCCAGCAGTGACTCCTGCGCGAGCATGTCATCCCAGTTCCCGACGGTTTTCCACTGATAGACCGTGCGCCTGGGCACGCTCATGGTCTCGGCGATCTCTCGCACCTTGTAGCGTCTGAGGTAGAGAGACTTTGCGGCCGCAATAATCTCCTGTGGATACTGGCTCATGCCGTATCAATACATTGCCGCAAGACTGTATGCGCCCTCGTGGATTCCGATTTTGCAGGAATCGGAACCCGTTTCATTGCTCCCGGTTTCAGCCGTGGCGTACCGTTTGACCGTTACCAACACCATCATCAGGCAGGTCAACGTTTCGCCATGAAGAATTACATCACCGATTGGGTCAAGGTGGGCCAGAGTGGTCCCACGATGGATGGCCGTCGCATCGAGCCGTCCTGGCTTGTAGATGCCGCCGAGACCTACAGCACCGAGATTTATACCGCGGTCCTGTGGGTGGATCACTACCGCTTCCTGGGCAGCATGGGGAAAGTCGCCGCGCTCAAGACCGAGAAGGACGGCGACATCGTCAGCCTCTACGCGAAGCTGCAGCCCAACGAGGCTCTGCTGGAATACCACCGGCACGGACAGAAGCTCTTCACCTCCATGGAGCTGGCCCCCGACTTTGCCGAATCCGGCAAGTGCTACCTCGTCGGCCTCGCCGTCACCGACCAGCCCGCCAGCCTCGGCACCCATGAACTCATGTTCTCCGCACGCAAGCAGAGTCCGGACAACTTCATCGCCTGCGGCGTGGAGCTGAACTCGCCTGACGCGCTCACCCCGGACGATCAGCCGCCCAGCTGGTTCACCAGAGCCATGGAGCGGTTCGGTTTCAATATTCCCCGCAATGCTCCCGACGAGCAGGGGGCAAACTCCAACGAGGAAAGTATGGACGCAAAACAGTTCAAGCAGCTCACGGACAAGCTCGATGCTCAGGATCAGCGCTTCAAGGAGCTGGAAAACAAGGTGGACGCGCTGGTCAGGGGCCCGGTCCCGGCCCCTGCTCCGGAAGCCGAGAAGAACAAGCCGGACACCGAGTTTACCGGACAGCCCGCCGAGGATGACGGCGTGAAGGCGCTGCAGAATCAGGTGCAGGAGATGACCGAAAATCTCCAGACGCAGTTCGCCGCGCTGACCCAGCGCCTCGAACAGGCAGCCCCCGGCACCCCCGCCCCGGAAACAACCAATCCCGCAGGCGACGCGGGGCTCGTCTAGGAGGACCCAGCCCATGCCCATGAGCCCGAACACCGAAGCCAAGCTCGAACACCTTTTCTCCTTGCTGGCGCAGGGCTACGGAGTGCCCTCGGAGAAAATCGTCAAAGGCTTTTCCGTGACCCCCTCCGCCGAGCAGCGTCTGCAGGACGCCATCGTGGAGAAGTCCGAATTTCTGCAGCTGATCAACGTGGTCACCGTGTCGGAGATGATCGGCGAGAACGTTCTCGCCGGTGCCAGCGGACCGGTCTCCGGCCGCATCGACACCTCCGTGGACGGCGCGGAGCGCACCCCGCGCGACGTGCTGGGACTGGACAAGCACACCTACGGGCTGCACCAGACCAACAGCGACGTCTACATCCGCTACAACACGCTGGACGTGTGGGCCAAATTCAAGGACTTCGCCGAGCGCTACGTCCGCTACGTGCAGGAGCGCATCGCCAGCGACCGCGAGCTCGTGGGCTGGCACGGCGTCTCCGCCGCCGCAACCACGGACCTGACCGCAAACCCGCTGCTGCAGGACGTGAACAAGGGCTGGATGCAGTACATGCGCGAAAAACGCCCCGCGAACATCCTGACGCAGGGCGCCCTTGCTCCCGGCGAGATCCGCATCGGCAAGGACGGCGACTTCCTCAACCTGGACCACGCCGTGTCCGACCTGCTGCAGGGCATCCCCAAGTACCTGCGCAAGAATCTCATGGTGCTGGTGGGCGACGAGCTCGTCTCCGCGGAGCACGCCGGGCTTTACAAGGCCATCGGCGGCACGCCCTCCGAAAAGGTGCTCGCCACGCAGTCCATGTCCCTCATGGGCGGCCAGCCCTGGATGACCCCGTCCAACTTCCCCGGCCGCGGTCTGGTGGTGACGCCCCTGAACAACCTTTCCATCTACGTGCAGGAGGGCTCCTGGCGCCGCAAGGTGGAGGACGCCCCCAAGAAGGACCGCATCGAGGACTACAACTCCCGCAACGAAGGCTACGTGGTCGAGACCCCCGAGCAGCTCGTCGGGCTGGAGTTCGACAACGTCAAGCTCCCGAGCGCCGACGGAACCGCCTGGGAATAATCCCCTCCTGAGATTGGCGGGGGGCACCGGAGCCGTCCCCCGCCGCCTCGGGCAACCCATGAGGAGCAACCATGAGCCTGATGAGAAATTTCCAGAAGAATTTCAGCGCAGAAGCAGAAGCCGCAGCCACGCCTGCGACATCCGGACGCGGCGGCCGCGGCCTCGTGGCCGGCAAGCAGCTCACCGCCCTGCTGGACGCCTCGCTCTCCGAGGACCTGCGCAAGCTGAGCGATATCAAGGCGGTGTCTACAAAGATCCAGCGCAAGCGCGAGGTGCTCATCCCGCAATACGAGGGATACGTAGAACGGCTGCGCGACGAAGGGCTGCACCACGACCTGCTGCCCTACATGATGCTCTGGCAGTTTGACGCCGGAGACATCGAGAAGGCGCTGGACCTGGGCCTGCACTGCGTGCGCGAAGGCCTGCCCATGCCGGAACGCTTCCGGCGCGACGTGCCCACGACCATCGCCGACGCGGTGCTTGAATGGGCCGAGGGCGTCTACAACGAGCAGGGCACGCCCGAACCGTATTTTTCCACCGTGCTGGGCTTCATCGACGGCATGAACACGGCCGAGCCCTGGGACCTGCCCGACAAGGTCGCCGCCAAATACTACCGTCTGGCCGGCCTGCTGGAGATGCGTGCCGAGCGGTACGAAAGCGCCGTGGCCTGCTTCGAGACGGCGCAGGAACTCGGCGCCCCGGTCAAGACCGTGCTGGCTGAAGCCCGCAAGGCGACAGACGCCGGCGGTGAATAACGACGCTCCTCACAACCGCCGCTGACCCTTCGGCCCGACCCGGCGAACCGTCGGAGGTCCGGGCCGAAAGGGTCAGCCATAAGGGACCTGCATGAGCTTTACCGGCAAATCCAACGCGACATCCACCACCATCGTCTCCAACGACGGATGGTGGCCGGACATGGCCGTGGCCGATTTTCAGGAGCGCTACCGCATGCCGCGCGACTACGTGGAGCCCGTGCTGGTGGACGGCCTGCAGATCGCCATGGCCTGGGCCAACGAGCAGCTTGTCGGCTGGCGTTCCGCGCACCCGGCCGCCGCGTCGCTGGAAGCCGTGGACGCGCCGCAGCTCGGCGGGGAGCCTTTGCCCCTGCTGCACTACCGCCGCGCGGTGTTCAGCTATGCCAAGGCCTACCTGCTGCAGCAGTTCCCGACCATCAACCGCCGCGACGCTGCCGGCAACGAGGCCCGCGAGAGCGAAGAGACCGAAGGCACCTTCCTTGAGTACGCCCAACAGGCCGTGGCCGCCTTGCGTGGCGAGTCGCTGGTGACCGTGGAGCTGATATGAAAAAGCTCCGCGCCCTGACTACCGCCCTGCTGGATGCCGGCGCAGCGGACGCCACCGTTCACTCCTTCGCCGACCAGGGAACCCTGCTGCCCACCGGGCGCGACCTCGGACACGGCATCGAGGTCGGCATCTTCAAATACGACGGCGTGATCCAGATCGAGAGCTACCCCGATGACGCGTACCTCCTGCTCGCCTTCGTGACCGCGTGGCTGCAGGACAACGACCCGGAGCGCGAACGGCAGGGGCTCGCCGAACCGGACGTGGATATTTCCCCCAACGACGACCGCTCCGCCGACGTGGAGCTGGCCGTGGAGTTTGAGGAGGCGCTGCAGCTGGTGCCCGACGAGGACGGCCCGATCATCTTCGACGGCCGCCGCTGGCGTGTGGCGGACGTGCCCATCGACGTGGCCGAAGAGCTGGCCAACATGGAGGGTGACACCGATGCCTGACGCCACCATGCGGGTGGACACCGACCATGCCGGACGCATGCGCCTGTTCGAGCAGATGGAAGTCCTCTCCATGCCCGGACGCACGCGCCGCAACGTGGTCAAGCGGATGGCCAGACAGGTGCAGAAGGATGCCCGGGCCAACATCCGCAGCCAGAAGACCACCCGCGGACTGCCCATGGAGGCACGCAAGGACACCCGGGTACGGCGCAAGATGCTGCGCGGCCTCAGCCGGGAAATGACGGTTTTCATGCGCGGCAACGCTGCCGCGGAGGTCACCTGGCGAAACGGCCTGACCGCGAAAATTGCCGACCGACACCAGCGCGGCGTTCCGGAGCCGTGGAACCGGGGCAAGGCCCGCAAAGTCTACGGCGTGCCCGACTACAAGGCCAACGCCACCAGAGCGCAGGCCAAGAGCCTGAAGGCCGAGGGGTACCGGCTGCGCGTCAAGAAGAAGCGCGGCAAGGGCTGCCGTCTGGTGCGCGTGTCGCTGCGCTGGATCACCGAAAACCTTTCGCGCGGGCAGGCCGGGCTGATCCTGCGGCTGATGCGCACCAACAGCAAGCGCGGCGCACGCTCGTGGGAGATCCGCACGCCGGCGCGGCCGTTCCTCGGCCCGAGGCTCGGGGACGAAGACAAATTTCTCACCGGACTGGCCCGGCAGGCCATTTCCGAGATCCGCAACCGATAAAAGGAGAGTCCGTACATGCTGGGCAAGGCACAGGTCAACAGACTGAATTTGATGCAGGGAGAGTTGTCGGATGTCGAACGATTCTTCCTTTACGTGGGGCGCGGTGCCGGAACCAACGAGGGCGCGCTGGTCACGGTGAACACCGACACGGATCTGGACGAGGTGCTCGGCTCCGCTGACAGCGCCCTGAAAGCGCAGGTGCAGGCGGCCAAGCTGAACGCCGGCCAGAACTGGAACGCTTGCGTTTTCCCCCTCGACGGCGTGCTCACCTGGGCCGAGGCCGTGGACCATGTCATGGAACGCATGTCCGTGGAGGCCATCGCCGTGACCGACCCGGTGGAAACCGCGGCGGACATCGAGGCGATGCAGGCCAAGGCCGAGGAAATCATGGGCCAGTACATGCGCCCGGTGATTTTCATCCCAACCTGCGCCCCCATCGACCCGGCCACCGAGACCTGGAGCGACTTCCAGACCCGGACGGCCGCGCTGCTCAACAGCCTCGCCGCCGATCAGGTCAACCCGGTGGCCACCATCTGGGCGGACGATCTGGGCGCGTACTGCGGCAGGCTCTGCAACCACGGCGTGACCATCGCGGACACCCCTATGCGCGTGCAGACCGGCCCGGTGGTGGGCATCCGCTCCGAGCGCCCCGTGGACATGGACGGTCGCGAAGTGGATATGTCCATCCTCAAGGCACTGGATGCGGCCCGCTGGTCCGTGCCGCAATGGTACCCGGACTATCCCGGCGTGTACTTCGGGGACGGCAACGTGCTCGACGTGCCCGGCGGCGACTTTCAGGTGATTGAATATCTCCGCGTGGTGCACAAGGCCATGCGCAAGGTCTACCCGCTGGCCGTGGCCAAGATCGGTGACCGCAAGCTCAATTCCACCCCCGCCTCCATCAACTTCCACCAGAGCTACTTCATGCGCCCGCTGCGCGAGATGAGCAAGAGCGTGGAGATCCTCGGCATCACCTTCCCCGGCGAGATCGAACCGCCCCGAGAGGAGGACATCGTCATCAAGTGGGTCACCAAGGTGAAGGTGGAGATCTACATGGTGGTGCGGCCCTACAACTGCCCCAAGGAAATCACCTGCAACATCATGCTGGATCTGACCAACTACGCTGAATAGGAGGCGTCATGAACCGTATCAGCGGAAAAAGTTTCGACGTGAACATCGGGGACATGCTCGTCCACGTGGAGAAGTGCTCCCTGTCAATCACCGACAACAGCGGCGTGGCCAAGGACCGGGGCGTGCCCAACGGGCGGGTCCTCGGGGACGTGGAAGCCTCGGGCGAGATCGAGGTGGATGCCACCGGCCTGAAGCTCATCACCGAAGCGGCCAAGCGTGCCGGGAGCTTCCGGAGCCTCGAACCGTTCGACTGCGTGTTCTACGCCAACTCCGGCAGCGGCGAAGAGCTGAAGGTGGAAGCCTTCGGCTGCGCGCTGAAGATCGACAGCCTGCTGGATATCGATGCCAAGGGCGGGGAAAAGCACGTGACCAAGCTGCCCATGGACGTGACCAGCCCGGACTTCATCCGCGTCAACGGCGTGCCCTACCTGGCCTCGGACGAAACCGAGAACCTCACCGCATAGCCATGGACCAGTTCGACCACGCCACGGAACTGGAACGGCTCGACCGCGAGTGGGCGCTCTCCCGCGCCGGAGTCCGGCAAACGGCCCGGCCCAGCCGCGAGGATTGCGCCGAGTGCGGCAAGCCCATTCCCGAAGCTCGACGCCGGGCGGTTCCGGGCGTGCAACTGTGCGTGGCCTGCCAAACCGAAACGGAGGCAACGTGATCGACGTCATCGGCATCTCGTATCTGACCACGGCGGTCTATGCCCTGACAGCATTCGTCGGGGTGTGGGCGCTGCTGCGCCTGCTGGACCGAAGCGGTTCGCGGCCCTGGACGGAAACCATGGACATCATCCGGAGGAATCCCATTGCGACTGCGGTGTATTACGGCGCTCGTTTTTGCGGCGCTTGCCTGTTGGTCGGCATGGTCATGTCCGGCTGAGGCCGGCGGCTATCCCGACAGGTATGACGCGCGGATCCGCGCGGCGGTCCACAAGTGGTGGCCGCGCACGCCCGCGTCCGGATGGCGTTGGTGGAAGGCGCAGCTGCTGCAGGAGTCGCGGCTGGATCCGCAGGCCGTGTCCCCCGTGGGAGCGGCAGGCGTGGCCCAGTTCATGCCCGCCACGTGGCGCGAGGTCTGCTCGCAGCTCGGCTACGGACAAGTGTCCCCGCATGTTGCCCGCTACGCCATCGAGGCCGGCGCGTACTACATGGCCCGGCTGCACCGCGCATGGTCCAGCCCGCGCCCAGAACGCGACCGCTGGGACCTGACGCGGGCCAGCTACAACGCCGGGCTGGGCAACATCCTCAAGGCGCAGCGGCGCGCCGGCGGCGCTCTGCGCTACCCGGCGATCATCGCCGCGCTGCCGGACGTCACCGGCCACCATAGCCGCGAGACCATCACCTATGTGGAGCGCATCCACGAAATCCACGGGAGGCTGTCATGCTCACCTCGCTGATTGCATGGGGATCCCGCCTGTTCGGCGGCTCATCGATTTTCAAGTGGGCGGGGCTGGCTCTGGCCGGGCTGCTGCTGGCGGGGGCAGTCGGCTGGCTGTTCTGGGCCAAGGCGGACGCCGAGGCCGAGCTGGCCCGCACGCGGCTGCGGCTGCAGGTGATGCAGAGCGCCTACGACGCCAACCAGGAAGCCCTGAAGGAACTGCGGGACTCGGTGCACGCCAAGGACATCGCGCTCGCGCGGCGGGACCGGACCATTGAAACCATCAACGCCCAGCGCGAGGCCATGCGCCGCCGCTGGCAGGAGGCAATCCGCAATGACCCGGATACCCGTGATTGGTCTGGCACTCGCCTGCCTGACTCTGTGCGCGGCCTGCTCCAGTAAGCCGCAGGTCGTCACCCGGACGGAGCTCGTGCGCATGGCACCGCCGGCGCACCTGACCCGCCCCACCCCGGCACCGGACTGCAGCGGGGCGGAAACCAACGACGACCTGCTGCAGTGCCTGCTGGACTACCGGGCGGCACTGGGCAGGGCCAACGCCGACAAGTCGGCCATCAAGGACAGTGTGGAGGCCCCGTGAATGAACACTGGAGCATAGACCGCAAGATTCCCCTCGTCTTTCTGCTGGCGGTGGTGGTGCAGACCGCGACCATCGTCTGGTGGGCATCGGGAGTCGAGCAGCGGATCCGCGAGAACACCGCCGAAATCCGGGAGCTGCGGGCCAAAGCGGACGCCGCCGAGTGCCTGAAGCAGGACATGGCGGAAGTGAAGAACGACATCGGCTGGATCAAGAGCTGGCTGGAAAAATACGGACGATAATCAGGAGTAAAGACATGAGCGCGACCAGAATCGACATGGAAGTCAACGGCGTCGAGGTGACCTTCAACGTGACGCCCGATGCCTACAACGGCTTTGTCAACGAGATGCAGCCTACCAACAAGGTGGCCCCGGCCCACAACTTTCTGATGCGCACGGTGGCATCCGAGAGCCGCGATGCGCTGAAAGAGCTGCTGGAGCTGCCCGGTGCCGGGCTGGATATCGCCACCGCGGTCATCGAGGACTACAAGCCCGCGGTGAACATCTGCGTGGGAAAGCGGAAGCCGTCTGCCGGCGACTAGAGGACAACGCCCTCGGACAGATGGCCGTCCTGAGCCGGAAGTGGTTTCCCGGGCGGGAGCCGGACGCGCAGGCCATGGGCGAGGCCCTGTATCTGGAAAAGGACTACTGGGAAAAGATGAGCGTGGCCGTGGCAAACGGCATAGGCAAAGCCTTCAAGGGGTAGCATGAGCACCAAGCTGGAAAAGCTGACATTCTCCATCGACCTGCTGGACCGCGTCTCGGCACCGGTGCGCCGGATCCAGAAGACCCTCGGACGGCTCGCCGAGTCCTCCGAGCAGGCCTTCACCCAGATCGGCACCGGAGCCGCCGGCGTGGCCGGGGCGGGATACGCCATGTATCAGCTCATATCCCCCGCAGAACAAATGCGCCGGGCGCTTGGGGAAGTGGCCTCCCTTGATGTGTCTGACAAGGCTCTGAAAGGGCTTACCGACACAGCTCTTGCTTTCTCGGTCAAATACGGGCGCGCTGCAGACGGCTTTGTGCGAAGCGCCTACGATATTCAATCCTCAATCAGTGGCCTGCAGGGTGAAGAACTTTCCTTCTTCACCAACGCAGGCAACATTCTCGCCGTCGCGGGCAAGGCTGATGCCAGCACCATCACCGACTACATGGGCACCATGTACGGCGTATTCAAAGACGAGGCTGAGAAGATCGGCAAGGCGAACTGGGTTGAAAAGCTCACCGGACAGACCGCCAAAGCCATCAAGATATTCAGCACCGACGGCTCCAAAATGGCTTCGGCCTTCTCCACCCTTGGTGCCAACGCAAAGGTGATGGGTATCTCGATGGTGGAACAAATGGCGGTTCTCGGTCGTTTGCAGACCACGATGTCCGGCAGCGAGGCAGGGACCAAGTACAAGGCGTTTCTTGCCAATGTCGGACGAGCGCAGAAAAAGCTTGGTCTCTCTTTTGTCGACTCCGAAGGAAAGATGCTCGGCATCATGGAAATTCTCGACAAACTCAGAGCCAAATTCGGTGACCGAAATCTTAAGGAATCTGACTTGCTCAAAGAGGCCTTTGGCTCGGAGGAAGCTGCGGCACTCCTGAATCTACTGATGGACGACACACAAGGGCTTGCCACGGCAATGGCTGAAATTGGACAGGTCAAAGGTCTGGGCGAAGCTGAAAAGATGGCCGGCAAGATAGTCACACCTTTCCAGCGCCTTGGCCAGGGAGTCAAGGCTGTCGCCACCGCCTTTGGCATGGCGCTCAACCCGACGCTGGACCCGTTCATCAACGCACTTTCGGATGGTGCAGCTTATCTTACAAACTGGATCGCGGAGCATAAAACCCTCACCAAGTGGGTGGGCTTCGGCGTGCTGGGTATTCTGGGCATGACCGGGGCGCTCGGCGCGCTGGCCATGATTGCCGGGCTCTCCAAGGTGGCCGTCATCGGCTGGACCATGGCCACCACGCTGGGCACGTCCGCGTCCACCGCCTTCACCGCCGTGCTCGGCGCGTTCAAGGCGGTCATGATCGCCGTGAACGCCGTGCTGTTGGCCAACCCGCTGATCCTGATCATCGGCAGCATCATCGCCCTCATCGGGCTGGTGGCCGCGGCCATCTACTACTGGGAGGACCTCATGATCGCTCTGGGCAACACCGACTGGGCCGAGGCGTTGATGAGCGCCGTGGACTGGGTGCTCGAAGGTCTCAAGTCGCTGATGAATCCCGTGGGCTGGGTGGTGGAGAGAGTCGGAGCCCTTGTCGGCTTCGGCGACGACGAGACGGACGCGCCCGCTTCAAGCCCGTCGCTGGAGGCGCCGCGCCGCAACAGCGTGGCCCCGGGCAGCGTGACCAAGCACGTGGCCAACACTGTGGCCAACAGCCGCAGCGAGCAGCGCAGCATCGGCAAGGTGGTCATCAACACCGAAAAGGGCGTGAGCAAGCAGGACCTGGACGAGCTGCTCATGATGGGGGCCTAAGATGGCTGAGGGCAAATATTTCGATCTACTGGTCACGGACGACGACCTGACGCTGGACCGAGGCGGCAACCCCGAGCGCTGCTTTGACCGCGACTCCATCGCCCAGGACATCCAGCACATGATCCGGGAAACCGGGCTGCTGGTGGAGCTGGTGGGCAACCGGGACGTGCGCAAGAAGGCCGAGAACATCGTCCGGCTGACCATCGAGGTGGACAACGACGAGCGCATCGTCCCCGGCTCCTGCGAGATACGCGAGCCGGAAAGCGGCGTGTTCTTCCTGCAGGCCGAGACCGTGGAGTTCGGCCCGATCAACATGCAGATGGAGGTGGGCTAGTGAAGCTGTTTGAAGACATGCTGCGCGAGGCTGGCGTTCCGGTCTCCGAAGACGAGATGCAGGCGCGCTGGAAGCAGATCAACGAGCTGGAGGGCAGCCGGATCACCAACGACTCCAAGTGGAGCCCGTTCTGGCGGCTGATCTCCGCCATCGTCACCGAGCCGTGCCGGCAGCTGGTGAGCCTGCTGGCCACCAAGGCGCTGCCGAACACCTTTTTACAGTACGCCGCCGGCGCATGGCTGGACGTGTTTGCCTGGGGCGTAGACCTTGAACGCAAGCTGGCCGTCCCCGCCGAAGGCACCGTGACCTTCACCCGGGACGGCGCGGCAGGAGAGCTGACCATCGCCGCCGGGACCGTGGTGGAAAGCCCCACGCTGGACGGCATGGTCTACCGGCTGGCCGTGACCGTAGACACGACGATCCCGGACGGGACCGTCTCCGCCGCCGTGCCGGTGTGCGCCGAGCAGGCCGGAGCCGCGTACAACCTCGGTCCGGGCTACTATTCCATCCTGCCCGGTCCGGTGCCGGGCATCGCCTCTGCCGTCAACGGCGCGGAATGGCTGACAACGCCGGGAGCTGACGGAGAATCAGACGAAGAACTTCGCCTGCGCTGCCGCAACCAGTTCAGCGCCGTGGGCCAGTACCACCACGACGCAGCGTACCGGGCGTCCATCGCCACCTTTGCCGGGATCCGCACGGACTACATCTTTTTCGAGCACGGCGCGCCGCGCGGGCCGGGCAGCGCCAACTGCTACATCATGCTGGAGAACGGCGCGCCGCCGCAGGACTTCATCGACGCGGTGAACATCCACGTGCGCGACGAGGGCAACCACGGGCACGGCGACGACCTGGTCTGCTACCCCATGCCCGAGACGTTGCACGCCCTGACCGCCACGGTCTACCCCGTGGCCAACCTGCCCGCCGATCGCCGCGCCACCCTGCTGACCGAAGTGGAGAACATGATCCGCTGCGCGTTCCGCGAAAACAGCGACTACGAGGTGACCAGAACCTGGCCGTTTGACCGCTTCTCGCTCTCCCGACTGGACAAGGAGCTGCACGCGCGGCTTGACGACCTCAAGTCCGTGGAGTTCGACCGGCAGGCTGACATCGTTTCCGGCATGGAGCTGCCGCGCCTGTCCACCCTGACCGTGGTCGAGGGGGCGTAGATGGACGAGAAGACGCGCCCGAATCTGCCCTTCTGGTTTTCCGGCCCCGAGGTATCCAAGCTTGCCCGCGCCGCCGGGCATTGGTTCGACCTGCTCAAGGAGTGGGCCATCTGGCCCGCAAGGCAGTTGGACCCCGAATCATGCTCCGAGCCGGTGCTGAATCTCATTGCCTGGCAGCGCGACATTGACCGCTTCGACGGGGAGCCGCTGCAGCTGTACCGCAAGCGGGTCAAGTACGCCTACGTCAACGCGGTGGACTCGGGCAGCGTGGCCGGGTTCAAGCGCATCTTCATGCGGCTGGGCATCGGCTACGTGGAGATAGAGGAGCGCATGGACGGCATCGACTGGGACATCGTGGACATTCAGCTCACCGACTCCCAGCTCTCGGAAAACCACGAGCTTTTGCAGGTGCTGATTCAGCATTACGGCAGGACATGCCGCCGCTACCGCTGGAAGATCATCACTCCGCAGCACGTCACCGTGCGCGTGACCGAATTCAATAACGACCACCGGACGCACGCCGCCGCGGTGCCGCCCATCCGGGTGGCGTCGCGCGCGGTTCAGTTCTGCAACGACCATCAGACCACCGCCATACAGGAGGCCACATGAGCAGCGTTTTGACCTTTGCAGGGGAATCCCTGATCGCCAGCAAGATGGCGGCCGGGGCTGTCCTCGACATCGACCGCATCGTCCTGGCCAACGTGCCCGGGCAGGACCCGGACACGGCCGTGGATCGCGCCGAGGGACTGCCCGACGCCGCACAGATCGTGCACGAGTACGCCATCCCCGCCGAGTTTCGGGGCTTCGTGAATCCTAATCAGGTGGTGTACTCCATGCTCCTGACCTCGGACGTGGGTCCCTTCGAGTTCAACTGGCTTGGGCTGTATTCCTCCGCCGACAACGTGGTGGTGGCCATCACGCACGTGCCGGCGCTGACCAAGACCGCCACGGCAGGGGCCGAGCTGGGCAACAACATGACGCGCAACTTCCTGCTGGAGTTCTCCGGCGCGCAGGAGCTCACCGGCGTGACCGTGGAAGCGGCCACGTGGCAGGTGGACTTCACGGTGCGGCTCAAGGGCATAGACGAGCGCGAACGCCTCTCCAACCGCGACATCTACGGCCGCTCGCTTTTCTTTGGCAGCGGATTCCGGGTGGTGAACACGGACGGCAGCATCAGCCTGCAGCCCGGGACCGCCTACGTGGAAGGCGTGCGGATCCGGCTGGAGGCCCCCCTGCCACTGAATCCCGGCGTGCTTCCCAAGCCGGTGCTGCTGGACGTGGCGCTGCTGCCGCAGGGCTCGGACGTCGCGGCCGTGGCCACGCCCATCTTCACCGAGCAGGCCGACTATGCCGACGCCAACGGGGTGGCGCATTATGTGGAGAAAATCGCGGACATCGACGCGGCCGGGAACGTCACAGACCTGCGGACGGTGCTCGACGGCGGGGAGCTGCGGGAGGCCTTTTCGCTGAAGGGGCACACGCATCCCTACGCCTCGGAAGGCCATGGCCACACCACTGCGGACGTGGCCGACCTGCTGAGCGATTCACACGAATGGCAGGAAAGTCAGGCGTACGCGCTGAACGCGCTTTCGATCAGCGCAGGCGCGGTGGCATGGGACATGGGCGCGAACCCGAACGCTGTGCTCACTTTGACCGAGGACGTAACGAGTTTCACGCTGACCAACGTGGTTCCCGGCGCGACCTATGAACTCACGGTGTTGCAGGGAGCAACAGGGGGTCGCTCTCTCGCATGGCCCGCGTCAATACTTTGGGCCGGGGGAACTGCTGTTGACGTGACGCAGGATGCCAATGCCGAGGACGTAATCATGTTCACGATTCGCGACAACGGCGGCACCCCTGTGGTCCGTGGCTATGCAGGACAAAACATGAAGGCGGTGGCATAGTGGGCGTCTTTCGGCACAACCTCCCGCCTGACGCGTGCCCGCTCGGCGGCATCGCCGAGGTCATTGGTTCGACCCCGACAGCATACGACTTGACTACCGGCATTGCGCTGGACCCTATCAGGCAAGTGTATCTTGCTTTTGCGCAAGGCAGTGGACTCGCTTACGGGACGTATGACGCAGATGGACAAATC
>Ga0182238_1000233_pt1 | contig 18072 bp, 21 predicted proteins | sample hydfrates6_PW_90_FD_132439 | JGI IMG/M metagenome (GOLD analysis project Ga0182238, IMG submission 132439) | Subsurface microbial communities from deep shales in Texas, USA - hydraulic fracturing test 6_PW_90 | ecosystem: Environmental > Aquatic > Deep subsurface > Shale gas/oil reservoir >... | reverse complement strand
CTATATTAAGAAATTTGACCACAATATAAAATCAAGGGGTTTTTGAGGTGAAGCGAAAAATGGCAAAAAAATAAAGCCTGTACTTTCAAGGCTTTGAGATTTTTCGAATGTACTATTAAATAAAATTCGAGGTGTGATAATATTGGTTATAGCAAAGATCTTTGGGAATAATGAGCCGATTAAGGTGGACGTTGGAGAGGCTTATATCCTTTGGAGACTTCTGACCAATAGATACGTATATATAGGTCACGTTCAACAGTTGAAAAACTTTACCCATGATAAAGATTTCAATGTCATACTTAGTAATCTCCTTAATGACTGGAGGAAAGAAGTCAGCATTTTAGAACCAGAATTGGAAAAGTATTCCTTGAAGGGAGCAGAACCACCAGCGATAGGGCAGGATGTACCAGGTAATTCCGAAGTTGTAATCGATAGAGAAACCGCAGAAGTAATTTATGCTTTTTTGCGACTGGATGTGCACCTGATCTTATTGGCTTTAAAGGATGCCAATGTAAACGATAGTATTGGAAAACTGCTGCAAGGCTTTCTCTCTCGCAGTCTGGACAGAGTAGATTCGTATATCGGATACCTTAAAATGAAGAATTGGGTTTATTACCCACCTTTATATCCTTATGTAAAGGCTGAGGTTACTGAAAAAATAGCCTGTAACGAAGTCTTCCTTTTATGGGATCACCTTGTATTCAGATATAACAAAATCCGAAAAACTCAAATGTATGCCGAAATGACTTCAGATGCCGATTTTAAAATGATGTTGTTAAGCGGGCTTGATATATTGAAGAAACAGATGAATGAGCTCCAACAAAAACTAATGTATTTTGGAATTACACTACCAAAACCATACTCCAATATTCGCCCAGTATTTACCATAATGGAGCCAGTGGAAAACAAATTCATGTATGCTGATACGCTAAGAGGTATGCAGAATGCCCTAGCATTACATGGAGCAGCCATTCAAGACGTTATTCTTAATGACGATATAAGAAGGTATTTTAAAAAGCTTACTTTAGAGGAAGTTGAAATCGTACGCAAAGTGGTAAAATATGGGCGAGTTAAAGGTTGGATAACGTTTATTCCTTCGTTTAGTCCTAAAGGTACTTAGTTTTAGTTAGTATGAATCTTAATGCACTATGAAAAATCAAATTAGCCTCCGTCATTGCCGGTTACGAATTCGCCGTCAATGACGGAGGCTAACAACATTATGGTTGATTTTTAATTAATTGCATCTTTACCCTTTCTTTTAGTTGCAAAGTTTTTAAGAGTTTTTCTCCAGCTTTTTTTGCGTCTTCCATTGCTTTTTCATTATTCAAGGCTTCTCCTGCTTTAAAAAGATGAAGAGCCTTAACTGTACTGACTACTCTATAACCTAAAGCTTCTAAAGGTTTTAGCATCGCTTCAGCGGTAAATCCCATATCTTCTTCTTTTTCTTGTTCACTAACTGCAATTACAGCAGCATATTTTCCTCCAAGAGCTTCGTTTAGCCCCATCCAAACTGAACGGTCTTCTTTGTCAAATATCTCAAAGCAGTAACATCTATCTATAAAAGCCTTCATATCTGCAGATATATTGTAAAAATAGGCAGGTGAACCTAGGATAATTGCATCAGACCCTAATATATCTGGATATAATTTTTGCATATCATCGTTTATTACACATTTATATGTTTCTTTACAGCCTTCGCATCCATTGCAGTCACTAAAATTATAGTCATCTAAGAATATTAGTTTAGTTTCAATGTTGTTCATTTTAAAAGGTTTTAAAGCCTCTTGCATTAAGGCGGAAGTGTTTCCTTTTTTTCTACTACTTCCAACAACACCCAGAATTTTCAACTAATTACCCTCCAGCCTAGACAATTTTATAAGTATTTTGTATGTGCTAATCATAACATTATTCTCCAGTAGTTGCAAAAAAATATATGTCGCATTTCCCTTACATATTTACTGCACATTCTTGTCCTCCCGGTAATATTCAGGGTTAATATTATTCAAAAGAGGAATTATATTGCCAACCTGCAAAATATAAAGCTTGTGGTGGGCCTTAGTTACAATCTTCCTCAAATACATCGTGAATAACATCCTGCCAATCGCTGGTACCCCTATAAGCATAAATGCCCTGAGACAGGTCGCCCAGAATGGTAAACCTGGATGTATTCAATACGTCTTTAAGGGCATATAGCTGAAAGGTGATGTAATAAAAGAACAGGTCCTGCTTGGGGAATTTAGCCATATATTTGTTCACCGGGGTTCTTGCTGCTTTTTGCAGTGATTCCAGATGTTCCTCCCTGGCGTCCATAAGTTCCACTACTTTTGCCCTCCTTTGCTCACTGTCCCCATACCGGGCTCTGGCTTTTCTATTCGTTTTTCATAATCATCTTTAAAATCAAGGCTTATTATGGCCGAAAAATAATCCCCATAAATGAACTTATTTGTTGTGTTCTGTCTGTTTTGCCAGGCAGATTTTTTTTGCAGGAGGTTGTTTTGTTTGGCTGTAGAAATGGAAAAGCACCTAACGAGAATAGGTGCTTAGGTGAAGCTTCTATAAATATAATTCCCTTATTGGAATGTCCCATTTGATTTTTTATAGGCATTTGCTAATTGCTGGGCAGGTGAATCATAGGGTTTTTCCCAGCCTTGTTTAATGGCTAGTTCAGTTAGAGCCGCATGATTATTTAAAACTTGATTTAGGCTCGATCCATACATTGCTCTCAACTCTGGAGTGGCACAGGCTATAGTTGCATTAAGATATGCGTTGGCTGCAGCACTGGCAGAAGCAAGCATATTATTTGCTATAACCTCATCGGTAATATCTGTTGCTTCTTTGGCTTTATGTCCAAGAAAGGATACCATTTACTGAACCTCCTCTGTTGCAGTTACTTGATTTTCATTAATAAATTGTTGAATTCCCTTAATCCTACCTTCCATTGCTAGTATTCCTGCCTCTGCTTGTTTTTTCAGTGCATCATCAGAAATCAGGTTTTGCATACCTTTAGCTACCGTTAGATTATCCTGTTCCATTTTTAGCAAGGTGGTTAAGGATAGAATCTCACCCTCAGCTAATTTCCTCATAGGTAACCTCCATTTTATTTTTTATTCTTTTAAATTATGCGCAAAAATATAAAAAATATGTATAAATGAGTTGGGTGTAAAAGCTTCGTCCCGCCGGCCTCGGCTATGGTAGGGAGCTTCTTTTTCGTATTTTCAACTCCTGGAATTTAATATTCCGGCATGGGTTTCTATCTTGGTGAATATTTGGGGGGAATTGCTAACCAGCCTTTGGACTTTCCATATTTGCACAAACTGTTGAATATATCTAATTCTTCCTTGGCGAAATTAATAAATATATCACGCAATGGGTCGTTGGTTGTAACAGAGCGAATGGTACGAACGTGATTATCAAGAAAAGATTGCATTCCCGTGAAAATCTGTTTAAACATAAATTGATCATCGAGTATTCCGGTATTGGCAGGAATTTTAACGCTTTTGGGCGGGCGGTTCGGAAGAGGTATATGATACCGGTTTAGTTCCTTTTCCATTATATTAACTTCTTTTTCCAGTGTTTTATTTAGACCCTTGCTTAATAAAATTTTAAATTCCGGGTCGTGGCCAAAGTTATGATATAATTGTGTAAGTTCAATTATATCATAACGAGATATTAGCATATCCCATAATAAGAATGCTTCTCCGCTGTCTAAAGTAGGTTTTTCTGCGGTTTCGGCTTTCCCCAAGTGATAATTCCCAATTTGTACCATTTTCAGTCCCCCGTTCAAAATAGAATTTTGATTATTATTCCAAACTTATAAGATGTTTATGTTATTATTAATAATTTCTTTAATTTCTGTGGGTAACATTTGCATCAATATTGACTATAGGTGGAGAATATCCTGTGAAAAATTACCCATCTTGTGAGGAGTTGAAGTCGATAATGAAATTCTAAATTTAATGTGCCGGAAAAATGATATTTAACGCCCTGTGATTTTCCGCAGGGTTCTTTCTTTTTTTGCTGCACCTAGAGAATGGTTTTCCATTATAAGGAAAGGATCGTCATAACGTACGAATGTTTTCTTGCTTTTCAACTGTAATCGACATTCTAACCGAAGGAAAATTTAAGGTGTTTCCACAAGATTATTATGTATAGTCCAAAATTCTACGGGGGAGGGGTTACCAAATGTCACCTGCTGCCAATAATCTAACTGAGTGTTTAAACAAAAAAAGGGGCCAGGAAAGCAGCGTTATCCGGCAACAATTATTTTCTCAAATGAATGATAACCGGAGCTATTTTCAACATATAGCAACCGGGATTTTTAAGCAAGAGTTAATAGCCGTGGCTCTTATGGATCGTGATTTTAATTTCATACAGGTTAACAATGCTTATGCCCAAGCTGACGGGCGTGATGTTAATGATTTCCCCGGCCGGAATCACTTTGATTTCTATCCGGATGAAAAGGTAAAAGAGATTTTCCGGAAAGTGGTGAGATTGAAAAAACCTTATCAGGTATATGCACGTCCCTTTATTTATCCCAAAAATCCTGAAAGGGGTATGACTTATTGGGACCTGACCCTCGTTCCCATAGTTGGATATAATGATCAGGTGGAATTTCTATTTCTCACCCTTAATGATGTTACAGAACATCATCTAAAAAATATGGATTACCAGCGTTTTTTTGAACTATCAATGGATTTATTTTGCGTATTGGATTTAAAAACAGGTTGTTTAAGAGAGGTTAATCCGGTTTTCGAAAAGACTTCTGGCTATACAAGACAGGAGCTTTTCACAACACATTATTTAAAATTTGTTCATCCCGAAGATAGGAGGATAACGCAGGAAAAGGTTAATCAACTGGCTAAGGGCAAACCCATAAATTTCTTTAAGCACAGAGTCATCTGTAGGGACGGATCCTGTAGAATACTGAGATGGAATGCTTCCTCAATTCCTGAAGAGGATTTAGTTTATGCAGTGGCCCGGGATATTACTAAACTAAAGGAAACCGAGATAGAGATGGCTCGCCTGGAAAAGTTGAATCTGATTGGGGAAATGGCGGCGGGTCTTGGACACGAAATAAAAAACCCCTTAACAACTGTACGGGGTTTTCTCCAGGTTTTAGGCGGGAAGAAGGATCTTTGTCTCTATCGTGATTATCTAAATTTGATGATCGATGAGCTAGACCGGGCGGATTCACTGGTTACGCAATTTTTATGTTTGGCAAAAAACGCCCCCACTCAGAAGAAAAATCAAAATCTTAATACCATCATAGAATTATTATCTCCTTTAATAAAAGCCCATGCTATCAAACACGATATATATGCTGAGTTTCAATTGGGGGATATACCCGATTTGATGTTGGACGGAAAAGAGATGCGACAGCTAATTTTAAATCTAGTTAATAACGGTATAGAAGCTATGTCACCGGGTGGATCCCTAAAGATCTTTACTTATAAGAAAGAAAAAGAAGTGTTGTTAGCCATACAGGACACTGGTAAAGGAATTGATGTTGACGTGATGGGTAAGATTGGCACGCCTTTTTTCACTACCAAGGAAAACGGTACGGGTCTCGGCCTAAGTATTTGTTACAGTATAGCCAACCGGCATAATGCAAGAATTACACTGGAAACCGGTCCCCGCGGAACCACATTTTTTGTCCGTTTTCAGATTAGTTGAAAAATATTTGTTTAAATTGCCTACGAATGTATTTTACAATGTTATGCGGCTGTGGTTTTAAACCGTACAGAGAAAGTGGTTCCATAGGAGCTGGTGTCTATTTCAATATCTGCATTATGGCGGTTTGCAATGTTGTAACAAACTGCCAATCCCAATCCGGTACCATCGTCTTTTGTGGTAAAGAAAGGAGTCCCTATTTTATCCAGTTCCTCTGGTTTAATCCCACACCCGTCATCTTGAACCGCCAAGATAACTTCATTGTTTTGTGTGTAAGTGGAAATAGTGACATTTCCACCTTGGTTCGTGGCTTCTAAGCCATTGCGAACCAGGTTGAGTATTAGCTGGCGAATTTCTTTTTCGTTAATTAGTAAATAAGGAATATCTCCCAGATGGAAATGTACGGTTCTTTTTGATTTTATGGAATCCGATTGGATTAACGGTCTTATTTTTTGGATCAATGTATTAAGATTATGTTTTTCGAGATTGGAAGGTTTATTTTTGGCCAGTGAAAGGAATTCGGTTATTATTGCGTTGGCCTGATCCAATTCTTCGATCATTAAACTATAGTGCGGGGCATAACTGGAGTCCTTATCTTTACTTTGAAGCAGTTGTAGAAATCCCCGAACCGTAGTCATGGGGTTTCTAATTTCGTGCCCTATGCCCGCAGCCATTTGCCCAACCAGGTTTAAACGATCCAGGTGCGCCATTTCCGATTCATATTTTTTAATATCGGTAATATCCCGGGCAATTATTGATATGCCAACTATCGCATCTTGTGTATCCCTAATGGGTGATATTGTAACGGACACATTAATTAATGTACCGTCTTTTCTAACCCTCTCTGTTTCATGGTGGCTGACACATTCGCCGTTTTTGGTCTCCTTAAGGATTTTTAAGAACTCATTTAAGTGTTCACCGGGTATTGTTATGGTAATTGAGCGTCCTATTGCTTCTTCCGCTGTATAGCCGTATACCTGTTCTGCTCCGGCATTCCAACTGGTAATAATTCCATCCAATGTTATCCCTATTATTGCATCATCCGATGATTTTACGATAAAAGCCAAATGTTGAAGTTGTTGGTAATTCTTAGCCAGTGCTGCCTTTTGGTTTCTTACAAGATCAACTAGAGGATTGAGCTCAGGCAGTATGGCGATGGAGGTGTCCGGGGTGTCATTTTTAACGGCGTATGCAAATTCCTTTAAATCTCCCCCCAACCTGAAAAAAATGTACCAGGAAAAGGAGATTATTACCGCCAGTGTTGCTATCCCTGCGAGAATAATGTCTGTTGCACCGGAGAGCGCACTGGCGTAAATATTTTCCGTTCTAATGTCTGCCCATGTATGACCAATAAGGTTACCGTTTCTATATATGGGATATGTCTGGTAGAGAACAGGTGCCTCCAAGCCCGGTGAAGCATTATGATACTGCAAATCCGGTGTGCCGGTTTCATAAAGATTAAAGGCGGGGTAGTGGTTTCTAAACTCTTTGACGAGGGAACTTGGTGTAGAAGGACTTTTAACTACAGCTTTATTTAATTTCAAGTCATAGTACCCCATTCCCATGTCGGGGTGAGAATATGTTAATTGCTGAATAATTGGTTTTAATTCCGAGCTTAGTATTCTTATTTGTTCTTCAGGAGTTTTGTTCATAGCGTCATGTTTTTCCAATATTTCATCATAGGAAGATGGTAGATTTGCCTCCAGCTGAAGAGCAATAGCAAACAATTCTTTTCCAAATCTGTCCTTGATTGAATTGGTGAAGCTATTCATAATAATAACAGAGAGTACGAAATACGAAATGGTTACAACCAGAGTTAAAAACAATAAATATCGCTTGGTGAAATGCAGGGGGAAGACTTTTTTTATAGAGTTCATTGCACTGTTTCCTCTCTGGATTTAATTTTACTTATATATTCGCCGGCCAATGACAAATACCTTTCAAATTTTGTATATTTATGTAAGCTATGTATTTTTATGTACAAAAATTTCAAAAAAATAAAGCCAGGCAAAAAAGGCCTGACCGAAACAGTAGGGGTCGTGTGAAATGTCTGCTGGATTAAATTTTATAATAAATGGGTGCTATTTCCAGAGTCAAAAGTACCATGTCTTATGGGAAATAAGTCCCAAATCCATAATAAATAACTTTTGTACAAGCACCCGTACCGGTCCTAAAAGCTGTTCCAATGAGCGGGAATAGCAGCTCATTGCTTTTTTAAAGGAAGGATAATGTTTACTCGGAATAGAATAAATATTTATGTGCTTTAAGCTCCCGCTGGGGTTTTTTTTTGAATAGAGGTGGCAGTTTTTGAAGTCTTTTTCATTGGCAATTCAATTTCTTACTAGAATACCTGTTAAAGTGAGCGGTAATGTAACGGGGGAGGATATGGCCCGGTCTATGGCCTGGTATCCCTTGGTGGGGTTAGTCCTTGGCTGTGGGGCGGCGGCGGTTAACGTTGCCCTATCTTACTTTTTTGACCCGCCCATTTGTGATCTCTTTACTATATTATTTTTAATATTTATTACCGGAAACATGCATTTGGACGGTGTTATGGATGCCGCTGACGGTTTTTTCAGCGGCAAGCCGCGGGATCGTATCCTTGAGATAATGAAAGACAGTCGAGTGGGGGCCCATGGCGTGATTGCCGGTAATATAATTATACTCTCGAAATTTGTGCTATTGACGCAGATATCACGGGAAATGATAATCCCTGCATTGATAGTGATGCCGGTATTGGGCCGTTGGTCTCAGGTTTACGGGGCAAAGGTGTATTCTTACGCAAGGGTAGGTTTGGGTACGGGAGCCTTTACCGAATACGTGGGATGGCGGGAAATAATATGGGCCACTGTAATTGCGGGTATTGTTATTACGGCTGCCTTCGGTTATGACGGCATTTTTTTAGCCCTTTCGGTTCTTTTGGGTACTTTTTTGCTGGGTCAATATGTTTATAATAAGCTCGGAGGGATAACCGGGGACTCTCTGGGTGCTGTAACCGAATGTGTCGAGGTACTGGTTTTACTAACCTTACAGCTCCTATAATAGGCAGGGTTGCAGAAAGCGAGCCCGGATGGTTTTATTTTTCTTAATATTTTTAAAATTACCACAAAGAAGCAAGCCGGTATTTACCTATATCCGTATTCTTAAGGAAGTTGGTAAAAGGGGGATTAATATGATTAATAAATCTAATGGTTTACAGGGGGAGGATAAAAGTGGAGGGGCGAAGGGTGCTCTTGCGGGCATAACGGTTCTTGATTTTTCCAGGTTACTTCCGGGTCCTTATTGTTCCATGTTGCTGGCCGATTTGGGTGCGGAAGTGATAAAGGTTGAGGAGCCTGGAAGGGGTGATTATTTGAGGGATTTTCCGCCAAAGGTTAACCAGGAAGGGGCAATGTTTTTAGCAGTAAATCGCAACAAAAAAAGTATAACGGTTAATCTAAAAAGTAACGAGGGAAAACAAATTATTATAAATTTGGTCAGGCAAGCCGATGTTATATTGGAAGGGTTTCGTCCCGGTGTAATGGATAATCTGGGCCTGGGTTATTCCGATATAAATAAAGTAAACCCGGGTTTGGTTTATTGTTCCGTCTCCGGTTATGGTCAAAACGGCCCATTAAGGGATAAAGCCGGTCATGATATAAATTATTTGGCCCTTGCGGGTATCTTGGGAATAACCGGAACCCGGGAAGGGGTTCCGGTTGTTCCAGGAGTGCAGATTGCAGATATTGGCGGGGGAGCGATGCTCGCTGCCGTATCCATATTGGCGGCGCTAATAGCGCGGGAAAGAACCGGTGAAGGGCAGCATATTGACGTTGCCATGTTGGATGGTGCAATATCCTGGCTCAGCATGTTCGCGGGTAAGTACTTTGCGGACGGAATTAACCCTACCCCGGGAAACACTATGTTAAGCGGCGGTATTCCCTGTTATAACATTTACGGTACCCAAGATGGGCGATATATGGCCCTGGGTGCTCTGGAGCCAAGGTTTTGGTCTGCTTTTTGCCGGGCTGTGGAGCGCCCGGACTTGCTTGAAAGGCAATTTGACACGGGGTCCCGGGGTGAGGATGTTATTAACCAGCTGGAAGAAATCTTCGCCGAAAAGACGATGAATGAATGGGTGGAATTTCTTTCCGGAGTGGACTGCTGTTGCGAGCCCGTAAATAACTTTAATGAAGTGTTTGAAAATTCCCACACCCGGTATCGTGATCTGGTTGCCAGTGTAGATCACCAGACAGAGGGGTGGGTTCGTCAAATCAAATTCCCCGCTAAATTATCCAATACCCCGGCTTCTGTACGCACAGCACCCCCGTTGCTGGGAGAGCATACCTCTGAGCTTCTGGCCCGGCTGGGATATGACGAAGATGAGATAAAAGAGTTGCAAGCAAAAAAAATAATCTAAAAACCCTGTGGATTTGATTGCCTTACTGTGACTCTTGACTTTGTTGTATAAAATGTTATAATTAATACTGCTGTGAATAATGCTTGCGCGGGTGTAGCTCAATGGTAGAGCATCAGCTTCCCAAGCTGAGGGCTGAGGGTTCGATCCCCTTCACCCGCTCCAGGAATATCAAGGGTTTGCGGGATAGGGCAAGTGCCCTAAAAAGAATGTTTACCCTAACCTTACCCTAACCAATAAAAATAGCTCAGGATTTTATGCCTGAGCTAAATTTATAATCTGAGATAATGTCTCTATAGCCCTTTCTTTTCCTTCAGAAGTGCTGTGACAGTATAGGTCAAGTGTAGTGCTTGTTTTTGAGTGACCTAATAAAGCTCTTATGTTTTCCGGGTCAATTCCATTATTGACAAGCAAGGTTGCAACTGTATGCCGTAGGTCATGCACCCGGATATGTGGTAGGCCAGCCTTCTTTAGTATCTCTGTATGCTTTCTGTGGAAGTTCCTTGGTTCAATTGGTGTCCCTTGTGGTGTACAGAACACAAGGTCATTATCTGTATATTTTGGCCCGTGTAATAGTTTTTCTTTATTTTGCCGGGCCTTGTGTGCTTGTAGTTCCTTAATTATATTTTGGTGTAGCGGGATATCTCTTTTCCCGCTTTTTGTTTTTGGTTCAGAGAATTTCAGTTCAGAAGTTCCCTTGTCTGGCAAACGCACACGGGCAAGGGTTCTTTTTATTGTAAGTTTCTTTTTTTCAAAATCTATGCAGTCCCATGATAATGCTAATAACTCCCCCCGCCGTAGTCCCGTATTTAGTTCTAATAGGAATGCAACATAAAGCCTATCGCTTTTTACAGCTTCCAGATATTCCTTTATTTCCTCTGGCTTTAGTGTAGTCATCTCCTTGTATTTTAGACTTGGTAGGGTTGTATGCTCTGCCGGGTTGGTTGATATTAAATTCTCCCGTACGGCTTGTTTAAGTGCCCGGCTAATAACTTGGTGCATTAGGTGTATCATCCTTGGAGACAGGCCACCTTTACCGTCAAGCCTGCCGTTCTCCCGCTTTTGGTTGTAAAAATCCTGAATAGTGTTAGTTCGTAAGGTTTGGAGTGGAGTGTCCCCTAAAGAAGGAATGATATGCTTTTGGATTACGTCCACATAATTTGCGTAACTGCCGGGTTTTACTGTTGGCTTGACGTAGACGGTTAACCATCTTTCCAGCCATTCCCCAAGAGTAATTTTAGACGGTTCTACAAAAGTGCCGTGTTTCTTCTGGTAAGTTGCCTCCACTAACCAGTCCTGAGCCTCTTTACGGGTTTTAAAATATTTACTTTTTTGCTTTGGGCTTCCTGTTTCGGTATATCCCACTGTTATTCTTGCTTCGTAGTAAATTCGCCTCCCTCGGGTTCGTTTGCTAATACTGCCTTCACCTTGTCCCCGCTTTTTAGTCTTTTTTGGCATTTTCTCCCGCCTCCCTCGGGTTATGTTTTAGCCATTCATTCACGGCCTGCCTGACAAGTTTACTAACTGTTGTTCCTCTTAAAGCGGCTTCAGCTTTGACTTTTCTGTGCCATTCTTCTGGTACTCGAATGGTGAGCTTTGTTTCCAGTCCCAATGAAACCACCTCCTGCCAATAGTGTATGGCATTACAGCAATCCAGTCAAGCGGTTGAGTGGTTAATCATGGAACAATTTCTTTTAACCCATTCCTGTAGGCCATCCCTGCTAATTCTGTACTGCCTGCCGATTTTTAAGACGGGGAAGTCCTTCTGGCGTACAAGCCTATATGCCGCCGCCGTCCCAACTCCTAAAAACTTAGCAAGTTCTTTCGGCCCGAAAAAAGCTGGTAATGAATCCCAGTCATGTTTTGCCATTTCCTATCCCTCCTCAAGTAATTTCATCTGAAATTATATATGACAAAAAGTAACCCAAATTAAAGTGGTAATTAAAAAAATTTCTCGTGTATCACTTTCATAATTCCGTTTTGAGTATAGTAATATTTGTTTTGAAGGGAATTACCCTTGGGAGGATATTTTCTCGGCTTTTAGAGGGTATTTCATTGTTTTAATAAATTTTACCAGCCCGCAAACTCGCTATTCCGGGCCTTCCGGGAAGCCTAAAAAATAAAAAAATTCCCCCCATAAGAAGGGGGAGAATAGGAGGTATTACTCTTTAAAACATTTGTTTGGAGGGATTAGAGTTCCCGAAAGGACTGCCGGGCGATCCTCTGGACAGGTTTCAAGGACTGCCCGTTATCCTTTCCCTTATGATAAAGAGGAATTATTTACATTATTACATTATCATGATACAATCAATGTGTAAAGCAGTACGCCTTTACAAGCAAATGTTTTCAAAACGCCATAGAAGCGGCTTCTTGTTTAATTGAGTACATAGGTTTATATTTGTTAACTGTCCGTGACCCGTTCCAATCATCTCGAATAACAGAGATGAAATTTTTTTGCTCCAATTCGCTAATAATCCGTTTGATTGTACTTTTACTTATGCCCAATGTATTCGCCATGTAAGCCTGTGACGGGTAAGCATATCCTTTTTGCTTGTTCAATATCGCTAAAAGAAGGATATAGACTAACTTCTCATTCGATTTTAACTGCTTATTGTAGAGAATTTCATCCTTGGGAACGCAAATATAATTTCTATTCCCGGCCACCAATTGCGGGTAATATCTTGATTTCATGTCTTTGAATTTCTCGTCATAGTCCCCGTAAACTGTCCCCTGTGGAATATACCTTATCAGCTCGGCCTTAATTAGCTCCTGCCTATACTTGTGGATATGCCTTCTTCTTATGCCTGTCCATTCTGATAATGTCCTATCTGAACCAAAAGCATATTTTTTCCCCGGCTCATTCCACATTTTATCCAGTATAACCATATACATATAGATTGAATTTGGAAATAACTCCCTACAATATCCGTAGATTAACTTATTAGGAACCTTTACAAAATTCATTTTAAATCAACTCCTTGCATGCAAAAAATGTGCCAATGTAATATTTTCCATGTTTTTCCCGTAGGACAATTCTGTCACTAAAAAATGCAGTAATATCAAGGGTTTGCGGGTTTCACTTACTGCCTGCCACAAAATTAAACCCACCCCTGCCACAAAATTAAACCCACCCTGCCACAAAATTGAGCCTTGGATAAATACTTATAATAAATACTTAAGGATAAATACTTATATATTTCCATATGGAGGAGTTACGAAAATCCCTCCGGGATTTATCGTAACTCCCGTCCCACCACCATATTTAGTTTATCCCAACTAACGAATACAGTACCGGGAAGGGCTTCTTTAGTAACTGCATCATAAAGTTTTACCCGCACGCCCCGTGCGTTTTGGCTCTTAACTTTGACCAGCCCGGCCCGCTCCAATCCTGTTAATGCTTCTTTAGCACTCTGAATCTTTGACATGGAAATCACTCCTTCTTTTTGGTAGTAAAGGCACGAACCGTTATATTGGCCCGTGCCTTTACCCGTATATATTACAAAAGACTCCACTAATTAAAGTGCAGTCTTGTTTGTTAACTTATTAGTTCCAGTCCCCGCATCCGTTCTAATAGTGTGGGTTTCATTGTCCGCATAAGTTGTTCCCGCTGTTTTTCTGTAAGGCCAAATTCCTCATCATGGATATATCTTTGTAGTTCTGCAAATTCCCTGACCTCATCATCCGTCCATGTCTCTGGCGGGCCACATTTATTTTTTCCCAGCTTGCTTTCTAAATAGCGTCTTAACCTCCGTATGCGTTTAATGTCGGTCATAGTGTCTGTCCTCCTTTAATCTTTGTTCGACTTCCTCTAATAGCTCAATCTCATGTTGTTTCCCTTCAAGTTGTAGACAATGTAGAATTGCGTAGGCAAGGGATTTTAATGTATTGGCCTGCCTGTCGTTGATTTCCCCCCGCTCATAACGGTATATCAGGTTGGAAATGAACCGTCTTACTTGGGCATAAGTGGTAAGTTGTCTCTGTCCTTTTAGCATTGATGTACACCCCCTTAATTCCTGTAACCTTTGGTATTACTGCTTTATAGCCATCGAATGTTCTAAATATTAGAAAAAACCAGAGAATGTTTATTACTCATTCTCCGGCTTATCATCATCCCCGGCCTTTTTATTCAGTTCTTCTTCAATACCCTTCTGTTCTTCTTGCATTTTATTTACCATATCCTGCCTGTAAAGTTCAGGATAATTCTCCCGAAGAATTTTATCCATTAGGTCTAATTTCATCTCCAATAACTCCCGCCTTCTGGCCTCTTTTTTCGCTTTCTTATGCGTTGCCCTTGCCTCACTGGAAAACTTGCGGCTAAAAGCCTCATCAAGTTTTTGCCGTCTTTCCCGTTCAATCCTCTGCCTGTTGATTTCCTCCGTTCTCCGCTGTTGCTCCTTTTTGATTAATTCTCTTGCATCCATATTAAACAGCTCCTTTCTTCAAATTTGATTTTTTCAGGAATAGCTCAACTCCCGCCTTGGGGACTTTATACAACTTCCCAACTCTCACCGCTGGCAGTTCGCCTTTTCTTATCCAGTCTCTCACTGCTTTTGGTGTAAGTCCTAAAATCTCCGCTACCTGTGAAGTGCTTAAATACTCGCTCACGTTATCAACTCCTTTCAAACTTTTAGATACTTAAAATACCCTCTATTATATAAGCCGTTTACGGGAGCAAAATGCAAGTAACTTTTCAAACTTTACGCATTTAAAACTCCCTTCAATAGATAGGCCAACCTCGAACGTAAAATACAAGTAAAATCCATAAAAATTAAATATTCTGATAAATACACTAAAATCTGTTCCGCTTACCGAAAAATAAGAATGAGTAGGGGGAGAGAGTGTACCCTAATATGTACCCTAACCGGGCCGAAAATCATTTAAAAATGCAGGGTTAAAATGAGAAATAATCCCCCGCAAATCCAGAAATAATGAGACTTCCGAGGAATGAATGAAAATGGTTAAAACCCGATTCCCCAAAATTCCCAAGCTGAGGGCTGAGGGTTCGATCCCCTTCACCCGCTCCAATTAGTTTCACAACACGGAACTCCTGCTTTAAAGGCAGGAGTTACTCTTTTTTGAGGGAACAATCTTATTATTTTTAAAAGTACGATTACAGTAATAGAAAGGAAACATTCTATGTATCTGCAAAGTATGATTCGTAACTTGGCCATTATAGCTCACGTTGACCACGGCAAGACCACCCTGGTGGACGGAATGTTGAAACAAAGCGGTGTGTTTCACAAAAAGCAGGTAGTTGAAGATAGAGTGCTGGACCGCAACGAACTGGAAAGGGAGCGGGGCATTACTATCATGTCCAAAAATACGGCGGTATTTTATGGTAATTATAAGTTGAATATTGTTGATACTCCTGGCCATGCCGATTTTGGTGGTGAGGTAGAGCGAATTGTACAAATGGTGGATGGGGTTTTGCTGTTGGTGGATGCTTTCGAAGGACCTATGCCCCAAACGCGATTTGTTTTACGTAAAGCCCTTGATGCGGGTTTGATTCCCATTGTAGTGATTAATAAAGTTGACCGTCTTTATGCGCGGCCCGGTGAAGTGCTCGACGAGGTTTTAGATTTATTTATTGACTTAGATGCCAGTGACGAGCAATTGGATTTCCCGGTAGTTTATGCCAATGCCCGTGCTGGAACGGCATCGTTGACTGCCGGTGAGATGGGGGAAGATTTAAAACCCCTCTTTGATGTGATTGTGGATAAAATTCCGGCACCTGCGGGGGATATGGATGCACCTCTGCAGTTAGGGGTAACGTTAATTGACTATGATCCTTATCTTGGCCGGCAGGCAGTGGGGCGGGTTGCCAACGGTATCCTGCGGGTTAAGCAGGATGTGGTTGTAATCAAACCGGACGGGGATGTGGTGCGCCAGCGACCCACGGGTCTGTATGTGTTCAGTAAATTGGACAAAGTCCCTGTGAACGAAGCTGCTGCGGGAGAGATTGTAGTGGTTTCCGGCCTGGACGACATAAATGTGGGAAATACCATTGCAGATCCCATAAAACCCGTTCCACTGGAATTTGTTCGCATCGATGAGCCAACGGTTGCAGTTACATTTCATGTAAGTAAGAGTCCTTTTGCAGGTCGAGAAGGGCTTTATGTTACTTCCCGAAAGCTGGGTGAAAGGTTATTTAAGGAAATGGAGTCGGATGTAAGCCTTCGGGTTGAGAATTTGGAATCACCCGATAAATTTTGGGTGTCGGGAAGAGGGGAACTTCACTTATCCATTCTAATGGAAACCATGCGCAGAGAGGGATACGAATTTGAGGTTTCCCGTCCTCAAGTAGTTCAAAAAGAAATAGACGGTATTATGCAGGAACCGGTGGAGGAATTATTGATTGAAGTCCCCGAAGAGTACGTCGGTATTGTTATGGAGAGATTGGGGCCCCGTAAAAGCAAGTTTATAAATATGCAACAAAAGGGTGACGGGAATGTCCGTATGGAATTTCACGTTCCGGCACGGGGTCTGTTCGGTTTCCGCTCGGAATTTATGACGGATACTAAAGGTTTGGGGATTATGCATCATTCCTTTCATCACTATGCCCCCCATCAAGGTGAAATAATGACGCGCATAAGGGGATCGCTGGTGGCCTTTGAAGGGGGGGAAACCACTGCTTATGGTCTTGAGAATGCTCAAGAGAGGGGAGAGCTGTTTATAGGTGTCGGTGTGCAGGTATACAAAGGAATGATAATCGGGGAAAATTCGGGTCCCGAGGATTTGTTCATTAATGTCTGTAAGAAGAAACATTTGACCAATATGCGCAGTTCCACCGCTGAAGTATCCACAAAGTTGTCTCCCCACAGGCAGTTAAGTTTGGAGCAGTGTTTGGAGTTTATTGCAGATGACGAATTAGTGGAAATTACCCCCAAATCGCTGCGGATGCGAAAGCAGACGGTAAAATAGCAGCTATGTATTGCGCGTTGATGCCTGTCTGTCCGGCGCTAGAATGCACTAATTTTGTATTTAATGGTCTGTGTATAGACAGACTATAGTTTAGAAATACAAAATTAGAGGGGGAGACGGTAATGGTTGCGCATGCATTTCGAAGAATTCCAAAACATTTAGGGGTAATTCCCGACGGTAATAGGAGATGGGCTGAAAAAAAAGGATTATCCAAAGAAAAAGGCTATGCTTACGGGCTCAAGCCTGGGATAATGCTTTATGAGCTTTGCGTCCAGTTGGGTGTGGAGGAGCTAACCTTTTATGGTTTCACACAGGATAATACCAAGCGGCCCTCCTTGCAAACCGCGGCTTTCCGAAAAGCATGTGTGGAGGCGGTAAAAATGCTTTCCGACAGAGATGCTTCTCTCCTCGTTGTGGGGGATGCGTCCTCTCCGTTGTTTCCTAAAGAACTCATCCCCTATACCAGGAGAAGGACATTCGGTCGCGGCGGTATTAAAATAAATTTTTTGGTAAATTACGGGTGGAAATGGGATCTGGGAAACTTACAAAGACAAACAAATAACAGTCCCCATTCAAAAAGTAATTTTTTGAGCTCAATCGCTTCCGCAGAACTTTCCCGCATTGATCTCATTATGAGGTGGGGAGGGCGCCGGAGATTAAGCGGTTTTTTACCGGTTCAAACAATTTATGCTGATTTTTACGTTGTGGACGATTTATGGCCGGATTTTCGAAAGGAACATGTATATGACGGTCTATTATGGTATCAAAATCAGGATGTTACCCTGGGTGGTTAAGCGGCATGGGTGGGTAAAATATCCAAAAAAGTTATTGGTATCCTGAGCAGCCATTGAAGTGTTAAGAGTTTGTAAAGAAAGTGCCTGTTCGAAAAGCCTAATTCTTCACTGAAAAATAAAAGAACTTCCAGAAATATACCAGTAAATGGTTTTAAAGTTGTCTTTACCGGTACTATACTTATTATTGTTACATCGGAACCCTAAAAATGGACACAAGTAACCTGTGGATAACGGTTTAGAGTTTTAATCTATAGCACTTAATATGTATTACGCACTAATCTGGTAGGCATAATG
>Ga0182238_1000232_pt1 | contig 18085 bp, 14 predicted proteins | sample hydfrates6_PW_90_FD_132439 | JGI IMG/M metagenome (GOLD analysis project Ga0182238, IMG submission 132439) | Subsurface microbial communities from deep shales in Texas, USA - hydraulic fracturing test 6_PW_90 | ecosystem: Environmental > Aquatic > Deep subsurface > Shale gas/oil reservoir >... | reverse complement strand
GAGGTGCTGAGAATGGATGATATTTTGATTAATAAGAATCAAACAGTTAAGCGCTGTCTTGAAAGGATTAATGAGGAATATCAGGGTGATCCTACAAATCTTGAAAACTATACAAAACAGGATTCGATTATTTTAAATATTCAGCGTCTCTCAGAAGCTGCAATTGATATTGCGATGCATATTGTAGCAGAAAAGAATCTTGGAGTGCCTCAAAATAGTCGCGAAGCCTTTGAACTGCTGACTCAAAATAAATTGATCAGTGAAGAGATGGCAGATAAATTGAAAGCTATGGTCGGTTTTAGAAATATTGCAGTCCATGAATACCAGAAGTTGAATCTGAAAATTGTGGAGGCAATAATAGAGAATGAAATTGAGGAAATTAAAGACTTTTCTCAAAAGATGCTTCAAAAAATGGCAGAAAATAATTAGCAATACAGGAGCTGAAAGAATGAGCAGTAGGGATTTTATTAAAAATTTAGTATCCAATAAAATATACAGACGCGGCATAAACTATTACAATCAGGGCCGAGTTCTGCAGTACAGAATCAATAAACTTGAGCCCAATCTCTATCAGATTTCTGCCCAGGTTTCCGGCTCGAGGCGCTATCAAGTAAATTCGGAAATTAGACTGCACGAAGACAGCCTGGAATTGGAAAGCAGCTGTGACTGTCCTTACGACTGGGAAGAATACTGCAAACATGAGGTAGCAGTGCTGACTAAATTTATGGAAGAAGATTTTCGCTCGCCCAAGGTCAGCTATGAGCCGCAGTTTGAGGAAGAGGAAATATCGGAATTTAGATTTTCCAGTCAAGAATCTGATTTTGACATTGTGGAGCAGCGAATTGCTGACCGCAGTTTTAATAATTTGCTGGAAATAACTAAAAATTATGATCAGAGTGAGCTGCCGAAGCTGGAATACAGTGTTAAAGGGATTTTAAATCAGGCTCTGAAAAACTTTAAGCTGATTTTTGATTCCAATTATCTCAGCCAGCAGCAGCTTGAGGAAGTTGTAAATTCCTTGAATGATGATTACGATTATGTTTATTATCGTGATGGCCTGCTGCAGAAATATTTCTACGGTGAGGAACTTAAGCTTTTAGAAGCACTGTCAGCTTTGAGAAAAAGTAAAGGGCGGGGCAGTTCGCTCTTATTAAATAAAAATCAAGAAAACCTGAATTTTCTGCTGGAGCTAAGCCAGAAATTTAAATTGGAGCTGGAGGAAAATGGAGTTACAGTTAAAAAAGGAAAAACTCTGCAGCCGGAGCTTAAGCTCAGTGGTGATTTAGAAGAAATAAAAGTTGAATTGAAGGATAATGACTTTCCGATTTATCAGGGTAGTGAAGACCAGTGCCGCTGGACTCTAATCGGTAATAAAATTCATAAAGTTGATTTCTATAATTTTGATGAACTGCCGACCAGTTTTTTAATTCCTGCCCAGAAACAGGGAGAATTTTTATTTGAAATCCTGCCGACTCTAGAGAAAAATCTTAAACTCGAGACTGCAGAAGAACTGCAGCAGTATGAGTTAATCAAAGAAGGTCCGCTGGTTAATTTAAAGCTTGATTACAAAAAGCAGCAGATTAGCTGTGAGCTGGAGGTTGAATTTGCAGGTGAAAAATACAGCAACACAGAGCTTTTAGGGCTGGATACTGATAAAAACATTTATAAAAAAGATGAAAATGATCCTCAGCTCTGGCACGGGCGGGACAATAAGGCCCTGGCAGAAGTGATTGACTTTCTGGATGAATATAATTTTAAGGTTCGGCCCGAGCATTTTATCATCAAAGATAATGCCGATATTCAGGAGTTCATCACTGATGGGATGACTCATCTGCCTGAGGATTGGAATGTTGAAAGCAGTGAGAGCTTTGATCAGATTGAGATTAAGGAAGTCAAGCTGGAGCCGATTGTCGAAATTGATGACAGTGAGGGGATAAACTGGTTTGATTTTTCGATCAGCTATAATCTCGGAGGCAAAACTTACAGCCGCCAGGAGCTGCAGCAGCTGATCTCTTATAATAAAAAGGGAGAGGCCTATATTAAACTCGACAATCAGTACTTTATTTTAGAAAGTGGGGCTGAAGAAGAAAAAGTTGAGCAGATGCTTGATGATGCAGAAGCCCGAGATGAAGGTTACCGGGCTCCCTATCACAACCTCTTATATTATAAAAATCTGGTCGAAAAAAGTGGGATTCATTTCAAAGGTAATAAAGTTTTTAATGAGCTGGAATCAGAAATTAGTGGGACTAATGTGGTTAAGAAAAGAGAGATTCCAACTGAAGTCGAAGATAAACTGCGTGATTATCAGAAAAACGGTTATCACTGGCTGCGCTTTCTGCATAAATATCACTTTGGCGGCATTCTGGCTGATGACATGGGACTCGGTAAAACTCTACAGATGCTGACCCTTCTAAAAAGTTTAAAGCCTAAAAAGCCGGCTCTGGTGCTCTGTCCCCGGACTTTAATCTATAACTGGCAGGAAGAGTCAGATAAGTTTTTTGCTGATTTAAAAACTCTTGTTTACTATGGAACTCCGGCTGAAAGGGTAGAGATGCGTAAAGATTTCAGCGACTATGATCTAATTATTTCTTCCTATTCAACAATCAGCAGAGATGTAGAGGAATTAAATGCTGAGGGAAAAGTTTTTTCGATTTCAATTTTAGATGAAGCTCAGCATATTAAAAATCACCGCACCAAAAGAGCAAAAGCTGTTAAAAATATTGAGGCTGAATCAAGGCTGGCCCTGACTGGAACTCCACTTGAGAATTCAATTGAAGAGCTCTGGTCAATTTTTGACTATTTGATGCCCGGCTACCTCGGAAACTACAGCTATTTTAGAAACAATTTTATCACCCCGATCAGCAAAAATAATGAGAAAGAAAAGTTAAAGGAATTAAAGGAAAGAGTTGCTCCCTTTATTCTCCGTCGGCGTAAAGAAGAGGTTTTAAAAGAGCTGCCGGAAAAAATTATTAATGTTCATCCGGTCAGTATGACCCAACTTCAGGAAGACAGCTACCAGACAGTACTCGCTGAAGTTAGGGGGGAGCTGGAAGAAACAGTTGCCGAAAAAGGTTTTAATCGTTCCCGGATTAATGTGCTGGCAGCACTGACAAAACTCAGACAGATCTGCAATCATCCTTCACTGGTGCTCGGAGATGAAGGTAAGGCCCATAATTCCGGTAAACTGGAGGCCCTTAGGGAGCTGCTCAGTGATGCCTTAAGTGGCGGCCACAAGCTGATTATTTTCAGTCAGTTTGTAAAAATGTTAAAATTGATCAGAAATGATCTAGACCAGCAGGGAATTAATTACAGATATCTCGATGGCTCGACCCGCAACCGAATGGATAAGGTGAGGGAGTTCAACAACGACCCGGAGATTGATGTTTTTTTAATCAGTCTTAAAGCGGGGGGAGTTGGCTTAAATCTGACTGCAGCCGATATGGTGGTTCATGTTGACCCCTGGTGGAATCCGATGGTCGAAAGACAGGCCACAGATCGTGCCCACCGCCTCGGTCAGGAAAATCGGGTGATGGTTTATAAAATGATTACCCGGGGTACTGTAGAAGAGAAGATGCTTAAACTGCAGCAGCGCAAGCAGGATCTATTTGATAATGTAATTGAGAATAATGTAAATCCGATCAAGGCGATCAGCTGGGAAGATATTCAGGATTTACTGGCCTATAAATAACTGATTTATAATTAAAATTAATGAGGAGCGCAGAATATGGAAGAGCTTATTGCTAAAGAAGAACTTTATCAGACGATTTTTAAGCGGAAATCAATCAGAAAATATCAGCAGCAGAAGTTATCTGTTGAGGAGCTGCAGAAAATTAATGATTTTTTAAAAGAGGCAGAAGTAATTGATCCAGAAATTAAATTTGAGGCCAAAATTGTGGACTCAGATCAGGTAAAAAGTCTGATTCCAATTAAGGCACCTCACTACCTGCAGTTTTTTTCAGAAGAAAAGGGAGATTATCTTTTAAATGCAGGCTTTATCCTGCAGCAGCTTGACCTTTATCTGGCAGCAAATAATCTGGGCAGCTGCTGGTTTGGAATGGCGAAACCCAAAAAAGAAATCATTGCCGATTCAGAGCTTGAATATGTGATCACCCTGGTTTTTGGCCGGGCTGCAGAAGAAAATATCAGAGATTCAATTGAGGATTTTGATCGCAAAACTCTTTCTGAAATCAAGGAAGGTAAGGATCATTATGATTTATTAGAGGCAGCTCGCCTGGCACCATCTGCGACCAACGGTCAGCCCTGGTATTTTAAGGTAGAAGCTGATCAAATCCACCTCTTTCAGAATGAGCCAAATTTTATCAAAAAGTTTTTCTACGAAAAGATGAATAGAATTGATATGGGGATTACTCTCGCTCATCTCTGGCTGGCAGCAGTAGAACATGATTATAACTTTAATTTCAAAAAGTATTCGCAGGCACCTGCTGTGGTTGAGGGGTATAATTATCTGGGGACAGTTGAGCTATAAGAGGAATTCTGCGGTTGAGAAAAAATATAGAAAAAACTACAGGAGATGATTTAGTGAAAAGAAAGATAATTATTGATACAGATCCAGGCATAGATGATGCAGCAGCACTGGCAATTGCTCTCAATAACCCGGAGCTGGAAGTTTTAATGCTGAGCACAGTTGCCGGCAATGTAAATTTAGATTATACAACAGAGAATGCAAAAAAGATTTTAGATTTTTTTGAGAAGGATACTCCGCTGGCCCGCGGCAACTCTCTGCCTCTGCTCAGAGAATATGAGGATGCCAGTCAGTTTCACGGAGAAACAGGAATGAACGGCTATGATTTTCCTGTGAGTGAGCGAAAAGTTATGCCTTAGCACTCGGCTGTAGCAATGAAGGAAATGATTCTGGCCAGTGAAAAAAAGGTTACTCTAGTTACAATTGGGCCGCTGACCAATGCTGCTTTACTGCTCAGCATGTATCCAGAAGTTAAAGATAAGATTGAGGAAATTGTGATTATGGGTGGCTCGACCATTGGCGGTAATACCAATACAGCAGCTGAATTTAATATTAAGGTTGACCCTCATGCAGCCCAGATGGTTATTAACTCCGGCCTGCCGATAACTATTTTTGGCCTCCGGGTGACTACCAGAGCGCTTTTGAGCAAAACTGACATTGAAGAAATTAGCGAGCTGGGAGGGGCCGGTGAGATGCTTTATTCGCTTTTCAGTCACTATCGGGGTGGAGATATTTATGGAACGGGTTTGATGATGCACGATATCTGCACAATCGGCTATCTATTGGAGCCAGAAATCTTTGATTATCAAAAAACTCACCTGGAAGTTGCTCTCGACGGCCCGGCTGCAGGAACTACTGTTGCTGACCTTTATTCCCGTTATACTGAAGAAAAGAATGTTAAGCTGGCTGTCGATATTGACCAGCAGAAATTTAAAGACTGGGTGATTGAGGAAATATCTAAGCTTAAATAAACTATTTAAATAATAAGTTTAAAGATAAATTGCAGAGGAGAAAAGATAGTGGATAAAAAAGTTATCAAAGAATATCAAGATTACATTAATAAAATCGGGAATCGTAAAGAACTATATAAAACTGTTGCAGATGAATATGATATTAAAACTGCAATTTATCCTGGTAGTCATATAGATATCGCGCCCTCAATGTTTATACCTAAGGTTATCTATATTGATAATTTTAAAGGTGCAGTTAAGTTTTTTAAGCAGCTTGACAGCATTAAAGAATATATAGAGGAAAATAAGGAGTATTCTACCCCCGCTGAAATCAACTTTTTAGGACAGGACTATAATCAGCCTTTAGAGATAGAGGAAGTGGACCTTATTATCTCACAGTATGCTGGCTTTGTCGGCCAGGCAGCAAAAGATAGCTTAAAAATTGGCGGTATATTATTATGTAATGACAGTCATGGTGATGCAAGTTTAGCAAAGCATGATCAGGATTATAAACTTATTGCTGTTATTGAAAATAATAAGATAAAAAAGGATAACTTAGATAAATACTTTAAATTGGCAAATGGAAAGCCAGTTGACATTAAGCAGTTAAAAGAAAAAATGAAAGGTCTGAAATACGAAAAGATGGCTGGAAATTACTTGTTCCGCAAAGTAAAATAACATATTTTTTAAATTCTACTATTATCTAATAAAGCAATTTATTCCAGAGCCAGGGTAACTGGCTCTTTTTCTTTTGCCTTCATTTCTGCTATAAACTCCTGATAGCTTTCATTTTTAACAGCAATTTGAGTATAAGCTTTAAGTGCATGATATTTAAGCCAGGGATCACTGCTTTTGGAGATTATATTTTTCAGCAATTCAGCCAAATCGGCAGCCTCAGAACCAAAGCTTGCTAAAAGATCAAGCAGAAAATACTGAGCTTCAGAACTGAGTCTAAGTTCATTTCTTTTAAGCAGGAGATTTTTTAAGGGAACTAATGCTAATGGTTCGGCTAGATCAGCGGCTACTGCTGCCGCCTTTTTCTTGATCGAATAAGCTTCCTCAATAATTAATTTTAAAAGCTCTGCACTAATAATTAATCTCTGCTTTTTATAGTTTTCTTGCTTTTCCAGTGTCTCCGCTATTAATTTAGAACTGAGATTAAATCTAACAGCTTTCTTAATAATCAAATCTATTGGAAGCTGATTGCTCAGGGCTGCCAGCTTTAAATAAATGGTGCATTTTTTGCTGGAGCTGCAGTTTCTCAAATGATTTTTAATCATTTTTTCAAGTTTTAAAGTCTGTTCATGATTTTTCTGGTTGAGAAGCCTGTTTAATTGAGCTCTCGCCTGCTTTTGTAAATTTTGATTTAAATAAGGTGCCAGTTTTAAAATTAGAGCAAAGTTATGGCTCTTGCTGAGAAAAAAAGAGATGGTTTTTAGCAGGAGATAATAAAGCAGAACTAAGCTCATTAGAAAAATTATAATTTTTAAAAGTCCAAACTGATAGTAGAAAAGCAGCAGTAGAGGCTGAAATAAATACAAAATGGCTGAGCTAATTAAAAAGATAAAAATACCGCTCAGTGAATATTTCTGCCAGCAGAGATAGAAAAATAATAGGGCAGCAGAAATTATAGAAAAGTAAATACTCAGCTGCAGCCAGAGATAGAGGCGGCTAGCCTGTCTTAAAGCTTTAAAGTTATTAATTCTGCCGGCTCCAAGTTTTCTTTCCGCAAAGAGAGGATCATTAATTTGAGCAGCAGTACCTTCAATTATTTTTAACCCTTCTTCAATACTAATTTCCGGCTTCAAGCTTAAAATATTTGCCAGTAGAGCGGTAAGCTGGGGAGCGGCAAAGGAAGTTCCACTGATTTTATAAGTTCGGCTGTAATTTAAAGCAGGTAGATAGTCTCTCTGCGTAATTTCTATAACTCCGGGAGCTGAAAAATCTACCTGACTGCCGTAATTTGAACCGGGCATTTTCTGAGCCTCAGCCAGAGCAGCAACAGCAGTCACCTCACTGAAGGCAGCAGGATAGGTGAGCCGTTCCCGATTATTGTTGCCAGCGGCTGCTATCAGAACAATGTTTTCAAGCTCTGAAATCTTTTCTATAATTTCTTTTTGAAACTCACTTTCTTCAAAACCAAGGCTGATATTGACCACAATTTTTTCTTCTGGATGCAGTCTGGCATAATTATGAATTTCATTTAAGGAATTTAAATATTCATTTTTATCAATCCGCTTAATAATATTTTCCGCCGAAAAAGCTCTTATCTCAGCTCGACTCAGGCTGCGGATGATGGCTGCAACTTGACTGCCGTGGGAGCTTTCAGGTTGAATTTTTAGGGCAGGACTTTTAAGAAATTCTGCTTCAACTTCTGAATCTAAAATGAATATTTTAACCCGATCACTGCGCAATAGTTGATCTTTCAGCTGAAAAGAGACGATAAAGATACTTAATAAAATTAAAAGAAAAATTAGTGGTTTTTTGATAGTCGCTCCTCCTTTCGCAGCTTTGTAAAATAATTATAACACAGATTAAGTGAAAAGATTAATTATAAAAATTTGAAAATTAAAAAAGGAAATCGGTTTACTATCTATAATATAATATAGTAGGAAAGATAATTTTTAAAACTAGTAGAAATTAATTGAGTCAAAAATTAAAGGAGGAATAAAGATGATTCCAACACGAAAATTAAAAACTGGTGATGAGATTCCTGTTATTGCTTATGGTACCTGGGATATTGCCGAAGAAAATGTAGGCGAAAAAGTAGAAATTGCTCTAAAAGCAGGTTATAACCACATTGATACTGCAGAGGGCTACCACAATGAAGCGGGAATTGGAGAAGTTTTAAAAGATTATGACCGAGACGAGTTATTTATAACTTCCAAAGTACTGCCTTCAAATTTAAATTATGAAAGCGTTATCAAGGCCTGTAAGCGTTCCCTGGAAAAACTGGGAACCGACTATCTTGATCTCTATTTAATTCACTGGCCAAATCCTGCGATTTCTTTAAGAGAAACCCTGCAGGCAATGAAGTACTTAGTAGACGAGGGACTGGTTAAAAATATCGGTGTCAGCAACTTTTCAGTTTATCAATTAAAGGTTGCTTTAAAGATTACTCCGGTGCCAATTACAGTTAATCAGGTAGAATTCCACCCCTGGTTGTATCAAAAAGAGCTGCTCGAAGTCTGTGATCAAAATGATGTAGTAATTGAAGCTTCAGCACCACTGGCCAGAACTGAAGTCTTAAGTGATGAAACTATTTTAGAGCTGGCAGATAAATATGATAAGTCACCGGCTCAGATTGTACTTAAGTGGGAGCTGCAGAAGGGAATTGTGCCTCTGCCAAAATCTAAGTCCGAGGGTCATATCAAGGAAAACTTAGAGTTATTTGACTGGGAGCTTAAAGCAGAAGATATGGCAGCAATTGATAATATTGATCACGAAAAGCGGGTTTATATGATTACCCTTGATGATGAAACTTATGGAATTAGTTCTTAAATAGTTGTTTTCTAAATAGAGCTTATTAATTAGCAGGCAGCCTGTTTCGGTTGCCTGCTTTTTTTAAAAATGAAACCCACTTCCTGAAGAAGTGGGCTAGTTGAGTTAATTAATATCTTTATTCAGCTTCCGGTCCATAGTTTTCAAATACCAGCAGCATGTTTTTCATTTCAAAGTAAAAAGTCTGACTGGAAATTGTAGAACCAGAAATAATATCTACTTCCGGATCAAAAGAAGACTTAAGGCTTAAACCATAATATCTACTTAAAAATTCTTCCTGTTTCATTTCTGGATGATGATCATTGGCGTCAAGTGGTTTCCAGTTTTTAATTACTGCCATGCTTTCTTCAGTTTTAGAATTATTGGCCATACCAATTACTGCAATAAAATCTTCTGGATGGGAGTAAATAATTGTATTTACCCAGCTACCATAACCAATAAGTTCTCCATCTTTGTGCAGAGGAACAAAAGGATATTTTACTTCATTTCTTTCTGGATAGAAGATGTCACCAGCTTCATCAGCATCAGCTAACTCTACTAAAGCATTTACATAATCTTCTACAGTTCTACCGGTTGAAATCTCCTGCTTATCTCCGCCACCAACAACATCAAGAGTGTGAGTTGTTGCAAAGGCCAGACCTGAGAATGTTAGAACAAAAACTAAGATCAAAGAAACAACTAAACTTTTTTTCATTTTTTGTTACCCCCTAAGTAATTTTAAAATATTAATATTAGTGATAATAATAACTAATTATGTTATATATATCACATAACTCAATGAAAGTATAGCACCAAATAAATAATTTGTCAATAGATTCAGAATATTAAATTGAATAATTTTTAGAAAAATAAAATTATTTCGCAAAAAAAGAAGGAGATTTAAAAAGTGTGTCTAATATAGTATATAGAACTCTATTTAATCGATTAAGGAGAATTTATTATGGTAACAATTAAAGATATCGCTAAAAAGGCAAATGTGTCAACTGCTACAGTATCCTATGTACTTAATGACAGTGCACAAATAAGTGAGGCAACAAGGGAAAAAGTACTAAAGATAGTAGATGAAATGAACTATAAGAGAAATAATATTGCTAAAAGTTTAAGAACAAATAAAACTAATACGATTGGAGTAATTGTTGAGGATATGACTGTTTTTAATTCTCCTAAAATAATTGATGGTATCAATAAATATGTTGAAGAACATGGATTTCATATAATTTTAAGTAACTTAAGGTTAAATAAGAAGATTGGAAACTCTTATGAAGAAGTATTTAAACACTCGGAAGAAATTAATGAGACAATTGATGTTTTACTAACTAGACAGATTGATGGAATAATTTATATTGGAGAACATACAAGAGATGTAAGTAATATTATGGGTAATGTTAAAAAACCTGTAGTTTATACCTACTGCTATAGTTCTCAGGAAAACTCTTATTCTGTAAATTATAATGATAAACTGGCGGCATATCAGGCCACAAATTATTTGATCAATTTAGGTCACGAAAAAATAGCTGTTATTAGTGGAATGATTAATTCAAAACCTTCCCATGAACGATTACAGGGGTATCAGCAGGCTTTAATTGATTATAATTTAAATTTGGATCCTTCTTTAATTAGAACAGGAAACTGGGAATATGAGACTGGTTTTGAGTTAAGTAAGGAGCTATTAAAAAGCAATAATCGACCCACTGCTGTTTTTGCTTTTAATGATTTGATGGCAGTTGGGGTTATTGATGGAGCTGAAAGTTTGGGTTATAAAGTTCCAGCTGATCTATCAGTTATTGGATTTGATAATCGAGAATTTAGTCATTTTTTCAAACCAAAGTTAACTACTATTGATTTACCTTTGGCTAAGATGGGACAGGAAGCAACGAGAATATTGATAGATTTAATTGATAAAAAAAAGATTGAAGAAAATTCTCTTCAAATTGAATGTGAATTCATTAAAAGAGAATCAGTAACCAGTGTGGGTAAATAATCAAATAGATATTTAAAGATAATTTTATAAGATTTATTTAATCGTTTAAACGAAATTGAGGAGGGGTTTGATGGGGAGGATAGCAGAAAGATTAATGGAAATTCCAATCAGCAAAGTTAAGATTAATGATAATTTTTGGCAGCACCGGCTGGAGAAAAATAGGACAGTGACTCTTGAACATCAGTATCAACAGCTTATTAAAACTGGAAGATTGAACAACTTTAAAAAAGCCGCTGGCATAGCTGAAGGTAATTTTTATGGTATGTTTTTTAATGATTCTGATGTATATAAATGGCTTGAAGCGGCAAGTTATACTCTGGCAAATCAAGAAGATCATAAACTTCAGAAAAGACTAGATGAGACTATTGATCTTTTAGCAGCAGCCCAAGAAGAAAATGGCTATTTAAACACATATTTTATTCTGGAAGAGCCTGATAAAAAATGGACTAATTTAGGTATGATGCATGAGTTATACTGTGCGGGACATCTTTTTCAAGCCGCAGTAGCTCATTATGAAGCAACTGGAGAAAGTAGTTTATTAAATGTGGCGACTAAATTTGCAGATTTGATTGATAAAAAATTTAGACAATCAGGCCACCCTGGTGTTCCAGGGCATGAAGAAATAGAATTAGCTCTGGTTGAACTTTACAGAGTGACCAATAAAGATGATTATTTAAAATTATCCGAATATTTCATTAATAATCGGGGGAGATCATACTTTAAAAAGGAAGTTAATAATTTAAAAGAACTGGCGGGAGCAGATTTTGAGCAGGATATAGAAAACTTTGATACTTTTGAAATGAGCAAATTTTATCAAGAGTTTTTTCTGGATGATGAAGGTAAATATGATGGGAGTTATGCACAGGATCACTTACCTGTACGAAAGCAAAAGGAAGTTTTGGGACATGCAGTTAGAGCAATGTATTTATATTCAGGAATGACAGATATTGCTCTGGAAACAGGAGATGAATTATTAATCAAGGCTTTAAAAAAATTATGGTATAATATGACAAAAAAGAAAATGTATATTACAGGAGGAATTGGCTCTACTCATGATTTTGAGGGTTTTACAGAAAACTATGATCTACCAAATAAAAGTGCCTATGCAGAATCATGTGCAGCTGTTGGGAGTATAATCTGGAATCACCGCTTATTAAAATTGACTAATAATGCTAAATTTGCCGATATAATTGAAAGAACGCTTTATAATGGCTTGCTATCTGGTGTAGCTTTAAGTGGAGATAAATTCTTTTATGTAAATCCACTGGCCAGTGATGGTGACCATCATCGTAAAGGTTGGTTTCATGTTTCTTGCTGTCCGCCTAATATTGCAAGATTACTTGCTTCTTTAGAGAAATACATTTATTTACAGAGAGCTGATCAAATCTATGTTAATTTATTTATTTCAAGTGAAGCTAAATTCGAAATTTCTAATCAAACTATCATGCTAAAACAAATTACAGAATATCCCTGGAATAATTCTTTAAAGTATAAACTTAAATTACAGAAATCTGTTGATTTTGTTTTAAATATTCGCTTTCCTGATTGGGCAGAAGAAGCCAGTTTATTAATTAATGGTAGAGAAGAAAACATAGTCATTAAAAACAATTACCTGAGTATTAAACGAAACTGGGAAAATGATGATCAGATAGAACTTATTTTTGAAATGCCAATTAGAAGGGTTAAATCTCATCCTGCGGTAGAAGAAAATAGAGATAAATTTTCCCTAATGAAAGGACCTTTAGTTTACTGTCTGGAAGAAGTTGATAATCAGGATCCTATAGATCAGTTAATCATACCTAAGGGCTCAAAAATTGAGGTTGAATATGAAGAAATATTAAATGGCATCAATGTTCTGGAAGGAGAGGCACTGATAGAAGAAATTTCAGGCTGGGATAATGATTTATACAGGAATGAAAATGAAATAAACTTCAAAAAAACTAAATTCAGAGCAGTTCCCTATCATATCTGGGATCATAGAGACCCAGGAAAAATGAGAGTTTGGTTAAGATCTTAAGTTTTAGATATTGAATTTAAACTTGTTATTTAATTAAGCTTTTAAAAGGAGGGGATTAACATCAAATAATAGTTTGATTTATCAGTCTCTGGTTATGTCTGAAATTCAAAAATCAAGGAGGGTATTTATGTTAAAAAGAAAAAGTAAGATTTTGGTGACTTTAGTTGTTTTAAGTATTTTGCTTGTTTCAGTTAATCTTGTTGTGTTTGCTTCCGATGAATTAATTGTTGGTGTTGGGGGCTGGGCTGTTGAACCAACAAAAAGAGCTTTAGAAGAACTTAATTTTACTGAAAAAACAGGAATTGAAGTTACTGTGACCACTCGACCGGGTTCACCTCCAGAATTTATTTCTCAAATGACAAGTTCAATTCTTGGTGGTCAGACTCCTTATGATGTAATTGATCTGGAAGATGATGCTGCCATTAATTTTTCTCGCTCAGGTTGGTTAGTTGATCTTGATCCAATTTATGATGATGCCTTCTGGGAAGACTGGACTCCTGGTATGCTGGAAATGGTTGATACATGGAATAGACATGAGGGGGAGCTATTTAGAATTCCACATAATTATGAGACTCAATATTTCTTTTACCGTAAGGATATATTAGCAGAAAAAGGACTTGAAGTTCCTCAGACATGGGAAGAAATGGTTGAGGTTGGTAAGCAGCTGACTACAGATGAAATGTATGCAGTATCTGATGGGCTGGCAAAAGGTGGTTATTTAGGAGTTTATGTTTCCTATCTAACACAGCAGGCTGGCGGAAATCCTTTCGATTTTGGTCCGGCTTTAAGAGAATCGTTGCAGTTTATTCATGATATGATTTATGAGCATGAGATTTTCCCTAGCTCAGCTCTAAACAAAGATTTTGATCAGGTTAATAATGACTTTGTTAATGATAGAGTTGCAATGATGAGAATGTGGCCTTACTTTTTTGACTACCAGGAATCACAGGAAGATTGGTACAATGAGGATAAAGTCGGTGTAGCCTTACCACCTAAAGGACCAGAAGGTAGAGATACATTTGTTGCTTCCTGGGGTTGGGCAATTCCTAATACATCTGACAAAATTGATGAGGCAAAGACCTTTGTTGAGTTTATGACTTCAGTTGAAAATGCACCGAAATTGGCTAAGATGAGCACCTGGTTCTTAAGTCCAAGACACTCAATTATGGAGGGAATTGATGTTGAAGAAAGCAGACTGGCTTCAAATCTTAAGAAATATTCTGATGCTGGTGTAATATCTTCTCGACCTTTCCATCCTAATTTCAGACAGGCGTCCAGTATAGTTGAAGAACTGGCTTCTGCATATTTAACAAATCAGATTTCTTTAGATGAAGTTATAGAAAGAGGACAGGAACAGATGAAAGCACTTGAAGAATAAATAATCTAGTTTTACTCCCGGAGTGTAAACATGCTCCGGGAGGATCTTAATATTCTTCAGTTAAGGAGGGATCTAATTGTTTTCTAATTACAGTAAATTAAAAAAATATTTAATTTTTTCTATACTTGTTGGGCCTGCAGTTTTATTAAGGTTTTCAACATCTTTTTACCCAATCATCCGAACAATTTATTTGAGTTTTTTTAAACATAATCTAATGGAACAGGTGCATCGTTATGTAGGATTTAATAATTTTACTTCTTTGCTTAATGATCAAACAATTGTAGATGTAATAGGTTTTACTTTGGTTTTTATAGCAGTTTCAGTTATTCTGCAGCTTGTCCTGGGGATGGTAATTGCTAATTTGTTAAATACAAATTTTAAAGGTCGTAAAATAGTTAGAACTTTAAATCTTTTACCCTGGGTTATACCTGTAATCGTTAGTGGTTATGTTTTTAGATGGATGCTAAATGCGGATTATGGACTGATTACTGATTGGATTTTTCGGTTAAGTGGTAAAGAAGTACAGCTTTTAATTAACTCTTTTTATGCAAGGATGTCCCTGATTCTAGTTAATGTTTGGAGAAATACTCCCTTTATGGCAATTGTTCTGCTTGCTGGTCTGCAGAGTATTCCGGATGAATTATATGAAGCAGCAAAGATAGATGGTGCAAGCTGGTTTCAAAGATTTCTGCATATTACTTTACCTGCAAGTAGTTCCACTATTGTAACTTTAGGGCTTTTTAATATTATCTGGCAGATAGCTAATATTGATATTATTTTAGGCTTAACCCAGGGAGGTCCTGGGAGTTCAACCACAGTAATTGCCTACAGAATTTATCAATTAGGAATGCAGTGGTTTAGTTGGGGCAGTGCTTCAGCCCTAAGTGTATATTTATTAATTATTGTAGCAGTGATAAGTTTAATTGCGCTTTACCTATATAGAAGATTTGAATTTAGCTCATAAAATTAATGGAAGGAGGTTTTAAAAAGATGAAGTCTCGAACAGTTTGGAATAAATTATTTTTATATTTTGGAATTGCTATTTTTGTATTCATTATCCTTGTTCCAATTTACTGGTTGTTTTTAACTGCTTTAACTCCCAGAACACAGCTTTTTAGTGTTCCACCAAATTATTTTCCTGATTTTACTCTTGCTAATTTTAGAAATTTGATTTCACAGGTTCCCTTTGTGGCTTATTTGACTAACTCAATTCTTTTTTCAATAGGAGCAGTTTTATTATCTGTAATTTTAAGTTTTTTAGCCGCCTATGGTTTTGCTCGGATCGAAGTTCCTGGAAGTAATTTTTTATTATTTGCCCTTGTACTTACAATGGCAATACCGGAAATTGTTACAGTTGTACCACTTTTTCAGGTGTTGAGAAATTTAAACATGATTGATACAATTCGCGGTCTGGTGATGGTAATGGGAAGTGTATTAATTCCTTTCTCAGTTTGGGTTCTCGTTACTTTTGTTAAGCGGGTACCGGTTGAGATAGAAGAAGCAGCGATAGTTGATGGTGCTAATTTACCTCAGGTATTATTTTATATTGTGATACCAGCAATGAAACCTTCTTTAGTAACTGTTACTATTATAAACTTTATTAATGCCTGGAATAATCTTTTATATCCCTTAGTTTTTAGTTCCTCAGTGAGTGCAAAGACTCTTACAGTTAGTATTACTGAAATTTTTCAGGCTAGAACTCCCTATGGTCGGCCCTGGGAATTGATCAGTACTCTGGGTGTTACCATGGTTGTCCCAATGGTTATTTTAGTTTTTATTGCACAGAGAGGAATTGTTTCTGGCCTTACAAGTGGTTCATTGGATTAGTTAAATATGCTAATTATATTTTTTAAATAAATCCCCTTATAGTAGGCAGACTTAGTAAAAAAGATCTGTTCTATTAGAAAGGGGTTTTTCTATGTTATAAAAATTATAATAATATGATGCTAGTTATTTTTTAAACATATGTTTTTAATCAGAATTAATAAAAAAATCTGAAAATAAAGCAGGAATTCTACTTCTGGTATTGAATATATATTAATAGACAGACATCAGTCGTCTGACAAATCACAAAATACTAGGAGGGTTTTAAGTTTATGCTTAAAAAGTCAAAAAGATTAATGTTGGTTGTTTCACTCTTTATGGTTTTTGCTCTTATCTTTACAGCGGCAGCCCAGGCAGAAGTTAAGAATGTGATCCTATTAATTGGTGACGGTCTGGGAATGGGCCAGATTGATATGACTCGCTATCTTGCCGGTGATAAAGACCACGAACTAGAATTAATGAAACTACCTGAAACAGGAATCATGATGACAAGCTCTACTGAGGGAGTTACAGATTCAGCGGCAGCAGGAACTGCAATGGCAACCGGCCATAAGGTATATAATGGTGCAATTGCAATGAATAAAAATGGTGCTGAACTGGATTCTGCTTTAGACTTTGCTCAGGTCAGAAACAAAGCTACTGGTGTAATCAGTACAAATATGGTTACAGATGCAACTCCAGCTTCCTTTATTGCTTCAGTTGAAGATAGAGGCATGGGTGGCGAAATTGCCAAGCAGGCTATTGCAAATAATGTGGATGTAATGCTTGGTGGTGGCCGTGAAGACTTTATGGAAGAAGAGGCCGGTGAAGACTTAATCGCTAAGGCCAAAGAAAACGGTTATCAGTATGTTTCTGATAAAACTCAGTTAGAAAAAGTTGTACCTCTGAATGGAAAGCTTCTTGGTCTCTTTAATGAATCTTATATGAACTATATTAATGACCGGGATGATCTTGGATCTAATGAGCCTACAATGGAAGCGATGACTAAAAAGGCAATTGATGTTCTTTCTGAAGACGAAGATGGATTCTTCTTAATGGCAGAGGGAGCAAGAATTGACCATGCAGCCCACGCAGCCGATGTACCTGGTGTAGTTGCAGAGACCCTTGATTTTGATGCCAGTGTTAAAGTTGCTATGGATTTTGCTAAGAAAAACGGAGACACCCTGGTAATTGTGACTGCCGACCATGAAACTCTTGGTTTTTCAGCAACCGAGCCAATAAAAAAAGAAGCATTAATGAATATCGGTGTTTCTCCAGAGTATATGGCGGGCCAGATGACAGAAAAAGAAAATGGTAAAGGTTATACTGTAGAGAGTGTTAAGTCTGTTTTTGAAGAATACGCTGATATTTCTCTAACTGACGCAGAAGTTGCCAAATTTAATGAGTTAATCCTGGATGAAGAAGGCAATATCAAGTATTCTTATCTTGTAGGATACGAAATTGGTTCAATTATAGCTAATGAGTATCAGGCAGGAGTTGTGAATACAGAAATTAGAGCCAATTCTTCAACAGGTGGACACACCCTTAATTCAGTTCCAGTCTTTGCCTATGGTGAAGGTGCTGAAAACTTTAATGGCATGATGCAGAACACTGAATTCTCAGATCTGCTCTTTGATTCCATGAGACCGTAAATAGTTAATTATAAATAAAATTCAATAGTTTAAATTAAATATACTTTTAAAATGGTGGTGGGGTTAAGCCCTACTGCCATTTTTTGTTGTGAATCTCGAATAAATTAAGCTGAAAAAATATTTATATTCTGATGCTCTTCTGTTATAATTAAAATAATTCGGAGTCTAGATTTAGACTTAAAAAGAATTAAAAATTTAGATAACGTCAAATAAAATATGATAGTTACCATAAAATGTAAGTAAATAGTAATAGAGCATCACTAATTTTAATTATAATAAAAATATTTAGGATGTCAAAAGTTTGAAGATGTAAATGATGT
>Ga0182238_1000231_pt1 | contig 18088 bp, 30 predicted proteins | sample hydfrates6_PW_90_FD_132439 | JGI IMG/M metagenome (GOLD analysis project Ga0182238, IMG submission 132439) | Subsurface microbial communities from deep shales in Texas, USA - hydraulic fracturing test 6_PW_90 | ecosystem: Environmental > Aquatic > Deep subsurface > Shale gas/oil reservoir >... | reverse complement strand
CCTGCCCGTCCTGCCGCTCCAGGTCCTGGATCTGGTAGTTCGGGATCACCTCGTCGGCCTTGCGCGTGCCGGCCAGCTCGATGACCCACTCCCGCAGGCCCCGCAGCACCCTGGCCAGGGTGCGCTCGGTCTCGCCGAACTCCAGCTCCACCACATCCTCGTCCGCCTCGGAGAACTCCACCTGCCTCAGGCCCTTGACGGCCGGCGGCTGTGCCCCCAGAAAGCCCACGTGCCGGAGATAGTAGACCCCCGGCTTGGGGTTGGCCTTCGAGTCCGGCCGGTAGAAGCTGGCCGAGACCTTCTTGAACCGGCCCTGCCGGATCAGCTCGGCGAATCTCTCGTCCACTTGGCGGGGCTTGGCCTGCAGGGAGCCCTCGGCGAAGGCCAGCGACTCCACCCAGCCGTAAGCCGGCTGATCCGTCCTGGGATGCCCCACCACGATCGGGGCCTCGTGCAGGGCCGGGTCGTAGGCCTTGGCGGCCTCCTGGAGCCTGCCTTCGGAGAACTCCACCTGGTCGCCGCTCATGGCCGTGTGCTTGCCCGGCTTAAAGATTTCTATCGCTTTCATGCCACCTCCCCGGTTCGCCTATGTGTTTAAAAGGTGTTTAACGGCCTCGTGTACATGCCTTTGCCTCGTTTCCCGGCCCAAGGGTCGGGTAGGGGCCTTGGAAACGATTCTGGGGCTTCTGTGGGCGAAAAGTTGCGCCTCGGTCATCCCCGGCCCGCCTCCCTGGGCATGGCGTGGCGCTCCAGGATCTCGCGCACCGCTTCCCGGTCGCTGTCCGACAGGCCGAGGTAGGGCCTGGCCGGAATGGTCACCTGCTTGACCAGGGCGAAGGCCCCGTCCGGGTCGCCGATGGCCAGGGAGCCGCCCTTGGCCCTGATGGTCCCGCCGAGCTGGTGGATGGCCCCGTAAATCTTGTTCGTGCCCTGCTCCAGGACGCCGTCGCTCACCCGGTAGTGGATGGAGCCGCGCAGGCCCGGGCCGCCCCGCTCGGTCAGGATCTTGTCGTTCTTCTTGTTCGCCCGGGTGAACGGGGACAGCGGCTCCCAGGGCCGCCCCTCCGGGTCGGTCTCGGTGCGGAAGCGCTCGTCCACCGAAACCTGCAGGTGCTCGCCGATCTCCTTGAGGGCCGGGGCCGGGTCGGCCATGCTCCGGCGCATGCGCTTCAGGGCCTGGGTCACGGCCTCGTCGTTGATGTCCACGCTCAGGGAGATGCCGGCCATCACTTGCCTCCGAACTTCTTGGGCTCTTCCTTCTGCACCTTGGCCGCGTAGGCCTTCAGGGCCGAGGCCAGCGCCTGCGGCATGGTCCCGGCGCTCTTCTCCACGTAGCGCCTGGTCCGCTCGGCCACGGTCGCCCCTGGCGCGTAGTCCCAGCCGGGGTCGATGCCCTCGGGCACCTCGTGCACCTCCCCGGTCTTGGAGTCGGTCCACTGGTACGTGCCACCGGCCGGGGCCCGGTCCGGGCCGTCCTTGCCCAGGTGCTCCAGGTCGGCCTCGGACAGGGAAACCACCTTGCAGGAGCAGCCCCAGCCGTTGGGCGGGTAGTGCGTCTGCCACCAGGGATCGTCCGCCGGCAGCACCAGGCCGTCCCAGCTCAGGTGCTGCTCCCTGGGGTCGGCCGATCCGCCGTGCCGGTACTGCCAGTAGAGTCTGGCCTGCAGCACGTCCGGGTCGGTCAGCTGGGCGTAGCGACCGGCCTGGTAGGCGGATCTGAGATTGGTCTCGAAGATGATCCGCGTCCGCCAGCCCCGGCTGCCCTTGTAGCTCCAGCCGTGCTTCTGCACGGTCCGGTCGAAGCTCTTGCGGAAGTCCTCCAGGGTGGTGCCCTCGGCGATGGCCTGGTCCACGGACCGGCGCAGGTCGGCCAGCAGCTCGGCCTTCATGGCCCCGGCCACCATGAAGCCGGTGTCGTGGGCGTCCTTCCAGACATCCTTCCAGCGCTTGGTGGGCACATCGGCTTTCTTGCGGAAGAACCGGATGGCCTCGGCAAAGCCCAGTCCGCCGTACTCGATCGGCATTACTCCTCGCCCTCCCCGGCGGCCACCTCATAGGTCCCGGCAAGCTCGGCTGCGGCCAGGGCCTTCTGCATGACCTTGCCCAGCTGCTCCGAGGGCAGCTCCTCGAACATGCCCTCCAGGTTCCGCCTGACCTCCTCCAGGCTGCCGGCCTGCTGGACCATGCGGCGCACCGGCTCGATCAGCCGGTCCATCTCCGCCTCGGTCTCATCCTCAAGCCGGTCGGCAAAGGCCGTCGGGGCCTGGTCGTCGCCCTCGGCGAAGCCGAGCGGGCCGCCGCCACCGGGCCGGTCGTCCTCCTCCCAGCCCTCGCCGTAGGTCTCGGTGACGTACTGCAGGGTCGGCTTGAAGCCGAGCCGGGCGATCTTGCCGTCGCGCTCGGCCAGCTTGTTCAGGTCCTCGGGCTCCTCGAAGGAGCGCCAGACCCTGGGCGTGGCCGCGCCCGGAAAGTTCCACTCGGTCAGCCACCTGGCCACGCTGGCGTTGAAGGAAGCGCAGATCACGTCCGCGTCCGCCTTGACGATGTCCCCGCGCACGTGCTCGGCCATGTCCTCGCCGCCGAGCTTCCCCGGAGTTGATTCCGAGCTGCCGGTATGGCCCAGGATGACCTTGGCGATGGCCCGGTCCATCGTGCTGTACAGGGTGGCGTAGTCGGCCGTGCCCGAGCGGGCCGCCTCGATCAGCTCCACGTCCATGCCCTCGGGGACGATGATCCCGGACTCGGTGTGGATGGCCCGCAGGGCGTCCAGCAGGTTCTGCTTTTCCTGCGGCGTGGCGTTGGCCGGGTACTTGCCCCTGGCCGTGGGCTGGCCGAACTTGTCCAGGAAGATCAGCCACAGCCGCAAGCCCGAGCGCTTGAAGTAGACCGGCCAGTACAGGTAGTGGCCCAGGCCCAGGCCGTAGGGCTCGTCGTCGTGGTCCGCCCCGGCCGAGTAGACCCAGAACTTCCGCTCCGGCATGACCTCGCCCTGGGGGTCGCTGGCGGTCAGAAGCCGCAGCCGCCCGGCCCCGTCGAAGCGGAAGCGCCTGCGGTTTCGCACCTTGATCGCCTCCAGGGCCACGCGGGAGCCGTCCCGCGCCCAGAGGCACTCGGCCACGGCGTAGCCGTAGAAGACCCCGTAGTGCATCTTCTTGGTCACCGCGTCGAAGCGGACGCGGCTGAGCTGCTCGCGCAAAAAGTCGGCCGCCGCCTGGTCCGCCGCCGACTCGCCGCCGGCCTCCACGTACCACTCGGCCTGCACGATCGCGTCCTGCCGCGAGCCCCAGGTGGCCGCCACCTGGTCGTCCCGCTTCAGCTCCTCGTATATGCGCAGATCCCCGCCGCCCCGGCGCATCAGCACCTGGTCCTCGGGCCGCAGGATCTCCAGCGGGGAGATGTAGCCCCGGGTGATGTCCCGGCCGTCCTGGGTGGAGGCGATCTCTCTGGTCTCGGGCCTGCTCGCCATTTAGAATCCTCCGGTGTCCACGTTGCCGGCCACGGCCCCGAAGCCGACCCTGTCCATCGCCGCCAGGCCCTCGGCTCCGGCCCGGGCCCGGCCGGTGGACATGAACTCGATCGGCGCGCCCTCCTGCTTGGAGGCGTACCAGGCCAGGGCCAGGGCGATGGCCGCGTCGCCGTGCCGCTTTTCCTCGCCCCTGCCGCTGGAGGCCTTGGGCAGCTTGGGCACCCCGTTGATGACCTGCAGCATGCGCAAATCATCCAGGACGTCGCCGTCCTTGGGCACCTCGATGTCGCCGTCCTCGAAGGCCGCCTTGAAGCCGGGCAGGGCCTCGGCGTACCACTTGTCCGAGAGCATGACCTGATGCACCAGGGCCGAGCCGTAGCGGTCCGCCGCAGCCTCGGCCAGCTGCTGGCCGTTGCCGCGCGCGTCCAGGGCGGCCGAACGCAGCCCGGGCAGCCGGTCCATGATGTAGAACAGGATCTGCTCCTGCTGCTTGAAGGGGATGTTTCTCAGCTCCACCAGGAGCTTGGTCCGCCTGACCAGGTCCTGGCCGATCTCCTGCGGCGCGATGACCGTCAAGTCGCCCGAGCGGGCGAAGTCTTCGCCCAGGCAGTGCTCCCGGTCGGGGTTCAGGGCCTCCAGGCGCGGCAACAGCTCACGCTCGCACCAGTCGCGGATCTCGGCCTGACGCAGGTGCAGCGGCCATTTGCCGAAGTCGTCGCCCCTGGACAGCCGCAGCACCGGGGCCTCGGCCATGCGCGACTCGATCAGCACCCTGGACAGGTAGCTGCCGGCCGAGTGACTGGGCACCACGTCCAGCTCCTCGGCCGCGTCGTCGCCATAGAAATCGTAGACCTCCCGGACCCATTGCCGCTCGGCCTCCTCGGTCCATTCCTCGCCCAGGCGCAGGCAGACCCGCTGGAACAGCCCCTGGCTGACCGCCTCCTGGAACTCGATCCGCTGCACCGAGCCGCGCCGCTTGCCGGCCCGCACCTCGTGGATCAGCTCGTTGAAGGGGTTGGTGTCGCCGTTGTGCGTGCTGATCACCCGGACCTTGCCGCCCCAGATCAAGAGGGCCAGGGCCGCCTTCAGGAGCTGGTCCAGCTTCTCGTGGAAGGCCGCCTCGTCGATGACCACCACGCCCTGCTTGCCCCGCAGGTTGGCCGGGCGCGAGGACAGGGCCACGATCCGGTGCCCGGAGTCCGGGAACTTGATGGTGAAGGTCTTGATGTGCTTGTCCTCGGAGTCCTCCTCCCAGATGCCCTCCTCGATGGCCGAGGCGGCCCTGGAAAAGGCCTTGGCCCACATGGCGCAGGCCTCGATGTACTCGATGGCCATGTCCTGATTGTAGCCGATGTAGTAGACGTTCTGGCCGCCGGCCCCCTTGGCCGCAGCCGCGATGAGCACGTCGTCGGCAGCCTCGGCCCAGGTCAGGCCGGTCCGTCTGGACTTCTCGCTGACCTTGAGCTTGGCCGGGTCGTCGATCCAGGCCCGCTGATAGGGCAAGAGGACCGCCGGCACCTCGGCCTTGGCCGTGCTCGGTATCTCCGGGGACACGCTCACTCGGCCACCCCCAGAATCTCGCGGCGCAGCTCCTGCACCGCGTCCTTGGACAGCCCGCCGCGCTTGGCCACCTCGCCGGCCTTGTCTGCGGCCTGCCTGGCCACCTCCTGCCGGATGCGCAGCTCGCGCTCGGCGCTGATCTTGTCCGCGCTGGCCAGGTCCTTGATCGCCTGGGCCAGAAACCGGATGTCTTTTGCATCCGCTGCGTGCTCGTCATCCCCCAGCTCGGAAAGCGAGCTGAAGGCCACCGTCCTGAGCATCTCCGAGAGCAGCCGGCCCACGTCGCCGTCCGGCTCCTCCTCCAGCTTGCCCACCCAGACCTTGGCCACCTCCTGGGCCTGGCGGTAGCGCTCCATCTGCTGCTTGGCCGACTGGACGTAGCGCCCGATGGCCGAACGGCTGGGCGCTTCCTCGCCCTCAAGTTCCAAGAGCCGATTTCGAATTTGGTCGATTGTCGCCCGGCCCTCGCGGACCATCCGATCCAGCTCATCCCGGGCTTCGGCGCTTATTGCGTTAACTGACGACCGCCTGGACATATTTACTCCCCAGGCAGGGGCCGAGCCACGCCCGGGACCCTGCTAAGCCCGTGAGCTACGTCCAGCCCTCTTTGCGTAATTTTAGCGAGCCGAACGCCTGAAACATCGGAGAGCGACACCAAGCCCTGCTCATCCAGCCAAGCCAGATCCGAAACGAGCTGATCGGCAGAGGTGCCCACGGTCATAGCGCGAAAAATAAGCGTTTCGCCCGCTTCATACCCCGGTGTTTCTGCTAGTAGCTGCAGAACCTCCAGTCGCCTGGCCTCTGTAATTCGTTCCCTGTATGTCATGACTTCTCCAGTAAGTGCTGGTTGATCAGCCCCAGCTCTCTGCGCATAGCTCGTAATTCGCCACTTTGGTCACTCACTTTCCTGTCAACGCCATTTATTCGGTCGTAAATTTTTTCCAGATCGGCTGTAGTTACCTGGTATGCCGCTGCGGCCTCTTGCACGGCATGACCTTGCTCCAGTTGCTGCATACGAGCCTCGGCCCTTTGATGACTGCAAACGATCTCTCCACGACATGACTCACAATCATCACGCGTCACAAACTTTTGCCGAAAACTCCAAAACGCCCAGGCCATCAGCAGTTGCAGGATAAATACCAACAGAGGCAGGACCACGGGCACCCATTTAAGGAATACGTCCATTCTCGTTGTCCTTTTCGCTCTGACACTCCACGCACAATACGCAGCCAGGGATAGCCGCTCTGCGCCTTTCGGGGATCATTTCGCCGCACTCAGCGCACACAGCGGCGAACTCTAGACCTGAAGAGCCTTGTCGACGAACCTCATGGCGAGACTGGGCCTCAAGGAGAAACAACGACTCTGATCCCTGGGCGCGGTCTGCAATATCAGCCATCACCTTCGCTCCAGCCTGTCCAGGTAATGCAGTAGCCGCGCCGTATCGTCGCGATCGATGCAGATCCCGCCGCGATCATTCGGAACCGCGCTTTCCAGGATCGGCCGGGGAGGCAGAGGGGGGCGGCTCTCGCGTTTCGCTACCCCGCACCCCATAGCGAGCAATGAACTCGCCAGCAGGATCAGACTCAACAGCCTCATAGCGTTCCTGGGCCTCCCGCTTTTTCCGGGCCCCGAGCACGCCGCGCACAATGTCTGCCAACAAGCCGAGAAAATTCCCGAATCCACTGACCCCTCCCAGCATGGCTGCACCCTGCCTACTTAAGGATTTTCTTTTTCAACCGACCCAGGCTTTTCCCGGCCAATTCGTCAGGGTCCACGCCCATGGTTTCGGCCACTCCCTCAACCACATCGATGATCGAATCATCCCACTTGGCCTCGGTTTTTGGGGCCAGCCACTTCAGGCCGAGAAACGCCCCGCCAAGAACGCCAAGGACGAGCGACAAAATCGAAATGCCGAAAACTTCCATGCTTGCCTCCTATGGATGGAGTTACGGATAAACGAGCTGCAGCCCGGACTCGTGATTCGCCGTCCGGTTGCCGCGATCCATGTGCAGCCAGGAGATGTCCATCTCCAGGCAGCTGATCAGCTCGGCGATCTCCGGGGCGCTACCCTTGAGGATGTCCTGGCGGATCTCCTCGGGCGCGGCCTCGACCGGTACCAGATCCAGGGCCCGACCGAACTTGTGCTGGGACAGTTCCGCACCCACCTCGCAGTCCCAGGAGCGCAGCCCTCGGTATTGATGACGGCCACCCCATTTCCAGGTGTTGGCAATCATCTTGCCGTAGCGCTCGCGGGCCAGGTCTCCGGCGCGCAGAATCAGCGGGTCAAAGCACAGCCACAATCTGGAGCTGCCGCTGTAGGCATTGTAAACGGACTGCGGCACTAGCTCGTGCAAATGAAAATACGCTGGCGTGTACATAGAGGCAGGATAAGGGAGGGCATCAGTGGGAGGGAAATGAAGGGATTCAGGAATCAAAAGAAAAGGGCGGTCGTAAGGACCGCCCTTGCTTGCCCCTGTACTTGAGGGGACTCGCGCCTCCTGGTAGCTTTCTTGCCACTTGAACAAACCTTTAAACAGGAGGCTCGAAAATGAAAGAAGAGTTTGCGTGGTCTGCGGCGCGGGACGTTGCCCACACCCTGGTTCAGCAAAAAGGCAACACGCTAGCGGTGGGCAAGCGCTCAGCCCAAGACGTCGCTCAGTTTATCACCACCTTGGCCCAAGAACTACTCAATGGCTATCGTGAAAATTCTGAAACCGCAAAACGGGGTGATGACCAGGGTAGCGGCTTAGAAGCGCAGTAGCTGCCATCTGCATCACCGCGAGCAGGTCCCCCGGCTCGACATCGGTCAGGCCCTGCTCGCGAGCCTTTTCAATCAGCCCTTGGGCATTTTGCACTTTCTCTTCCGGCGACATTTCTCGGCTCATAATTCCTCCTCGTGTATGGGCAAGCGCATCTGCTTGACCCGTTTCGACTCCAGGATATCCCTAATCCTTCGTTCGGTCAGGCCGTACTTGCGGGCCAGATCCGGCAGCTCCAGGCCTCGGTTGCGATCGCATACAATGGCCCGGTCCCGCTGCTTGTGCCCGGAATCCCAGTAAGGGAAGTAGACCTGCTGGCCGCCGAAGTGCTCAGCCAGCTTCCGGGCCGTATCCCTGTCCGTCAGGGACGCAATCTCCTGATAGACCTCGGGCAGGTCGGTCCTGTCCTCCGTCACTACACACGCCTCCCTTCCCGTTTGGCGTTGTAGGCCAGGGCTGCCACCACCTTCTGCAGCTGCTCGGCCTTGCACCAGGACACCTTGTCCACCTTGCAAACCCGCTTGGCAATGGCATCGGCATACTCCCAGGGCCGCCCGGCCTCGGCCAGGTAGGCCTCGATCTTGGAAAGGAGAGGGCCACGCCTGGTATCCATATTTTTTGGCTTGCGCCCGGACCGCCTTGGCGGGGCTGGCTCCCAGCCCAGGGCCTGGAAGTGGTCGGCCAGCTGCTGGAGTTGCGAAAGGCTTAGCCCTTTGGCCGATCCGGCACCGAATTTCGCTTCCAAGAGGTTTCGGTACTCCTCGTCGGACAGGCCCAGCGATTTTTTGGCGATATGGACCTTGGCCAAGGCCCCTCGCCTGGTCGTGCGCTGTCTACTCATGTCCACCCCCTAATCTTTCACGCCACCCCTTTAAATGCTCCCGCGTCTTCTCCAATGCCTCAGCAGTAGACATGGGCCTGTCCGCGTCATCGCGGCGGGGCTCAGTTTCGGACGGCAGCTCGGACGTGCCCGCCCTCCGATTGGCATTGTGCTCTTTTTCCCTGTGAGCCGCCTCAAACCCCTTGGATGCCTGCTCGTAGGCGATGGCCCGCAGGTAGTTGTGGCCATCCAGCGGGCGCTCGATCTTGCCCTGATCGTCCCGGTCCAAAATGACCTGAATAGCCTGCTCCCAATATTTGGGGCTGTTGGCATACACCCGGTTTCCCTTCCATTGAATCTGTTCAGCATTGGCCAGGTCCCGCAGTCTTTCGACGATCTTCAGCGCCCTGGGGCCGGTAAGGGCGCGGTCCGATCCGGGCTTGCGAAACATGGCCAGATAGCGAACGGTCTGGCGGGGCAGATCCCCGGGCAATGCAGTGATCACCGCCAGCGCCTTCTTGTAATCCTCCTGGGCCAGAAACGACTCCAGCGGCCCATAATTGCCGCAAATAGGACAGGTGGCCTTCATACGGTTGCCTCGCCGTTACGCATCATTTACGCCTCCTTGCTGCTTGTGAGGCGCCCCGCGCCCGCATTTCCCTGATTTCGCTCCAGGGCCACAAGCAGCGCCCCCGGTGCTCGGCCCCCATGCTCGCCCCGCACCAGCCGCCGCACTTCGTCGCGTGCCAGGCTGCGCAATGCTCACGGCAAAACGAGGGCGGGACGTCCTTTTGCTGGGGCCTGCTCATCACAAATACACCTGAGCCGCCTGAATCTCTGCGTCCAGATCGCGAATTTCGGCCCGAAGCGACTGCTCCATGGCGACCCGTTCCACGCGCTCGGCGGCCAGGGCCTGCTCCAGGCCCATCCGGGCGGCGATGAGGTCCTGCACCTGCCCGCGCAACTGTTCGGCCTGCTCGCTGATCTCCTGGAGACGTGAAACGTACTCCTCCAATTCCGCGAACGACTCCACACCGAACTGCTGCAGAAACTCGTGAACTATTTTGTGAGACATCGCTTCTCCTCCTGTGAAAAGGGGCGAGCCGCAGCCCGCCCCGTGTGATGAAACGCTCCCCGATACACACTCTCCCGGCTACAGCGGCCGCTGGCTCGTACCGGCTGGCAGGAGCAACACCGCCGGTGGATTCGCCGGGCCTCCTCGGGGATTGGAGCAAAGGCACTGGCAATGACCGTCTGACTGCTCGTCAGGCCCGAGGCGTCACCCTCGGACGATCCGGCACTCAAGAGCCTGAGCGCCGGATTTCGCTTTAGTCATCGACCTCGAAGCTGTTCGAGTCAGTAGCCGCGCGCATCATGGACAGCCAGAGCAATCCGGAATGGGTGTCCTCCCATCTGTCCAGCCCCTCAGGCCCGAAATACGAAGAAACCTGAGACCCTCCATCGGCACCCTCTGTGATGGTCACGGTTATGGCGTCCTCAGTACCCTCTGCCTGAGAAACGAATCGCTTGAGACACGCGAGGGCCTCCTTATGGCTCCCTGCCACCGGAGGGCCATCCAGCGCGGCCAGGGCGTCATACGCCTCAACGATCCCGACCTTCTCTGGAAAGCGCTTCTCAGCCATTGACCACCTCCGCCGTGTCCTGAATCCGCTCCATGTCCGGCTGCACCCGGAAATTGTCCTTGACCGTGCGCTTCAATCCCAGCTTGGCGATGGTCGCGTCGTCCTGTTCGGCGATTTTGTCCCGGTCCGGCTTCTCCTCAATCTTGATGCACCCCTGCAGCCCAAACGCCTTCAGGGACTTGATCAGCGCAGCCACCTTGTCCTTGTCGCGGGGCACAGCCACGGAGCGCACCAGGCGGTAGCCAATGGTTCCAAAGTTAAGCGCTTTGGACCGCCTCTTGGCGAATTCATCCTTGTGCGCTTCGCAAAACGCCTGCACCGCCTTTTCCAGCTTCTTGCGCTCTTCAGAGAGCGGGGCGGCCTTGCGTTTGGCCTCGTTCTTGACCTCGTTGATGCGGATGGTCGCATCACCCTGGATGCGCTCCATAGCGATATCCAGCTCACCCATCCGCTTGATCGCCTCATCCACGTCATTCCAACTCTGACAGCTCATATATCCTCCTGATTTATGTGTTGGTTTTGCAGCGGCAGGCTGTCTGGTCTTGGTCCTTGGCCAGCAAACAGGCCGGAGGCTGCGTCCGCGACAAGCCCCGCACGGCATACAAGGGCGCTCCTTCCAGTTCTTCGGCCATATCCGCCGCGTCCATCAGCTCGCCCTTGGCCATCTTGATCAGTTGCCACTGTTCTTCGCTGACTTGCCCGGCCAGGCAGGACAGGGCCTGCGAAACGCTCATGATCTTTTCGTACAGCATTGCGAATCCCCTTCGTTTTCTATGCGTTCGAGTTCGGAAATAATGACACCGCCTTCCTCAGGAGCGATTTCGTTCTTCTCCAGCCAGCCTTCAAACAGGTCGTAAAACCGGAGTAAAAACCTGGCTAAGAGCATCGCTGTGGACCGGTTCATCATCCCTCCTTGCCGATGTTGTGCGGGCAATTCCGGCAGGCCCGCCACAAACGGACCCGCATCCCGGACGTGGCCGCCAGCGGGCGTCGCTGCTCGGCCAGGCACCGCTCCCCGCTGATCTCGCCCAGCACCGGGCACTGCACCGCGTCGCTCATCAGGCCCGCCCGGACCGAGGCGGCCAGCTTGTCCAGGCTGCCTCGGTATTTGCCGGACATGGTCTGGCTGATGGCGGCGGGGCTGTAGCCGATCATGTCCGCCAGCTGGCGCCGGCTCATGCCCTGGTCGGCGGCCTGCGCTAACGCCAACACCCAGTCCGGGGCCTGGCCGCCCCATGCCGCCAGCGTCTTGTCTTTATTCGTCATGGCCGGACCTCCATACCACGCGATCCAGGTTCGGGTCGTATACGTGCTTGACTCGCTGGATGTACGGGGCGCGCGGCCCGGTATTCTTGCTGGGCAAGAGCGCGAAAAGGTCGTCGGATAGCTGCCGCACGTACCCGGCCTTGACCAGGTGCCGCACATAGTCCTCGGCGTGGACCGACGAGACCGTCACCGTGTCGGTGGAGGCCGCCACAGACAGGTCGTGCACTGTGAACCGCTTCAGCATCTTCATGGTCCGCCACATCTGGTCCTGCTTGCTCGGTGGCACCTCAGAGCCGTCCCGGCGGATGCGCGGGGTGAAGCGGCTGTCCTTGGCCACGGCGAACGTGACCATGCCTCCGCACGTGCCCCTGCGGACCAGATAGCCAGCCTTCTCCAGGCGGGTCATGTACTCCCGAACGCTATCCCGGGCGGCATTGGTCTTGCCCGCCACGTCCGGCACGGTGAACTCGCCGCCACTGGCGCCCAGAGTGCGGATAATGCGCCAATACAGGTCCTGCCCGCGCAACAGCTTGTTCTGCTCGTCTACCGGCAATCTGGACATTATTTCCTCCTCGCCGGCGGCTGGCCGCGAAAGAATTCCCGTTTGCCCCACTGGGCGGGGCCAACACTGTCCAGGCCCTCCACAGACGCCAGTTCGCGCACCCGCTCCAGAGAGACGCAGATCCGCCGCGCTCGGCCCGAGGCCGCTTCGGTAATCTGCTCCAACAGCGCGTCCTCGACGCTCACGTGCGGGCAATAGAGCCGGGCCAAGTGTTTGGCGTCGGCCAACGTGGAGGGTTGCGCCGGAACCCAGTCCAACATGCGGTTGTGCACCCGCTCCCACTTGGACAGCGCGCCCGGCAAACCCTCTTCGCCGATCAGCAGGACCGGGGCGCCGGACTTGTCGTGGATCTCCCGGACCAGGTTGATCAGCCCCTTGGTAGCCAGGTAGTCGGCCTCGTCGATGATCAACGGGACCCCGTCGATAGCCAGGGCCTCGATGATCTGGTCCATCTGGTCCGACACGGTCCGGGCCTGGGCCTGGACTCCGAGTTCTGTCAGGATCGAGGCGCACAATTTCTTTTTGGTCCAGGACTCGCCCATTTCGATGTACCGCGCCCCGAATTTGTTCGCGGCGTAGGTGGCGGCAAAGGTCTTGCCGTAGCCCGAGTACCCGTGGAATGTGGCCATACCCGGCAGGTGGCCGGGGCGGTTGACCGTCCTGCGCACCAGCGAGGTGAACAGGGCCACGTTCTGCAAGGGGGCGATGGTCCCGTTGCCATTGCCGTTGACTTTCAACTCCTCTGCTGACATCTTCCCTCCTGTATATGTTGGTTTTGAGGACGGCGGGGCGGTCTACCCGAAGACCGCCTCGCCAAAGTCCTCGTACATGTCCTGATATCCGCCGTATTCGCCGGATTGCTGATACCGTCTCAACCACGTGCTCTCCTGGTCCGAGACAGCCTCCCCGGCAGCGATCCGCTCTTCCAGTTGCTTGGCCCGCCTGAATCGCTCCAGTTCGGTTTCCGGCACCTTCGGTGTCTCCTCAGATAGCTCCCGCTCCAGTTCGAATTGGGCTTCCTGGGCCGCTGCGGGCAGCTCTTCCGGTTGCGGGGCCGGCTCGCCCCCGTTTTCGATCCGCTTCTGGGCCACTTCCAGGACCTTGGCCTTCCGTTCGTCCAGCCTGTTGAGCTGCTCCTGGGCGCGCTTTTCCCGCGCCTGTTCCACCACCGAGGGGTGAAAATACGGCCTGGCGTGAGCGTCGAGCTGGGCCGTGGTGATCATCCGGCCTTCCGAATCCCGCACCCAGACCCATTGCGGATTGAAAATGTCGATACCCACCCGGACTTGCTCGCCGTGATAGTCCTGCAGCTCCGGCGCGTAGTATTCGCCGTTGTAGGCCCGGACCAGGCAGCGGCGGCAGGTCCGCGTGACGTAGGGCCGAAAAATGTCGTCCAGTTCAATCTGGGTGGGGCAGATGATCTCCGTCTGGTCCGCCAGGCAGTTCCAGTATTCGACCGGAGCCATATGCCGCTTCGCCCCCGTCTGCGCATCCCGGGTCTTGGGCAGTTCGGAGTGGGGGCGGTGGTTGTAGTCCATGATCTGCTCCATGACCCAAGCCAGGAACGTCTCCCATTGCATCAGCCACTTACTGGTGCCGTATTCGGCCAGCTCCTTGCGCGACCGTTTAAAGACGTTCTGCTTGGCCTCCTTGTCCATGTCCCAGCCTACGTAAGACGGGACATCCCGGGCGGAGCGCACCCAGCAGGTGTCGTTGAATTTCTCGATAATGCCCCGGGCCTGAGAATTGTAGGGAATCGAATACTTGGGAGTTACGCCCAGCCGGTGCAGGATGCCCAGGGCCGGCCCGTTGAGCAGTTCGTTTTTGAATCCGCAGCCATTGTCCACGTAAAAAATCGCCGGAACGCCGTTCCACTGGCAGGCCACACGCAGGGCGTCCGCCACCAGCCAGGCCCGCTCGTGCAGCTCCACTGAGAAGCCGACGCATTTGCGAGTCTTCACGTCCAAAACAGAGATGATCTCCGGCCGCACCGCTTGGCCGTGCTCCGGGTGCTGAACCTCCAGGTCCGCCTTGTGCCCGTCAGCGGTATACACATCGCCCGGCAGCAGCTCGTCCGTCGTCCGCTTGACGTAGGCCGTGTGCGCCTTGATCTCCCGTGGCCCCATCCGGCCCTTGAACACCCGCATCGTCGGCAGATTCTGGATCTGCCGCTGCACTGTCCGCAGGGAGGGCATTCGGACGTTGCAGGTCTTGGCCACATATTCGTAGACCTGCGCCACGCTGGGCTTTGTCGGGCGGCAGAAATGCTTCATGAAAATCGGGAGCCAGTCCGGATCGTCGCCCGCCTGCCGCTCCATCGGGGCCGGGGCCAGCCCGTCCGGGCCGTGCTTGTCCCTTGTCCGCCGCCAAAGCCGCAGCGTAGACGCTCCCACATGGCAGGAGTCCCCACGGCGGGCATTGGCCGTGCGCAAGGCCTGGATCAGCTCCGGCGAAAGCCGCTCACCAGGCCGGTCAGCGCCGCTGGCCTCGGCCAGGGCACGCTCGGCCTTGGTAATCCCGCCGTAGACCGGGGCCATGCTTTGCACCATAGAAAGCACGGCCAGCCTCGCGTCCCGGATTTCCCGCTGCCAGTCCTTGAGCCGGGCCGGGTCGATCGCCGGAGCGCTCCCCTTGGAAGCCTCCGGCAAGAGCGGCTCGGCAACCGCCGGAGCCGCTTCAGCCAGTTCGTACTCCACGATCGCCGCCCGGACATCGTCGGGCAACGATGCCGCGACATACGGCCGCTGACGACCGCATTTGGCCTGTGGCCACCGGCCATTTTTGGCGCGGTGCACCACCGCAGACCTTGTTCTTCCTAAAACCCTGGCAATCTCTTGCGCTGTGTACGCGTTTTTCATGCTCCCTGATCCTCCAGTTGCCCCCGCCTGGCCGTGCAGGCGGAGGCTCAGCAAGATCACCTTGCTTGATTGTCCCCCAACCCCCTGCTAGGTTTTGTTATCCTGAACAAACACCAAAACCGCAGGAGGTGGGGAAATGCAGAAAAATGAAACCACCATAAACTACTGGGAGATATCCCACGATATTGTCAGCAATGATTTGCCTGTAATCCTCCCGTACGAGGCCATAAAAAACATTGAGCTTTGTGAGCCAGATGAAACGTTGATTGAAGAATACCGTGGGCGTGTAAACACCCTGTTGGAAGCTGCCCTTGAGTTTACTGAGGTTGATGATCCTTATGAGTGTGTCGCGAAATTGCTCTCAAAAGAGCCTCCCGAAATTCTCCAGGTTTACGCCCACCGGACTTATCGTCTGGTTGAGGCGAATCTATTCTTCCAGGCAAATCCAAAGCATATTGCATTCCCGGAAGATTGCCGTATTGGTTTAAAAAGGCTCTGCATGCGCTCTTGGTTGGAACTGCCCCTTTAGTCCGACACATAGCTCCTCCTTATATGTTTCCCGGGGCGGCCCTATGCCGCCTCGCGCTTCTTGCCGTTTCGCACGTGCCGCTCCGGGCACCCCTTCGCCACAAAATAGTCTTCAATCCGCTTTGAGGTCCGCCGTCCGGCAAGCCAATGCGATATAGTGGACCGGCTCACGCCGAGTTCCCGGGCTGCGTCAACGGCTTGGATGCCATTGCGCAGCATCCAGATCCGCACATCCGTCCTCATATCCCCAACTCCTCCAGCAGCTTCTTTTTCTGTTTCTGACGTTGGCGCTCTTCAGCCATCATCCGCCCGTACTCCAGATACCGCCGTTCCTCCGACGACAGGACATCCAGGCCGGAGCCGGCCAGGGCCGCCCGGGCGATCTCCACGGTGTCCAGGATCACCGACAGTGCCGCCGCGTATTCAATTGGCACATGCCGGTCCCGCCTGGACTCCCCGGTCCAGTTATTGAGCTGGTGTACGCTCACGCTCTGGCCCGTCACCCGCGACAGTTCCCTCGCCACCTCCTCACGGGAAAGCGGCGAATTCTGCAGCGCTTCTGTCAGCGCCTCCCGCACAGCGTCCTTGTGGTTCAATTCCCCGGCCCGCAGGCCCGCGCTGGGCGGTTCGTCCAGTGGCAACCGGAGCTGGCCCGGTGCTGTGTCGGATCTGCGTCTCCGATTAGACATTGCGTGACCCATATTTTGAGGTTAAAAAACTTGGGTAAGGGCACCTTGTTGGCTACGTTTGAGTGCAAAAAACCATAACTTTTTGTGGAAGTCAAAGTTTTTTATGGCTTACACTTCAAATTTATCACAATTTATTATGGGAAAGTATAAAATACAAAAAAAGCAGGGGGTTGCATGCGAAGTGTTAACGATAAGCAGGCTAACACTTCGGCTAACACTTCACCTGAGCTAAAGTGTAAGCCAAAGGAATTTGGGGAGCGATTAAGGAAAGCCAGAAAAAAAGCAGGCTTTACCCAGCATAAATTTGGAGAGGCAGTCGGAGTAAGCGAGAATACGGTCTACGGCTATGAGGCTGGACAAATCCCTAAAGGGCAGACCCTTGCCCAGATGGCCTATCTTCTTGGCTGCTCCACAGATTGGCTTTTACTGGGCGATGAGAGAGTGTCCGCCAGGCAAAAGGAGGCGCCCCACCAAGCCGATCCTTCTCAGTTTGGCGTTGGCGGCGAAGCTGGCAGCGCCGGAGGGATAAGCCAGAACGAACACCAAGGGCGCGACCGGGAGCGCCCCAAGATCGGGGAAATGATCACCCAGGTGGTGGAAATCCTGGAATCCGGGACCGTCTACAGCACAGCCCTGGAATCAAATATCATCGCGTTCCATGACGCGGTACGCATGGAGCGCCGCATCCAGGATATACAGGACAAGACAGACCAAAGACTGGAAGAAATGGAGAAGCGCTTGCAGGGTTTGGAAGGGGAAAATAGAGAATTGAAAAGCGCCTATAATGGCATCACAGCGAAGAGCAAAGAAATCGAAGCGGAAAAACGAGACCTTGAAGAGGAACTGGAAGACCTGAAAGTAAAAGCCGGCAACCTGGAGCACCAAAATATACGCCTCGAAGAAGAGCTGGAATTCGAAAGAGGTCAGCGGGACAATTCACCGTTTGAGGACACGGGCTGAACTTTACCGTCGCGGCCTCTGGTTGCGGCGGCAGTACGAAAAAATAGGCAACCTGCTTGTAGTCAAGTTCGTTGCCTTTTTTAATGCCGGATTGCAGGCAATCAAATTGCAAATCCACTAGGAGCCAAGCTGCTAAAAAACCTGTTTCCCCATAAGGGCGCTAGCAACGGAAGCCATTCACAGTTGACCTTTACACCTCTTACAAGAATTATTTTATTTATTCTAAGCAAAGCCAGGATTTACTTTACACTTGTGAGCAGGAGGGGAGTTCACAGTTAAATTTTTCTTTCCCCTGAGCCATGGATTTGTTTATGTCAAATAAAACGGATAATTATAATGGAACTGTGAACAAAAAAGAAGTTCACAGTTCGGTTCACAGTTCCACACCCGCGAAGTGTGAACAGAAAAACTTTGGATCCAGGCTAAAAAAACTTAGGTCTGGGCACGGTTTTTCGCAAAAAGAACTTGGCAAGGCCATTGGTGTTAGTGTTGTCACCATACAAAGCTACGAAGGTGGAAAGCTCCCAAAAGGTGAGCACACTATCGCCTTGGCAGATGCTTTGGGCTGCACAACCGATGAATTACTCCGTACTCAAATAAAAAAACACGACCTGATATTAGAAGCAGCCAAAGACCGGGGAGACGACCACCTGACTTGAAGGTTAAAGCACCCTTGCTTTTCACTTTGACAAGAAAATCCGACTAGCGTCTTCTTGGCCAGCCGGATTTTCTTGTCAAAAGCACGTGTCGCACCGTCAATTCAGAGGGTAAAAACTGACGGTAGTGTCAAAAGCGCCGTCTTTTTTCGATATGCCACGCTAGCCCCCGTCACGTCCCGCTTTATCCCTTCTCATCCCGTCTCATCCCAGTGTCAGAACCTGATGCCGCATGACACGAACATATCGGGCGGCCAAAAGTGGAGGCGGTGGCCCACACTCTGCTCCGGCTGGACCCGGAGCTGGAAATTCGCACTGTGG
>Ga0182238_1000230_pt1 | contig 18143 bp, 16 predicted proteins | sample hydfrates6_PW_90_FD_132439 | JGI IMG/M metagenome (GOLD analysis project Ga0182238, IMG submission 132439) | Subsurface microbial communities from deep shales in Texas, USA - hydraulic fracturing test 6_PW_90 | ecosystem: Environmental > Aquatic > Deep subsurface > Shale gas/oil reservoir >... | reverse complement strand
CTGATTCATAATGCTATCCAAATCATCAATTCTATCAACAGATGTACTTGCCTTTTCTTCAATCTTATTCATAAGATTTGGTATAGCTGTAACTGCTATAACACCTACTATCGCTACAACTATAATAAATTGAACTATACCAGAGCCTTTCTTACTTCTTAATAATTGATTTAATTTAGTAATCATATTAAATCATCCTCCTTTAACCTTGATTTAATTTCAAATTAAAAATTCAACAAAAAACATTAAATTATAGAAATACAATTTAGTAAATTATTCAAACTCTGTTATAGTATCATTTCCATTAAAATGTTCTAGTGTTTGCTGCTGTCTATTTTGTATAGCATCTTGTAAATTAGGAAGTACATTGACTGCAATAATCGAAATAACAGCTATAATAACTATAAACTCTATTATCCCATCCCCCTTTTTATTTTTTAGGGTATGCAATATATTTTTAATAATAGGCTTCATTTAAACCACCCCTTATATTACATAGGTACAGAGTCTAATTGGTTTAAAGAGAATAATAACCAAGGGTATCCTGCTACTAAAATAAAAGCTAAAAGAGGTATTATCAAAAGTAACATACCAAATAGACTTTTCTTTGTGTTTTTTGCTTTTCTATTTAATTTATGTAACTCTCTACCTAAAACTCTATGATTTTGTAAGTAAGTAAGACTTATTTCTCTATCATGGTTTAAAGTTTGTTGTAAAGCTACACAAAGTTTTTTAAAATCTTTATTACCTACACTTTCTTCAAGTTCCTTTAGAGCTTTATTGGGATTTGTTGAAAAACTATTAACTGCAATTTCTAGAGGTTCTTTATATAACTTTGACCTATCCATTAAACTTATTAATATTCTTTTTGCTGACTGACCTGCTTTTAACATCATAATTGCATAAGTTTGTAGCATTACTACTTCTTTATGTCCTTTTGCATTTCTATAAGAGATTAATACATTTAATATCCACTCTGGAGCTTTATGTGAAATTAAAGCAGCTATTAACAAGAAGGGCATATTTACTTTTGTATTAACCTTTGCTATGTCTTCCTTACCTATTTTTTCGGCAACTGCTTTGAGCTGTTCTAAATTCATTATTGTATTAATAACATTTGTATACTTAATTGCTAATAATAAAACGATAACTATTAAGGGTACTATATATGTCATGGTTTGAAAAGCCTCTGGCGACATTTTAATACCTGCTTGTTTTAATTTTTTACTTAATTTTATGTACCCTTTACTTCCTGGCTTATCATGCAATTTTTTAATCAAATGATTTTTTCCCCATTTTTCAAACTTACTTATTAATCCTTTGTTTGGTATGCGTCTTTTTTTCTTTGTATTTAATATAAAATCTATTATTACTAGAAATAAAGCTATTAATAAAGGTATAAAGTATCGTAATTCCATTAGATCCCCCTTTCTTATCCTATATATGCTCCATTAATACAGAAGTTGTTACACCAAGAACTATAACTCCTATCCATATTAAAATAATTATATTTCCTGTTGAAGTATAAAAATATAATTCTTTAGCAATTGGATTAATAAATAAATTTGCTAGAAAAAATACTAATGTAGCTCCATTAATCATTAAAAACATCATTTTGTTAGAACCTTGTTCTGTTTTATCTTCTTCTTCTGCTGTAATATCTTCATTAACTAATTCATTTAAGAATAGTAATTCTTCACTTATATCTCCTGCTCCCTCATAACTCATTATAAATAGTTCTTTCAGAGCATAAGGCCAGTTGTAATTACCAAAACTATTAGCAAATTCTTCTAGTGGTTCTTTATAATCATAGCCACTGGATAATTTTCTAGTTAACCTTTCAAATATATATCCTACTTGTTTAGGCATTTCTTCGTAAGTATTATTAAGTGAAGTTTTAATACTTTTAGTAGTTATATATTCATCAGTAAAAAGTTGAAGTGCTATAGGAAACTGTTTATGTATTTGCCTTAACTTAATGTTAATATATAGATTTGTAGCATAACTTATCATATAACCAACTAAAATCATTAATATTAACACTACATACCACATCGTAAAAACGGTTAATAGTAAGAAACCTACAAATATAGATATTCCTAAAATTACAAACATTCCTATCGTTACTATTGCTCTGTTTTCTTTTTTATTTTTCTGATTTATAACACTTAACTTTTTGGCATATTCATTCTTGATTTTTGAAATATATTCAAATTTATCTATTATTTTTTCAAGTTTTCTAGTGTATTTATTATTCCAATTAATTTTACCTTTTTTATTTATCCTAATTTTTCTTCTTTGCAATCTATATAGTTCATATCCTAAGATAATAAAAGCAATTATCAGAGGTAAAGTATATTTCATACAATCACCCTTTGTAATATCATTAATTAATTGTTAAACTTGTCGAAAACACTATTAATTCTACTCATGCTTACTCCATATTCGTTTAATTTATTTTTTAACTTTTTACTTATGGAATTTCTTCTTACATGCTTTCCTTCATCTTTTGGATTTTCTTCATCTATTTCAAATTCAAAAATTGGTACAGCCTTATAGTTAATACTATCTTCGTCTGTGACAATTTCATATATTCCTGCACATACTCTCTTTTTATTAGGTAGCTTTCTAAATTTCACTACTATATCAATTGCTCTTGCAATTCTATACTTTAATGCCTTTAAATCAACACTTTTACCACTTTCTAAAATCATATCAGCAAAATCATCTATTACTTCAGTAGGTCCAATACTATGAGCTGTTCCTATACTTCCAGAGTGTCCACGACTCATAGCTTGTATAAGCTGATTTACTTCGTAACTTCTACTTTCCCCTACAAGCATTACATCTACATTTTGTCTTAATTGTGTTGCAAACAACTCATGTAGAGGGTGATCTTCTTGTTCTTCTAATTGAACCCAATGTCTATCTGGATACAACTTCTCTAAATGCAACTCAAAAGTAGTTTCCATTGTACCTATAATAAGATTTTTAGGTAAGAATTGAAGTAGCCATTTCATAAATGTAGTTTTTCCACTGCCCATTTCTCCAATAACTACCATATTAGCTCTACCATTTGCTAATATTTTTAATACTTCTATTTCTTCTTCTGATAATGTTCCCGATTTTAACATATTTTCAGTAGTAGGCATAAATGAATCGAATTTACGGATATTAAGATATGGCATTTTACCTACTGGTGGAATTACTGCAGTAATTCTAGCTCCATCCCTTCTTTTTGCCATTATAATAGGATTTCTAGGGTTTAAATCCTTTGTTTTATCAAATTCAAGACAACGTCTCATTACCGACTCAGTTTCTTCATAACTTTCAAATCTTTCTGGTACTTCAATAACTTCACCTTTTTTCTGTATTAATATTTTTGTGCCATGCACCATAATTTCATCAACGTCTTTTGTATCATACTTTTCTATATGTCCTAATCCCCAATTTTTTGAATATATATAATCAGTTAATTCTGTTAGTTCTTTCTCATTAGTAATATTTTCTTCTATTAGACGTTGCCTTATCATTGATTTTACGTAGGCTTTAGCGTCTTCATCACCTGCCGAGCATTCTATAAGCATTCTTGTATGTTTTCTTCTCATCTCTGGTGTACCATCTTTATTAGTGATGTACTCATATACAATACTGTTTAGTTTCTCTATATACTCTTTATTCATGACTTATTTCATCCCCTTATACCATGCCTAAAATTGATTTGATTTTGCTTATCTTATTTGCAAGTATATTATTTTTATCAATCTTATCTTCTTCATCAATATTTGCTATGTGTTTTAAAAGTTTCATAAGTTCTACCTCGTTCTTTTCATTTAATTTACACTTAAAACCATTACAGAAATTAATAATGTTAGGTGAAAAAAATAACTTTATAACTTCAGCATATTCTTTTTTAAAATGCGATAAATCAAAATCTATTTCATCAGAATATCTGTTGATTACTACTATAGCTTTACTAATAAGCTGTTCTAATACTTTTCTATTTTCATCAGCAATTTTATTTTTTTGTTTAACATAATACTCTTTTTCATTGTTATTTAACTGTGTTATAACTATAGGATAGTCAATAATATCCATTAAACCTATATTTTCTTCATGTGTTAATGCAGCTCTTGTATCTATAATGATATAATCGTAAATACCTTTCGCTTTTTCCTTTATTTCCTTTATATCGTCTTCATTAAGTATATTTACCATGGTGTCTAGTTTACTTCCCGCTAATACGTCTAAATTCTTATTTATAGATACAACTAAATCTTTTAAAGTATCTTTTTCCAATGATTTACCTTGTAAAAATGGTTTTATATCATCAATAGTATAGTTTGGTGTTGCTAATAAATAATTTGCTACATCACAATATCTATAGTTATTATCAATAATTAATGTCTTATTGCCATGTTCTGATAATTTTATTCCTAACAAACATGCTATAGTTGTTCTTCCTAAGCCATTTCTAAGACTATGAACTGTTATAAGTTTACTCATTAATTTCACTCCTATCTTTTTATTTAAATTAAGGCTCTATAGGATTTTCTTCATTTTGCTCACCAACTTCTTTTTTTGTTTCTATAATTTCTCCTAACACTTTATACTCTTTATTTTCACTATATAACGTAATTCTGAATTGATAATATCTGTCGTCAACACCCATAATTTTTTCAATATCTTCATCATTCAATTCAATACTTATATAAGTAGGAGCATTTTTTTCCGATTCTTTATCATAATTAGAAGAAGTTTTTTTATTTTGCTTTAAATCATCTTTTATTAATTCTTCTAAGTTTGCATTATCAACTGTTGCAATTTGCACTTTTTCTAATATTTTTCGTGGTTTTATCTTTTCTTCTTCTGGAACATTAGTAGTTGCATCTAATTCATCTTGTCTTTTAAGTCCTTCACTTGTTGGTTCTAACCATATATCTATAAAAGAACCTTCTTTTATGTTAAGTGCCTTATCTGTAGAATATAGAGCAATTTCTATTTGTTTTTTTTCATAGTCATCATTCATATATGGCTTGTTTTCTATAAGTCTATCTAAAACTATTTCTTCATTCTTATAAAGAGGTACTCTAGTTCTTTTGCCTAAAACTTTTTCTATACTTGATGTTAAATTATCTTTTTGCTTTAAAAGGTCTTGTGTATATCTTTGTTCTATAGTAATCATACCTTCTTCAATAACTGTATTTGCAGGTATATATTTTGTTGCTACAACTACATTAGTTCTTGGAATTTCCACCTTTACTTCTCTTATTTCTTCATAATAATAAATAACCCCAACAATTATAATAATTGCAATTGCTACTATAGTAAGTGTGCTTATCTTTTTCAAAGCCTTTACCTCCTTATATTAAAAACATTTCTTGTATTATGAATATTTCTATTGCTTTTATTATTTTAACACAACATATTTATTTTGTAAAGTTGTTTTAAATAAATTGATATTTAATTATATTATATAACATAATAAATTATAGCAATAAAAAAAAAGGGAAAATGATTTTTCCCTATTTACCAAATCGTAGTAAATTTCCAAATAAACCTTTTTTCTTGTTTTGACTATCTATAGGATAAATATCTAAGCATATTTCTTCTATTTGACTCTGTATCTTATCAGAAATTTTTAATCTTTCATCTATATAAACATATGAGCTAATTAACTCTTTATAAAAATTATCTTCATGGTCTATTATAAATACTTTATTACTAATATCTAAATAATTATCATCAGAGTCAAATTCTAGATAAGGAATTGGCTCAGTAATAGAACTTAATATATCAGAAGGTTTAACTTTACTTTTAATATTTTTATTGATAATTAACTGCATTTTTTTACTGTTGACACCCTGTTTAATAAGTTTCTTTAAATAGTTTTTTGTATTAATTATATCTAACACATTTAAGTCTTTTACAACATAAAGTGAAGTTACTCCGTATTTAAGCCATTCACATTTAGTATTAAAGTCCATATCAATTAGTATTATATCAGTGTCATATCTAATTTGTTCTACTACATTAAAAAAATCAAATTTATCTAGCTTTTCTCCTATTTGTGTATATAATAAATAATTGTCATCAACTTGTATAGGATGTTTTATACCTTTATTTAATAATGCTAATCCATTTTTTTCTTCTCTAGTTATATCTTCATTACCCCAACATTTCATATAAAACAATGTTTTATTTTCAGTTAAGTCTAATACAACTACTTTTTTTCCTTTTTTACTAAACTCTCTAGCAACTAAGTCAACAATAGTAGTAGTACCTACTTTTCTATCACCTGTAAAAGCCACTATTTTATTATAATCCTTTGGTATGCTATGTATATATTGTTTTTTTATTTTGGTGACTATCTTTGTTTCTCCTTCTGCTGTTTTCTCTCCAGGACTATTTTCTCCTTGAATTTCATTGTATTTTCCTTCAATTATTAACCATTTCTTATGGTATTTCTTAAAATTTTCATTGCCTGTTTCAGCTAACATTTTTAATACATAATCGGGAAGTAAAGTAAATAAGAATAGCATTTGTTTCTCATTATATTGCCTATCTATTTCATCAAAAGAGTCGCTTATAGTTTCTTTGGTAGATTGATTTAAGTGCAGAAGTATTCTTTCAAGTTCTTCTTCGGGTATTTCCTCTAAATTATTTCCAGTTGATATATCTTCAATTTCATCTATGTCTAGATATATCTTGGCTTTCATTTTACTTCTTGGCTTTTCAATTAAATCAACTATTTCTCCTAATTGAGCATCTTCCTTATATAAAACGTCATAAATCCCTAGATTAAAAATCCTTTTTACATAACTATCTTGTTCATGTTCATCTTCAATTATCAAGATTATTCTTAAATTTGGGTATTTATCCGTAATATTATCTAAAAACTCAATGCTAACAGGATTAGCTATACCTTCTAAATCTTCCCTCAAAATCAAAATGTCAAAATCTTTATCTGTTTCTTCTAGCTTTCTTTTTATTCCACTTAGATAGTATTCACTTTCATATGTGAATTCTTTTTGAAATTCTTCCCTATATGTATTAAGTATTCCTTCTTCATATTTCCTATCTGCATTAGTATTGAGTCCAAATAGTATATGTTTCATTAAAATAAACACCCCTTCTCAAAGTTAAATGTACCCTTTTGTTATATAATGGGTACATTTTATCCAATAACAAACTCTATTACTTTAGGTAATGCTTTCATAACTATAAATAGAATAATTGCAGCTTTTTTTAAGTAATCACCTAACATTTTTCGTGGAATATCATTTTTACCTAATAAGCTATTGATAATACCATATACACCTAACAAAGCAGACATTGTAAAACTATTGGCATTTAAAAAGAAAATAATATTATACATATTGTTATAAATTCCTTCTATTGTATCAGCTTTACTTGTTTCTCCGTTTTGTGCATAAAGAATAAACAGAGGGATATTTATAACAACTAAAAAAATTACCGTTATTCCAAAAGAAAAAAACACCCATTTTTTTCTTTTCTTTAAACTCTTTGAACCTATACTACCTATTAGTGTTACTGTAAAAAATAGTGCTAACATATAAATTGGAATAATGTATTTTCTCGAATTAACAACGAGAGTAAAGATACCTTCATCAATCTTTTTTATTACATCCTTAAATGAACTAGATTTACTGCCAGACATGATAGTATTTTTAAAAGTATCAAATGATTTGCTATAATCTTTTGTAGGAGTATTTAAAGTTCCTTCTTTCAATCTATCCATAATAATATTGTTGTTTTTTTCAGCTTTATCTTTTAAATTTTCTCCATCATCTGCATATACAATTGGTACAACCATTAATAATATGCTTAATATCAAAAGAGTGAAAGCTATTCTTTTTTTCATATAATTAGCCTCCATATACCATAATCGTATCTATATGTATAGCTTCAACAGGAACGGAAATTACGTTTTTTTCGTCATTTTTATATATAAAAAGGTTATATGTATAACCTTCTGCTTTACTACTTCTAACTCCTAAAAACTTGCCGCTTATAAATCCATATTCTTCTGTTTGAAAACTTGTTCTTTGTCCTAACTTAATTTTCTTACCATTAATTTCATATTCAGTTTTTTCTATTTCAAAATGTTTAGCAAGACTTTGGTCGATTAATCTTTCTTTCGCAGAATCAAATCCTACTCCTTCTTTAAGCATTATTTCTTGGATTTTTTTTGAATGTTTAGCTTTAATAAATATATTTGATAATTTTGGTAATAAAATTTGCCTTATAACATAGATAGTTCCTACTACTCCAAAACTTATTAGTATTGCATTTCTGTATCCCATATTATTATCTCCTTTCCTGTTTTATTATATATAAAGTTCTGCTTGTATATTATATTTTAACATATTTTAGTGTTGTTTTCAACAATATATATGTTGTGTATATGATATTTATTTGTGTATATTAATTTATTGCCTTTTCTAAATCTTCCATATTATAAATTTGTATTTCTCGTCCATCTTCAAGTGTAATATATAAATTTCTAATACTGCCCTCTGTCGAAAATAGTATAGTGTATCTAATTTTTTCACCAGGCATTATTTTTTTCTTATCTGAATAATATCCTAAAGAAATGTAATTCTTCTTAATTGAATTTTCTATAGTATAAAAAGACCATGAATTAGACGATAATTCTACTTCTGTATCTGATATGTTTTCTAGGGTAATTATATATACAAAGCCTTGACTGATTTCATATTCTTTATGTAATGTAGCTTTTAGTATATTTTTTATTTTCTTTTGTAAGTTAATTTTTATTTTGTTTTTTATTCCTCTATCTACAAAACTGTATCTTTCATTATAATTATTAATAACAGTAAAATATTTTCTTATAAAATTTTTGCCATCTTGATCCATGATATATGTTTTAGCAATATTTCTGTCTAAATATGATGTTTCTATATTTTTAAACTTTATATATTTTTCTTTTTTAAAATCATAACTTTTTTTGAATGTTTCTAAAGTAATATTAAAATCCTCTATATATTCTTTATCTAGCATATCAAAAGCCTTTTCAAATTCTTTTTTGTTTATATGATATATAAACTCTGATATGTATTTAGTAATAACTTTTTCACGAATAGCGTTATTGCTTTGTATCCTATTATCAGATTTGCTAATATTCATTTCTTTTTTTGTATCTTCAAATGCACTTTTAACTGATACCTTTTTTTCGTTTTCTTCTATTTTTTTTAAATCCTTTTTTAATCCATAACCTAACATGACTAGAAATAGGCCAGATAAGATTATAACTAATGCGATTATTTTCTTTCTATCCATAAACTCACATCCTTAATCCTCTAGAATGTCCCAATATAAGTTATATGTGGTTTCGTTTTCAGTAGGTATTAAAGCTACCTTTATTCTATAAATAGCTTTATTGTCTTCTGTTGTAACAACTTCCAAGTCAAAAGAAGTTGTATTACCAATTTTTTCTACGCTTTCTTTTTTTATTACACCTTCTAAAATTTTTTCGTTTTCTTTTATGAAATCTAATGTTTCTATAAATTTATTAAAATCTTTTAGATTATCTATTCCATACTGCCTTATTATTTCATTCTGATGTTCACTAAAGAAATATCCTATTTCTGTATCGTTCATATTCAAGGTATTTTGCTTTATAATAGGCAACATTTCTAATGCTAAAGTTAATTCCTCTTCCACTAATACCATTCCATTAATAGTTAAAGGTTCTACTAAAGCACTTAAATTTAAAACATTAGCAGTTTTAAATCCTCCTGCATTATATGTATGTTTGTCATTTTCTTCGTCTAAAACATTACCTTTATTAGCAAATTCTTTTATGTAATCCATTCTTTCTTTTTCACTTTTGAATTCTGGCTTTTCTTCTAACTTTTCTTTTTGATATTCTGGTATATTTCTTAACTGTACTTTATCTTTTTGAGTTGTATAAGTGTAAATCCCTAATGTAGTTCCAACTATTACTATAATTATTACAAGAAGGGTTATTATTAGCCCTCTAATACTCATACTATCACCTCTATTTATCAATAATCCAGAACTGTTTAGCCTCTGGAAGAATTATAGTAGTCCAATCCCAAGTTCTTTCGCTTCTACTTTTTGAATTTGGGTCATTAACAATAATTTTCCCTTCGCTGCTGACTCCTGCTAATACTATGAAATGTCCTGAGGAAGTAAAATGCCCTGGTTTCATACTAGATATAACAAGTTTACCATCTTCTAAAGCGTCTAAAACTTCTTTCCATTCTCTAACAGATTTTTGTTCTACATCAAGCCCTAACTTGTTTCCTATACTTTCAAAGAAAGACCAATGCGTACCATAATCTGCCTTATATCCATTTTTATAAGACCAAGTACACATTTCGTATGGATCAAGAATACTATCGTTGTTAAGGTCAATACTTGCATTATATCCACCTAATGAGGCTGCAACCATTGCCATTGAAGTCGGTCCACATCCTGCTCTCCTTACAGTTGAATTTCCATAAGGAGCATTTCTCCATCGACTATCTCTTTGGGAGAAATAAGGAACTTCAGCTAATAATTCAGTAGGCTTAATTTCTATATCCATTGGGTCAATTGTTATAGAAGAACTATCAGAAATAAATTCAGAGGCCATATAGTCTTCAATATCAATTTGCAGTTGTTCTGTATTATCGAACCTTTTAACCATTTCATATATAATTGACATATCCTCATTGTGCTTAGTATCAGCTAATCCAAAATCCTTTAAGAACTTGTTTAGTCTATCACCTGTTACAGTATCCATTACTCTTCCCACTATATCTTTAACTACCTTAGTTCTATACTTGTGGTATGTTGTAACTGAATAATATACTGTTTTCATTATTTCTTTTTGTTGCATAATTGGATTTCCATTTTCATCATACCCGTCAAAAACAGTTTTATATTTTCCTGTGCCTTCTTTTTCTGTCCAACTATAAGTACTAATGTTACCTGTATACCAACCTGTATCGCTTATTTGGTTTTCATTTATTACAAAATCATAATCTTTAAAAATGGTTTCCACTTTATCTAATAGTGCTAAAGGATATGAGTTGTAGATTTTTACTTCTTTAACTTTCTTTTCATAAAGTTTTTTTCCATCTTTATACATAATCTCCCAAGTTTGATCCCATTCTGTAATATCTTTGCTATATTTATCATATCCCCATGTATATATAGGAGCTAGTCTGTTTTCTGCTTCCATAACTATTTTCTTTGAAAAATAATCAGTTTTTAATGCTGTATCATTAACTACATCAAGAGCAAGTACAAATTCCCAAGGTAATCTATATTGATAAGAAACATCAATTAAATCCAACTTATAATCGTATTCTTCCTCGACTATATCAGTATCATTTCCTTCTACCCAGACTTCCTTTTTGTATTTATGCCCATCTTTAATAGTTGTTTCAACTGGAGTAGTATTTTGTTCTACCTCTATGTATTTAGGCATGTTTTGAGGGTGATATGGACTTCCTGCCTCTATGAGCATATCTATTTGTTCTTGGGGAATATTATTTACTTCTTCTTTAGCTTTCTCACCAAACATCCACCCTGTTACAGCTCCCCATGCATCACTTATTGCATCCTTAACTTTTTCATATACAATTTTTACTCCTTCAACTACCAAAGATACCGTTAATACAACTATAAGAGTTACTACAATTGCAATAATTGCATAAGTTTTTATAGCTGAAAGAAAGGATTGCAAAAGCATTTTTATAATTATTCCTGGTTTTGCTATTATATGGGCTATATTCTTACCAGTTCTAGCAGCCTTTTTAATAAGGCTCATTATACCTTTCATTATTCTACCAAAAGTCCTAACTCCATTTATTACCGAAATTAATATACCCAATGTATCACCACCTAGATAAATAACACTTTGAATACATAGCAGAGGGTAACTTCAAAGCTACCCTCTTATTAAGCTATTTTAACAATTAACTTACATTTACAATTTCTTGGTCAATATCTACAACTTCTGGTATCTCATACTGTGAAACCATTTCTCTTAACTGCTGTCTTCTTATTTCCATAGCTTGTATTTGTTGTTGCTTACTTATTCCTATTTCATTACCAAAAGCTAAACGGTGCATATCAACACTATCCATTTGTCTTTTCCCAACTGCTTGCCAATTACCTTCTCTTGTAATATTTACAGTAATTGTTTGTCCCATTTGGTCGACCATTCCTGCCATTTCGCCTGTTAATTCGTGTGAACCAAGAATTTCACCTTGACTATTAACATATGTTTGCATTGCAACTCCACCTTCTTCATTCTCTACATCATGGATTATTATATCTATTTGTTCGCCAGGTTTAGCATAATTTCTTATGTATTGAGGTATATTACTTTTATCCATTTGAGTAGGTTGCATATTTTCTTCATTAACAGAGGTTTGCTGTACTTGTTGGTGTAACATTTGTTCTAAAATTTTGCCATCTCTTATTTCTCCAATAGATTGTATAACTTGTCCTTTTGCTAAAGTTGTATCCCCTAGAGCTGTACCAATAAATTTATATGCTCCTGTATCTCTATCTTTCAAGTGCATTGATGTACCTTCTCTAGAAATATTAAATACAACTTCACCATTTTTAGGTAATTCTACTCCCTTTTCTAATTGCACTTCATTCGTTATGTCTTTATATGAAAGTGGAGTTTTATTAGAAAATGTCATGTTCTCTAATCCTGTTTCTAGTTTTATATTTTTAAGACTTTCATTTGATAATTCTTCCCATGAAGGTGTGCCGCCAAATTTAATATCTCTTACTACTGGTTCTTCTAAATTCTTATCTCCCTCAAAAGTTCTCAATATATTCATCTCTCCATGTTCACCTTCTTGATATAGTGCCGATACTTTATCGCTTTGATATAACTTTAATCCTTCCATATTTCTTAACTCATCAGCACTATGTTTTTTAGGTGCATGTTTTGAGGATTTTCTTAATGCTAATTCTGGTCTACCTATAGCATTATATTTCGTCATAGCTTTTTTGAATTTTAATTGTTGCTTAACGTATTCACTATCCATAGTATTTTTATCATAATCTACTCCATAATACTGAAGTTCAGCTTCCTCATAACTTATACCTTCCATAATTGATTTTTGTGCTATAGCATTGGTGTTTTCAAGACTTGCTCCCATTTGATTTAAAGCTCTACCTGTACCTTGTCCTACTTTTTCTCCTAATGCTCCAAATGTTACCATGCCACCTGCTGCTCCAATCAAAGCCGCTTGACCACCGAAAACTGACATGCCTGCTGCACTCAATGCACTTGCTCCCACACCACCAGTTAAGCGACCTGCACTTTGTAGCATTTTCTTTCTTGCCTGTCTTCTCTTTGCTTTATAATCATCAACCGAAAGCACTTTACTACCAGAACCTACAGGAGATAATTGTTGAGATAAATCACTTTTTCCATCTGCTATATCTGTTCCTGTATATCCTTTCATAGCAAGTCTTTCTCCTGCTTTAGCATCTTTCCATTCGTTATAGCCTTCTTTGAAGTTACTTGCTCCTTGTTTTACATCTCTTAACATACCTCTACCTATATGGTAAGCACCCATCATTAAACCTAAACCTGCCATGGATTTAGCTGCTCCAATATTACCTTCAAGACCTATAAATCTTTTGAATGTAGCAGTCATTGGTATAATCATAGCCATAGAAACCATCGAATAAATCATTAAAGGCATAGTAGTAGGTCCTTCTGGAAGAAATGCTATACCAAAAGATATAGTTAATAGCATAGCGTGTATTGCTTGTGTAAATATATTACTTGCCATTTCTTTAAACCAATGAGTTATAGCTCCTTTATTAATTGGATATAAAACAGCTAATACTGGAAATACCAAGAAAAGAAATGAGATAGTAAAATCCCTTATAAAATAGAATATTACAAACCAAACATTTAAGAATACTGACATTAGATAAACTACATTCTGTGCTAGTTTACCCGTATCCTTTGCTTGTTGATAAAAACTTTCCATTAAAGTTTGATTTTCAAAGTTGCCACCCAAGATATAATCATGAGCTACTGTCTTAAATATATCAACAATTAATCCGTTGAATACTAAAAACATATCTATTATATCGGGCATACATGACAAAAGAAAAAGTGTAACAAATAATCTAAATAGCTTATCTTTAAGTTCTGCTTTCTTCTGTGCGTTAAATGCTGCACTTTGAAAATATATTGAAATCCATATTGCTATAGGGGCTAATAATGAAAGGGCAATATACTCAAATATTGTATAAAATGTATAAAAGAATTCTGCTACCTTTCTTGTCGCTGTCCCTTCAGATGCAAGTAATGTTAATCCCATATCAGCTCGGTTTTTAGTCCTTATAAACTTTCCATCTTCATCTCTTTCGACTACTGTATTAAAAACCAATCCATCTAATTGATATTTAGGGTCACTTAATAGCATGTTCTTTAACCCTAAACCAAAACTTCTTACCACCCAACTAAAAGATTTTTCGACAAAATTAGCCTCTCCTTCTTCATCATCAGCATATGCAACATTAGAAACTGTAAATAAAGGAATAAACAATGTTACTATCAGCAAAACTGTAATTATTTTTATTAAATTCTTTTTATGCTTAGTTATAAACTTTCGCATATTTACGCACCTACTTTCATGCGTTTTCTTTTATTATTTTGGTTAGTATCTATAAAGTCGAACTCTATATCTGGTATTTCAATTTCAACTTTTGCACTTGTATTGTTACAAATTAGTAAACCTTCCCCTCTCTTACAACTTTTAAGAAATTCAGCCTCTCCTTCTGTCAACTTAAATACCTTTTTTATTTCACTTACAGAAGTTTTATCTGGTTTAAGGAATAATTTAGTATCAGCATTTTTAATAATTGGCTTTGTATCTTCTTTATAAAATTCATCAAACTGTTGACTAATTACAACTGCTTGACAATTATATTTCCTGGCTCTGCGAAACATCTGAATGAGGAAATCTAATGCCTCTGGGTAGTTCACCATTCTCCAGGCCTCATCGCAAATATAACGTAATTTATATCCTTTATTGTTTCTTTTTATTAGTTTTTCCCAGACATAGTCTCCTATTATATGTTGTGCTAAAGGAAGCTCTGTTTTCTCATTAAGTTTGCTTACATTAAAATTAATAAAAGGCATATCGTAACTTATCTTTACTGTAGACTGGCCGTCAAAGTAAGTTGTACCTCCATTACAAATTTTAGTATAGTCTGCCATTACTTTTACAAGATAGTCATAGTATGGTTGATATGTTTCATTATTATTTTCTTTTGCAGCTTGTAATAATCTTTCATACCAAGTTGATAATGTTGGTAATTCCTTTTTAGTTCTACCTCCACTAATTTTGCCATCTACAATGCTATCTTTCTTATATTCATATAAACTGTTAGGATCTCTAGTTATCCCAACTCTTTCAAATTCTTCTCTAACTAACTCTCTAATAATACCTTTTAGTATGTCATTATAAAAAGGATTCTGACCTACTGCACCTTTAGCCATAGTAAGTAAAATAGAAGTTGTTCTATTTATCTGTTCAGCTACATTGATTACTTCTTCTTCTCTACCTGTAATTTCATTTTCTTCAATATCTGGTGTAACATCAAAAGGATTGATAATAGTATCTGTTCCTGGTCTAAAAATAATTTCCTGTCCACCTAGAGTATTGCATATCTCTGAATACTCTCCATCAATGTCAAGAGCTATAGTTTGTATGTTATCAAGTGTAGCACTTCTAGCAGATAACATTTTTATAGTAGTAGACTTACCACCACCACTAGCTGCAAATATAACCATATTATAGTTATCTAATGAGCTATCGAATGTATCATAAAAAATTGGCAAACCATTATCTTTGTTAAAGCCAAAAGGTACTCCGTTTTTATGGTTTATATTATTGCTTGTAAAAGGAAAAACACAAGCTAGACTTCTTTTGTCAAATGTATGCCACTCACCTAGATAATTGGTATTAAGAGGCTTGTTACTTTTGAATGCTTCCTCTTGAACATAGGTAGCTGATTTAATACCTATATCAGATTGTCCTAGTGTTTGCTTTAATCTATCTATACCATTATTTAACTCTCTTAATTCTTCTTCATAATAGGTAGCTTGAATGCTTACCTCAAATATTTTGTTTAGTCCATCACGAATTTCTGCTCTAAGTCTTCTTGCCTCTTGCACCTTAACGCTCATGTCATCTATTCTATTTGAACCTTCAGCAGCTAAAAGTTCGGCTTCTAAATTAGTTTTCAGTTTTGACAGTTCAGCCTTCGCACTTTCATTGTCTTTAGGTCTTATAAATATAGAGGTATCTATATTTCCATAGGTGTATAAAGGGTGTAAAAAAGATGCAAAATTAACTTGGTTAGGTAATAACGCTACATATACATTTTTTACATAATACTTATCCCCAATCGTTCCGTATCTTGGATCTTGTGTAAAATCTATATGCTCTGGAGCAATTAAATCTTTTAATGTTTTTCTGTTTTTTTCAAATATTGTTTGTTCATTATCTTCAAAATCTAATTTTTCATCATTTTTTTTATTTTCTTTTTTATCGTTGGTTTTATTTTCATTATCATTTTTCTTATCATTTTTCTTTTTGCCAAATAGTTTTTTAAACATATCTTATACACTTACCTCCTCTATTTGTTGGTTTAAATTCTCTAACTGCCTTCTTGCTTGTTTAATTGATACAGGTTCTGCAGTAGTATATAAATGGCTAAATCTACTTTTTAATGCTTTATTGAGCTTATAATATTCACTATCTGCTTTGTTATATGCAGTATAGAGTAAGTTAGCTAACTCAAAACCACTTAATAACTTTCCATCTAGATTAGCTCTTCTTAAAGCATCAATAATAGAATTTGCTTTATTATTTATATCAAAGAAAGCATTATGAATTAATTCCTGCTCTGTTTGTTCTTCCTTAAATGCTAACTTGTCGTGTTTGTGTGTCATAATTATAAAATATTTTCTTTCTAACATAGTTTTTTCTTGACATCTTTGCATCATATATTCTTTTATTTTTGCTCCATAATTGTACTGTGCTATAAGTTTATTTAATGTGACTCCAACTTCTCTTATTGTTTCCTTATCTTCATTTGCCTCTTTTAAGAATTCTAATTTGCTTTGAGTTTTTTCTATTTTCTTTTTAATTTCTTCAAGTCTAGCATTATATTTATTTTCATAACCTTCTATATCAACTTTTCTACTTTGAATGTAGATTTGAATTGGATAATCTATACCATTTAATAATTTTGCGAACTCTCTTTCTAAATCTTCCCTTTCTTCAATACTTAACAAATTATAGTTGCATCCAAATACTTCAACCGCTCCAACATACTCATTCTTACCTTTCTTTTTGATTAGTCCAACAGGATTTTTCTTGCTAAACACTACAACTTTATCAAAGTCTAAAAATTCATCAGAAGTATCAATACTAATTTTCTCCTTTGATTTTACTTTTTTGTTTTTATTGTTTTTTTTATCAATTTTATCTTTTTTCTGGTTTCCGTTTTCAGAAGATTTCAACTTGCCTTTTTTTAGATTGTAAAATGTCGTCTTCATTTTGTTTAAATCTCCATTGAAAATGAATACATATAAGAAAACAATCCCTGCTACAAGCAATCCTCCAAATACAAAAACTTTATTAAATATAGCCATAAATAACTTCATCTTATTTAAGCCCCTCTCTTTCTTAAATAGAGTGTCTTAGTCATATATTTATATTTAAACCATCTGAGAAGAAATATATCTAAATTTACATTGCCTCCTTCAAACTTGTTTTTAGGCATTTTAAAGTGTGCAAGAGGATACGCAATTATATTTAATATCAGCAAAACAGGTACAAAAACCCATACATTTGTTACCTTTTTTATAAGAACAGATATTATTGTTGCTATACCGTTATATACGACACCTTTTTGAGAAAAGTGTATGTTTATATGTGGAATAGAGAAATATCTTTCTTCTCCTTTTAATTCCTTTGGTATTTGATGTGCCAATATATCACCTTCTAGTACAATATATTTGTAACATAAAAGTTACATAGTGTTAATTTCCATAAGTTAATCACCCGAATTATTTACTGTTCTTG
>Ga0182238_1000226_pt1 | contig 18196 bp, 15 predicted proteins | sample hydfrates6_PW_90_FD_132439 | JGI IMG/M metagenome (GOLD analysis project Ga0182238, IMG submission 132439) | Subsurface microbial communities from deep shales in Texas, USA - hydraulic fracturing test 6_PW_90 | ecosystem: Environmental > Aquatic > Deep subsurface > Shale gas/oil reservoir >... | reverse complement strand
TTTCAGTGCTGGATATGGCCAGCAACGGGATCTCCAAAGGGATGATGCTTTTCTTGATTTCATCCGGAAGCTCGCTGATTTTGCCCGTGCTGTAGCCGGGACGGCTGGCGGCCACCACCCACGCGGATTCAGCGAGGGCTTCTGCTTCTTTCCATGCCCATATGTCAAGAACCGCATCAAGTCCTGTAATGAAATAGAAACTGACACTGTTCGGAGGATACCAGTGACGCATCTCCCGAAGAGTGTCGATGGTGTGGCTCTGTTCTCCCCTGTCGATTTCGATTCGAGAAAGCTTGAAATGCGGGTTGTCCAGGGTCGCCAGCATGGTCATGGTGTATCGATGTTCCGGTGCTGAAACTTTCCTGCCCTTTTTGTGAAAGGACTGTCCTGTCGGTACAAAGATGACTTCAGAAAGGCCAAGGGCAAAATAGGCCTCTTCAGCGGCTACAAGGTGACCGAAGTGGATCGGGTCAAAGGTGCCGCCCATGATACCTATTTTCCGTTGTCTGAGTCCTTCGGTGTTGAGCGGGCTCATTTCTCCGCCCTTCCTTCTCCTTCGTCTCCAGGTGCGACATCAGGCGTGTAGGAAAACTCTATTTCGCCGATGACGACTGTATCCCCTTCTCGCGCACCCTTGTCGGCAAGAGCCTCTTCCACCCGATATTGCCTGAGAAGCTTCTGGAACCGCTGCACTGCTTCCTCCTGTTCAAAATTATACCTGTAGGACATGCGTTCGATCAGGGGCTGGTGAAGGATAAAAGTCTTTTCGCCGGTTTCCTCGAAAATTTCTTCGATTTCCAGGGGGTGCACCTTGTCGGGCACCATGGATCCGTCCGTGTATAGTTCCAGCTGGCGAGGCGTGCGATTCAGGCGCTCCCGCTTCCTGACATGCTGACATATTCCCAGGACGAGTTCATCGATCCCTGTTCCCTGCAATGCGCTGATCGCGAAAAAGGGAATACCCTGTTCGGAAAAAAACTTTTCCGCTTCGGGAAGAAGTTCCCCTGCCCCGGGCAGATCAAGCTTGTTGCCGACAGCAATGCACGGGATGTCGAGCAAGGATGCATTGTACCGCGTGAATTCCTCTCGCAGAGTCTCCCATTGACGGAAAAGATCAGCCGAGATTCCGCAGGCCAGATCTATGACATGAACGAGGAGGCCCGTTCGCTCAATATGTCTCAGAAAATCATGACCAAGCCCCTTGTTGATATGAGCTCCCTCTATCAGCCCCGGTATGTCGGCAAGGACGATCTTTCTGTCTTCCGTCGTCAAGACCCCGAGGTTGGGAGTCAGCGTCGTAAAGGGATACTGTCCGGTTTCCGGATGAGCCGCGGTTATGGCACCCAGAAGCGTCGATTTCCCCGCGTTCGGCAAACCGACAATGCCGACATCTGCAAGCAGCTTGAGTTCCAGAACAACCGTTCGCTCTTCTCCCGGCTCGCCTTGCTGGGCAAACCGGGGTGATCTTCTTCGTGAGGAGGCGAAACGGGCATTTCCTCCTCCACCACGTCCGCCTCTGGCGACAACAACCTTGTCGCCGGGAACTACGAGATCGGCAAGGATCCTGTCCGTTTCCGGATCCTTTATCAGGGTGCCGCACGGCACTTTGAGCACAAGCGATTTCCCCGCCTTCCCGTGTCGTTTTTTGCCTTGTCCATTTTCTCCGTTTCCCGCTCCGAATCGTCGTGCATACCTATAATCGGCGAGGGTAAACAGGCTCTCATCGGCTTCCAGGACGATATCGCCGCCTTTTCCTCCGTCACCGCCGTCGGGACCACCCTTGGGCACATATTTTTCGCGGCGGAAACTGACGCATCCATTTCCGCCGTTTCCGGCGGCGAAATGGATCCTGGCCGTATCAATAAATTTCATGAAAAGTACACCACCAGCTCCGTAGGAAAAGAAAGCGGGCCCACCGTATGGTCCAGGCCCGCAGTTCTACGTTTTGCACCATTAAAAGATGCTGCTTTTCGATTATTTTCCGCGTGTCGGGATATATTCATCCAGTCCTTTACACTGTCGTACCAGGCTCTACGGCCACGAACTTTCTGCCGGCCTTCGTGAGATAGCGAACTGTTCCTTCTGAAAGGGCGAAGAGTGTGTCGTCCTTGCCCCGACCGACGTTCAGTCCCGGGTGATATTTCGTGCCGCGCTGCCGGACGAGAATATTGCCGGCCTTGACGACCTGTCCGTCGGAACGCTTTATGCCAAGCCGTTTGCTGACGCTGTCACGGCCGTTTGTCGTACTCCCCTGACCTTTTTTATGGGCGAATAGCTGTAGATCAAAAAACTTCATCATTGTCCACCTCCGTAATCAAAACATGCGACGGATATGATTCGGCCATTGCCCGAAGGCTTTCTGCCGCCGTCTCCATGAGAACCCTAACGCATTCTTCATCAGGTCCGCCGATTTTCACCGACATATATCCGCCTTCTGGATTTCTCCGGATATCCACGTCGGTCCGCCCCACAATCTCCGTCAAGCCGATGACCAGGGACTGGATAACCGTCGAAAGGCCCGCGCAGACGATATCATTGCCCTTTTCGGCAAAGCCTGCATGGCCAAGTATCTCGATTCCCACGGTGCGGCCTTCTCTACGGACCAGACGGACCTTCGTCATGTGACTCGATCAGGCTTCGATTTCCTCGATGCGGAGCCGGGTGTAGGACTGTCTGTGCCCCTGTGTCCTCCGCGACTGCTTCGACTTGTTCTTGTATTTGAAAACCGTGATTTTCTTGCCCTTCCCATGCTTGTCGATCACGGCCCTGACACGTGCATTCTCCAGATAAGGGCTGCCGACAGAAACACCTTCGTCCGCGGCAACCAGGAGAACCCTGTCAAGCTCAACCTTGTCTCCAGGTTCTCCCTGGATCCTTTCGACATCAATCACGTCTCCCGAGGCGATCCTGTACTGCTTGCCGCCTGTTTCTACAACTGCATACATGCATATCCTCCTTCCGCTGGAACAGAGGGCGTCTCGTATCGAGATCTTGAAGGCCCTTTCCACGCGATTTTCCTTGCAGCTACTGGATTGTATAGGTCTCGGCCGGCCACGTCAAGGCACTCCGGCCGAAAGTGGATTATACCACAAAAAGGGCCTGTCATTTCCCGCCGTCACCAACCAGCGACCTCGCATGAACAAGGGCCTCCGGCGCCTCATGGTCACCAGCAAGCATCCGGGCAATCTCAACGACTCTTTCCTCTCCCGAGACTTCCACCACACTGGTGACATCCTTCGTCCTCTCCACCTTGAAATGCTGATCGGCGAGGGCAGCAATGGACGCTTCGTGGGTCACCAGAATCACCTGGCAATCCGCCGACAGCTCCCGCAGCTTGTAACCCGAAAGCATCGCCGCCTTGCCTCCAAGTCCCGCCTCGACCTCATCGAAAACGAGCACAGGGGGCAACAATTCCCTGGGCGACGCACACTGCAATGCAAGGAGTATCCTGCTCAGCTCGCCTCCTGAAGCCACTTTCGCAACTGCATCCTTCAGGCTCGCCCCGTCGGAAAGGTAAAATTCCACATCGTCGGCACCATGGTGTCTGACTTTTTCCGCGGAACGCACTTCCACCCCAAAGCGATACGTTTCCATGCCAAGATCACCGAGCACGCGATTCACCGATTGCTCCAGGCTTCCAGCCGCTTCCTGGCGTGCTTTCCTGAGCTCCAGAGCCAGGCGCGTCACTTCTTTCCTCAGGGATGAACACTCTTCCTTCAGAGAGTGCAACTTTTCCCTGCTGTTTTTCAACCACTCCAGGTCCCTGGTCGCCTGGCTTTCATACGCAATGAGATCGGCAACAGTTTGCGATCGAGTCAACCTTTTCAGCTTCCTCAAAAGGCCGAGACGCCGTTCAAGTCCAGCAAAAGATTCCTGCAGCTTTTGCGGATCATCGGATTGCAGGTACTTTTCGCAAAGGTCTTCAAGGCGTTTTAATCCATCTGCAAGGCCTTCCGTCAATCTTTCGACTTCTTCCTTTTCTTCCGATTCCACAATGTTTTTCAACTCGTATACCAGCGTTTCCAACCGGTTTTTGAGACCTTCGCCAGCATGGCCGCCTGTCAGTTCGTCATATATGGAACCTATTTTCCCCGACCTCGTAATTTTTTGTTGCATGTCGCGCAGCGACTCTTCCCACTGCTGTTCACACTCCTCGTCAAGATGAAGAGACCGAATTCTCGACAAGATGTCCTCCGCTCCTTCATACCGATCCTCGATCTCCTTTCGCCTTTTCACGAGGGCGACATACTCCTTTTCCTTTTTGACTGCACTGGAAACCATTTCCCGCATGTGCTCCCTGAGCCGGGTCATTTCCGGCCCACCGCGGGCATCGAGAAGGTTGAGCTGCCGCAGCGGTTCAAGCAGATCCAGCTGGGCAAACTGGCTCTGAATGCCAATATAGGGATTCATCACATTCTGAAGCGAGCTCAGGGAAACGGGCCTGTCCTGAATGTAGGTCTTCGTCCGCCCGGTTCTCGAAAGGACCCGTCGGACGACGAGGATTCCCTCCTGAACTTCAAAGTCTTCGTCCAGATTATCGAACGCGGAATCCGGTACCAGGATGGCATGCACCTCGGCTTCATCATTGCCCGCCCGGATGAGTGAAGCCTGGGCACGTTTTCCGCTGGCCAGCTCCAGTGCCCGAATCAAGCTGCTTTTTCCCGCCCCGCTCTCTCCCGTGATGGCGATGAAAGACCCATGCAGGTGAAGGTCAGCCTGCTGGATACCACCGATGTTTTTCACGTGCAGCTCTTCGAGCATGACCGATCATTCACTCCCGTAGTCATCTTCGTATCGATGACCCCATCGGAATTTTTCCTGCAAAAGGGAATAATAATCCCTTTCCGGCGTGGTTACGACACTTATTTGCCTGTCTTTGTCCAACTCCACGCTGACACTGTCTCCCGGCAGTATTTCATATCCGAGCTGGCCGTCCTGAGTCAGCATAATCTCCCTGTGCTGCCCCTCGGGCGTTATGGTAATCACATCGCTGTCGCTGAAAACCATGGGACGCGAATAGAGCGTGTGAGCACAGATGGGAACCACCAGCACACAATGAAGATGAGGTGGGATGATCGGTCCACCTGCTGAAAGGGCATATGCCGTCGACCCCGTTGGTGTCGACAGGATTATCCCGTCCGCTCTCATGACACTGAGCTGCCTGCCTCCCACCGATATCGCCAGGGAAATCAACCGTGCAAAGGGCCCTTTCGTAATAACCAGATCATTGAGAGCGTAAACTTCGTGTTTTTTCGTCTTATTCCTGCAGACGACGCCATGAAGCATCGACCTTTTTTCGATGAGGTATTCGCCTTCTGCTATCCTTCGAATGCTTTCATAAGCCTCCCCGGGGTCTCCGCAGGAGAGGAATCCGAGATGCCCCACGTTGATTCCGAAAAGGGGGATGTCGTGTCCCAAAACATACCGGGCAGCTCGCAGAAAGGTTCCGTCGCCACCAAGGATGACAGCCACCTCTACAGAGCTCTTCCATTCAATATCCGGTGTTTCCGGTTCGCCCAGCACATGAGCCTCATGAGGGGGTAAACAGAAGGAGACATCGTTCTTTCTGCCCCAATTCACCAGTTTTCCGGCAAGGTCCAGGGCTTCATGTTTTTGGGTGTTGACAAGCATCCCGATTTTTGAGGGTCTTTTCACCTTCTTCGCCCCCCTTCATCCTCTTCCGTTTCACTCTTGAAAAAAACAGGTGAATGTGACGCTTCGACCTTTTGCACAATCATTTTCTCCACTTCGCTGTCGTCAAGGATGTGGCAGGGTTCTCCCGAATCGCTTCCCGCCTTGACAAGACACAGGAAAAACTCCCTGTTTCCTTCAGGACCCATCAAGGACGAAACATCGACTCCGGCAATGAAGAAGCCCGTTTCTTCCCTGACAAAGTCACATAACCCGCGAAGCACTTCTTCGTGAACACCCCTGTCCCTGACGACTCCCTTTTTACCGATCCTGCCGCGGCCTGCTTCGAACTGGGGTTTCACCAGGGCTATGCACAACCCGTCATTATGAAGGATATCGTCGGCAACAGGCAAAATATGGCGCAAGGAAATGAAAGAAACATCTATGGTCACGAGACCGGGAGCCTCAAAAGATTCGGGGGACAGCTCTCTTGCATTCGTCCGCTCCATGACGACGACTCTCGGATCCTTGCGAAGTTTCCAGGCCAGTTGTCCATACCCGACATCGACAGCATACACTTTTTCCGCCCCTTTTTGGAGCAACACATCTGTGAATCCTCCTGTGGAAGCCCCGATATCGATGCACACGCGCCCTTCGACGGAGACATGAAAAGATTCCAACGCCCCCAGAAGCTTGCGGGCCCCTCTGCTGACCCACTGCTGCCTGTTGCCGGTCACATCGATTGAACAATCCTTCCGGACCAGGGAAGCCGGCTTTTTTACAGGAAAACCGTCAACCAAAACTGCCCCCGCCAGAATGATTTCCCGAGCCATGGATCTGCCTGAAACAAGTTCACGTTCAACAAGGATCTTGTCCAGTCGCTCCCTTTTCTGCTGCACGATACAGATTCACCACACTTTCAGCAGTCAGGCCACAAAACTCCCATTGTCTCGTTCTCGATCCATGAGGGACAAACATATCGGGAACCCCGACGGTTTTCACCGGCGCCATGGATTTCTCCGATCCCGAAAGGGACGCGATCTGTTCCCCGATACCGTCCCGAAGGCTTCCCTCTTCAAGGACGACGGCAAGGTCATGGGATTTCAGGACCCCGGTAATCTGTTTGATATCCAATGGTTTGAGAAAGCGCAGGTCGACGATGGTCGGTCTGGGCAACCCGGCATTGATTGCAGCATCACTCGTGCAAAAGGCCAGCGGCACCGTCGCACCATAAGCAAAAAGGGCCCATTTTTTCCCCTCCTGCAATGTTGCCGACTTTTGCCATCCTGGTGACCCCGCAGGCAGACGGCCCACCCGTTCCGGGGCCTTTCCCTTGGGGTACCGGATCATGCATGGTCCTGAATTGCGCAGCCCTTCGGCATACATCCATTCCATTTCGCCCACATCCCTGGGCGCCATGATGGTCAATCCGGGTATGGCCGAACACCAGGCGACATCAAAAAGTCCATGATGAGTCGCTCCATCCTCGCCGACAAGCCCCGCCCGGTCCACGGCAAAGAGAACAGGGAGTCGCTGCAAAGCCACGTCCAGAACCAGCTGATCCATGGCCCTCTGCAGGAAGGTCGAATAGATCGACACGATCGGCCTCAGCCCCCCCAGAGCCATCCCTGCGGCAAAGCTCAAAAGATGCTCTTCGGCAATACCGACATCAAAGAACCGATCAGGAAAGGTTCTGCAGAAGGACTCGAGCCTCGAACCCGACTTCATGGCCGCGGTAAGGCACACGATACGGTGATCCTTCAGCGCCATCTTCTCGATAAAATCCGCAGAATACCTGCTCCAGCCCGCCGTTGACCATTGAACGTCCCTTACCTCTATGCAGGGCTCCTCCTTTTTCGGAGAAATGCCATGGTATTTTTCCGGGTCCTTTTCTGCTTCGGCCAATCCCTTGCCCTTTTGCGTCACCACATGAAGGAGAAGAGGTTTGTCATAACTCCCGGCCAGACGGAAAATGTCCTCCATTTCCTGGAGATTGTGTCCGTCAAAGGGCCCCCAATAACTGATGCCGAGCTCTTCAAACATGTTTTCCGGTTGCAGCAGATGTTTCAGCGACTGCTTGAGGCGGGAAAGGGTTTTCTCTATGCTCTCACCTTTCGGCAGGCTTTTGCAATGCTGCTTGATTACGGCCTTCATCTTTTTATACGCCGGGTGAACGCTCAAGCGGGCGATGTGATCGGCCAGTCCGCCAATGCTCGGACTGATGGACATCCGGTTTTCATTCAGAACGATAAGGACCCTGGAATCGGTCTCTTTCACGTTGTTCAGGGCTTCCAGCGCCACGCCGTTTATCAGGGAACCGTCGCCGATGACAGCAACGACATGGTGTTTCTGTCCTTTCAAATCCCTCGCTTTTGCATACCCCAACGCTGCAGACAAGGATACGCTGCTGTGACCTCCGCAATAGTGATCGTAAGGACTCTCCAAAGGTGTCGGGAAACCGCTGATTCCACCCCATTGTCTCAGAGTATGAAACCTGTTTTTCCTTCCCGTGAGAATTTTGTAGGCATAAGCCTGGTGCCCCACATCAAAAAGGATCTTGTCGTCTCGAGGATCGAACACTCGCAGCAAGGCCACGATTAACTCGACGGTCCCCAGGGACGATCCCATGTGCCCCCCGTTTTGCATGACCGTATCGATAATTTCGCCGCGGATCTCTTCGCACAGAAGGCCAAGTCTCTCCTCGTCGAGACTTTTCAGATCCCTGTAATCATCAATTTCCTCAAGAATGGGCATGAAAGTTCCTCCTGTATCAGGCGTTTCTCGACTCCAGATAGTCCACGATCCCTTCAAGGACCGTGGTATCGCGCCGAATCCCCGAAAGAGCCACCTTTGCCCTTCTGGACTGGTCAATGGCCATTGCCTTCGCGGCTTCGAGACCCCCGAGGTGGACGAAGGAATTTTTCTTCTGCATTGCATCTTTTCCCGGCGTTTTGCCCAATTGTTCAGGCCGTCCCGAAACATCCAGGACGTCGTCGACGATCTGGAAGGCGACACCGAGATGGGAACCAAAGGACGAAAGGCACTTCATCTCTACCGCTGAAGCGCCGCCGAGATATGCTGGAGCCATGATGCATGCACGCAGCAATATCGCGGTTTTCCAGTAAGCGATACGCCATGGTGAGGATTTGTCTCGTTCTTCTTCTTCCGTATCGAGGGTCTGACCTCCACATATTCCGGAAGGTCCGGAAGCATCGAGAATGACCTGCAAAGCCGGCAAGACCCTTTCGGCCGGAACGCGCCGGCACCCTTCAAGTTTTCTCGCCGCATAACCCGGGCCCATGAGGAAAAGGGCATCCCCGGCCAGAAGGGCCATTCCCTCCCCGTAGACCATATGATTCGTCGGCTTCCCCCTCCTGAGGACATCGTCGTCCATACATGGCAGGTCGTCATGGATAAGGGACGCCGTATGGATCATCTCCACCGCTATGGCGATGGCCATGGCATCATCCTCATGGACGCCGAAAATCCGGCCGCTTTCAAGAGCAAGGAAAGGCCTTATCCGCTTCCCTCCCGCGAGCAGGGAATAGGTCATGGCATCCCAAAGACGTGCCGGTACGCCCAAAGGTTTTTGAGAGGCCAGGCTTTTCAGGGCCTGCTCCACTTTTTCCCTTGACGAGTTGAAACATCTCCGGAAAGACTGTTGGTCATTCCTCATTGGCAGAATTGCCTTCTTCACGAGGATCCCAGGTCATCCCCGTAACGTCATCGGCATCTTCCGAGAGAAGCTGTATTTTCTGTTCCGTCTCGGACAAAAACCGGCGGCACCGCTTGACAAGACCGATTCCCTCCTCGAAAAGAGAAAGCGAGTCTTCAAGGGGCATTGCTTCGGAATCGAGATTTTCAACAATTTCCTGGAGTCGTTTCATATCTTCCGTAAAGGTCACTTCAATCCCTCCGATTCAGGTCCAGTAAAACCTTGCTCAGGTCTTTCTTGCAGTTTTCGTCATGGGCATGATACAATTCAGACCGTTTTGATGCGCAAGGAACGCAACGAGGAGGAATGAATCATGTCCAAGGTTTGTGAATGCTGCGGTCGCGGCCCGACAACGGGTAACTCCGTCAGCCACTCGAACAGGCACTCCAGAAGACGCTGGTTGATCAATCTGCAAACCGTGAAGGTAGATCTCGGCGGTGAGAAGCGCAGGATGAAGGTTTGTACTCGCTGTCTCCGTTCGGGTAAAGTCAAGAGGGCTGTCTAGGACAGTCCTCTTGACTTTTTGACCAGAAGTCCAGGTACAGGCCCAACATCCCTTCACCGACAGAAACTTCTACCCTGTCTTTATTTTCCACTCCGCCACGGAGGACCTCGTTGCTGACCGCATAAGGCTCGTCAAGCAAGATTTCCTCTCCGTGAAGTTCCCACCGCACACCCTCGACAGAGACACCCCCGCACCTCTCGCTCAACGCCAGAAGCGAGAAATTGCAAGGGACTTCCCTGAATTCGAGAATTATCCTCTCCGGTCCTTGCAGAAACAGAAGGATCTCCTTTTCGTCCGCCATTCCAAGAGGGGAAATTCCCCATTTGCAGGACCAGACCATCGAAAAAACGGCACTGAAAAGGTGATCGAATCGTCCTCCCCATCCTCCCGTGACCAAAACTCCGCTTCCGGGAAACCGTTTCGCCGTTTCGAAAAGTGCCAGTTGCAAATCCGTAAGGTCCTTTTCCGAGGAAAATTCCAGAACTTCCATGCCCGCCCCAGAAACCCATTGCAGGACGTCCATACCGGCGCTGTCCTTGTCACCCACATAAAGGTACGGAACAAGGCCCGCCTTTTTGCAATACTCCGCACCCTTGTCAACCGCCAGGATCGCACAGCTGGTTTGTGCGACGCTGCGAAGCCACTGGACATCAGGGGTTCTGCCTCCCGCAACCAGAAGAACTGGACTTTCCATCGTTCGTGTCGGTTTGCATGCGTCGACCTGGGGCAATCGGAGCTTTGGTGCCATTACATTCCGCCCCGCAGATGATCTTCCAGTATTTGATGTGCCTCATCTTCATCAACGAGGATTTCCCTCGGCCTCGCACCGTCCTGGGCACCCACGATGCCCATTTGTTCAATCGTGTCGACCAGTCGGGCCGCACGCGTAAATCCTATTCTGAGCTGCCGTTGCAACCTGCTCGCCGAAGCGATGCCCGATTGCAGGATGATATTCACGGCCTCCTCAACGAGTGGATCGTCGAGGAAGGGGGTATCCTGTCCGCCCTTCGACTCCATTTCTTCGTCCAGGTCGATGTGCTGCGGCTCACCGAAAAGGGAGGCAAGGTAATCGATAAACCTGTTTATGGCGCTTTCTTCCAGCATGGGACCCTGCAACCGCATGGGCTTCGAAAGTCGTGGCGTCGAAAACAGCATGTCTCCGCTTCCCAGCAACTTTTCCGCCCCGGCAATGTCCAGCACCGTCCTGGAATCCGTCTGTGAGGGAAGAGTGAAGGCCACACGAGCAGGGACATTCGCCTTGATGAGTCCCGTCACGACATTGACTGAAGGCCTCTGTGTGGCAATGATCAAATGGATGCCCGTAGCCCTTGCCATCTGGGCTAGCCGACAGATATAATCCTCCACTTCTTTGGGCGAAGTGAACATCAGATCAGCCAGTTCATCGATGATGATGACAATTGAAGGAAGCCTGTCTTTCGGTAAGGCTTTTGCGTTGAATCCCTTGAGGTTCCTGACCCTTGCCTGGGCAAACAGTTCGTAGCGCTTTTCCATCTCCCTGATGGCCCAGCCAAGGGCATGAACGGCCTTTTTCGCATCCACCACCGGTGGCATCAGCGTATGAGGAAGTTTTTCGTAAATTTTCATTTCCACCCGTTTTGGGTCGACAAGAAGCAGTTTCATCTCATCAGGCTTTTGCGAATAGCACAGTGAGGCAATACAGCACGAGATAAACACGCTCTTCCCGGACCCTGTAGTCCCGGCGACAAGCAAATGCGGCAATTTTTCAAGTCCCACGGCAAGATGCCGTCCGTCGACGGCAACACCGATTCCCAGGGGCAGGTCATTGGCTCCCTCCGTAAAGGAGGGATGTTCCAGTATTGACCTCAGGTTCACCGGTTTTCTGGAGGGGTTCGGCACTTCTATGCCGACATAGGGTTTCCCCGGAATGGGTGCTTCCACCCTGAGACTCGGAACGGCGAGTGCTACAGCCATGTCATTGGCAAGTCCCGCCACCCGGCTGACCTTTACCCCCGGTGCCAGTTGAAGTCGGTACTGGATGACCGTGGGTCCCACGATGGTCTCTGCAAGTTCGGCCTCAATATTGAATTCCTTGAGAGTCGAAATCACATGGCGGCCATTGTCGGAGATTTCCTCTTCGTCGACGTCTTCCGAATAGTTCCAGGCTTCTCCGAAAAGCTCAAGAGGCGGAGGGAAACGCCCTGTTTCCACATCGTCGAAAAGACTTTCGCTTTCCGGTTCGTCGTCTTCCTTGTCATCAAAGTCGACGGCAATATCATCATCTTCCAAAGCTGCCTCGAGCTGCTGAACTTCCCCTCCCTTGTGCCGCCTGATGAGGACCAGTCCCTCTTCCTTTCCTTTTCCTTCAGGGAGTGTTTTGCCTGACTCCTGCTTTGCTTTTCCGGATTCTTCCGCCCTGGTTTTGCCACCGGTCTTGTCGGTTTCCCGCCTCGAGAACAAGTTCTTCAGGAAAGCTGCGGGGAGCACGATCAGATCATAAAGATCATCTTTTGAAACAACACCATAAAGCCACACGGCCGAAAAAAGCAGTGCAAATCCAGTGATGACGGCACCAGTGATTCCAACGTAGCGAAAAAGGCTCGAGGCTGTGAGTCGCCCCACAACCCCCGGATGCATCCAGTACAGGGCTCCGGCATCGGGAATCTGATCCCGCATGCCCAGGACAAGGGCCGCGCACAAATAAAGGCAGGTCGTCCCGGCGGTCTCCCTCAGTACAGACCGGTCGGACAGTCCCAAAAGAGCCCCGAGTTCCGTATACAGGCCGTATATGAGAAAGACAATGACGCTGCCTCCGAAAAAGCCCACAAGGAAGTGGTTGATCCAGGCTCCGATTTCCCCGGTCTGGAACCTGAAATAGGAAGCCAGGAGAAAAAGGTTCACCAAAAAGGCAACGACTGAAAGGATACGAATCGTCCCCCTGCCGCCAAGGGAAACTCCAAAAAAGAGGCTGTCCCCTCGACTTGTCTTTTTCTCGCCGCCTTTCGTGCTTTTTTCTTTCCGGCTTGTCTTTTTTCCGTCCTTACGAAAAATCCGAAGGATTTTCATCAGCTGTATCGCTGCCCCCTACCGTCAATTCCTCTATAAGAATGGTGGGTTGGCCATCTGTTACGGGAACGTGTTGCCCGGACTTGCCGCAAACACCTGATTCGAAATGCAAATCATTTCCGACGGCACCGATCCGTTTCAGTACCTCCGGCCCGTTACCTGTCAATATGGCATTTTTGACGGCACTGCCAATTTTCCCGTTTCTTACAAGATACCCTTCCTCAACGTGAAAAACAAAATCACCCGTAGTCGGGTGGACTTCGCCGCCCCCCATTTTGAGAACCAGCAGCCCTTCTTTCAATGAATCGACGATTTCCTGCGAATCCTGTTCACCGCCCATTATAAAGGTATTGGACATTCTCGGCATGGGCGGAACATTCCAGGAAGCCCGTCGACCATTGCCTGTTCTCGCCAGTCCCTGGTTCTTTGCCGTTTCCACATCAGTCAGGAACCCGCGCAAAACGCCGTTTTCGATCAGAATCGTCCTCTGGGCGGGGGTGCCTTCATCGTCAAAGGTATAGCTTCCGTAAAGGCCTGGAATTGTAGCGTCATCAACAAGAGTGACCAGTTCGCTGGCGACGGTCTGCCCTGTCTTCCCTCGATACACGGAGTAGTCTTTTTCGACGATATCGGCTTCCAGTCCGTGACCACAGGCTTCATGTATCATTGTTCCACCCGCCTGACCGCCAAGGATGACCGGCATGACTCCGGCCGGACACAACACGGCGCCTGACTGCAAAACCGCCCTCCGGAGGGCTTCCTCACCTGTTGTTTTTAGGTCCTGCCTTTCAAGAAAACTTCCTCCGTCTACGGACAAAGCCTGGACTTCGTAACCGGTAAAGAGCATGCCTTTCTTTTCAACAACCACATGAACGGAAAACCTGGTGGCCTGCCGCCCCTTCCTGATGACCGCCCCTTCCGACGAAAGGATTGTCTTGCCTGAATCCACCGTTTGAAACCTCAATCTCACTTGCCTGACTGAAGAAGAGATGTTCCGTAAGTGGCGGTCGACGCTTTCAAGGCGGTCCTGTCCGATTGTCTGTACCTCCGGGTCATAGGAAACAAGGTCCTTCGATGTATGGGGACCCTTCCTGCAAGCACCTCCCACGGTCCCCCCGTGACGGGTCTCGCAATCAAGCACACATCCGAAAGCCCCTTTCGCCAACGTACCGGGGGCATAGGAGTAAACCGTGGAATCGCGAAAAAGCAGCCGGACTCCCGTTCCGTCATTTCGTGTCGTTCTCGTCTCTTCCAGGCGGCCGTTTTCGAATTCTACAGAGTGCGACAATGTTTTCCCGGCATAGATGTCGGCAAAATCGGCACCGCTCTCTGCGAGTCTTTCACAAAGGTCAAAGAATTCATCCATGAGGCATTCCTCTCATTTCCAAAAGGTCCCCTGCTTCAAAAAGCATGCAGGGAGAGCGATCCGTAACCTACTTTCGGATTTCACGTATCTTCTTCAGATGTTCCTTGTAAGTCCGGCTGAAGCGGTGTTTTCCGTCGTCACCAGCGACGTAGAAAAGAAAAGGGGTCTCTTCAGGTTTCAGTGCCGCTTCCCATGATTCTTTCGACGGAACGCATATCGGTCCCGGAGGCAAGCCTTTAATCTTGTACGTGTTGTAAGGGGAATCAACTTCAAGATGACGGTGGAGAACGCGAGTGAGGTTTTCCCCCCGAAGTCTCCAGGCATACACCACTGTAGCATCTATTTGCAGGGGCATACCTTTTCGGAGCCTGTTTTCAATCACTCCTGCAATGACGGGTCGCTCTTCTTCTGCCGCCGATTCTTTTTCTACCAGTGAAGCGACAGTGGCGGCCCTCCATATTGCTTCGGCCTTTTCGACGTCTCCTGTATCGACTGCATCAACGATGTTACGCCCGATCTGTTTCCACCAGGCTGAAGAGGCACTGCGGATCAACTGGTTCAGTCTCTGGTCACCGGGGGCCACCTGATATGTCTCAGGCAGAAGAAATGCAAGCCTGTCAAGAGCCTTTTCCGGCAAAAATGGGTGAGTTTCTTTCGGGAAGTTCGAGTTTTCCGCAAGGAGGGCCTTGAGCTCTCCGGATGTGACGGAGTACGTCTCGAGAATGTCATGCCACGTCATTCCGGGCAAAAGCGTAACCAGGTCCGTTTCGGGTTTGGCCCGTTGCATCTGTTTCGCCACTTCCCAGGGACTTCCTTTCCTGATCGCATAGGTTCCCGGCCGTATGGTCCTGTCGATTCCAAAGCGGGAAAACCAGACTGCAAGGGCTTCGGCATGATCCACGATACCTGCCTGCGAGAAATCCTCCGCGATTTGTGACGCATTTTTCCCGGACTTTACCTGGATCAGGATTTCCGGACCCTTGCCGTATTGAATCACGTCAAGCACTCTCCTCGGGGCTTGTGAAACGAGAAGGAAGTAATACCCCGTTGCACAGAACAGGATCATCGCCGAAAGTACCGCCTGAAAAAGTCGTTTCCCCATCGTGTTCGAATCCTTTCTATTTATGATGTCTCCTCTCGCCTCCGAAAGACGGCTCCCATGAGCAGACACGGCGAGGGCAGCCTGTTGCTGCCGCTCGCCGTGCGATTCGGGAAAATCTCAAAGCAGTGATTCTTTCCGACTCTCTTTCCCTTGCTTCCATGTTCCTTTACTGTAGATCACCGACCGCTTCTCTCGCAGCCCTGAGCAAGGTCCCATCCGAAACGAGCCGGGCCGTTTCCCCGATGAGGGGATGGATGTACTCATCTTTCTGAATGAAGGGGATTACTTCACGTATGGTCTCGTGGACTTTTCCGGTCCCTTTGCCGGCTCTGAGAGGTTTGAGAAAATCCAGCCCCTGCGATGCCGTCAAAAATTCTATGGCCAAAATGTTCCTGACATTTTTGAGAATGCTCGACGCTTTCCGGGCCGCGTACATGCCCATTGAAACATGATCTTCCTGATTGGCCGAAGTCGGAATGGAGTCAACCGATGATGGATGGGAAAGCCCCTTGTTCTCCGACGCAAGCGCCGCGGCGACATACTGGGGTATCATGAATCCGCTGTTGACTCCGCTTTCCGAAATCAGAAAGGGAGGCAACCCGGAAAGCTTGTGGTCCACCAGCCTGGCGACGCGCCTTTCCGAAATGTTCCCTATTTCGGAAAGGGCGATTCCGAGAAAATCCATTGCAAGCGCGATGGGCTCTCCATGGAAGTTTCCTCCGCTGATCGCTTCGCCTTCCGCCGGGAAAATCAACGGGTTGTCCGTAACCGAGTTGATTTCTATCTGGATCTTGTTCTTGACGTAATCCAGAGCATCACGGCTTGCACCATGGACCTGCGGAACGCATCGCAGGGAGTAGGCGTCCTGGACCCTGTCATGCTTGTATTTTTCTATGATCTCACTGGAATCGATCAGGTTCAGAATATTCCTGGCCACGATTTGTTGCCCCTCATGAGGCCTCAGCTCGTGTGTCCGCGGATCAAAAGCATAGGGAACCCCTTTCAGGGCCTCCAAAGAAAGCGCAGCTGCGACGTCAGCCAGGGGGGCCAATTCAAGGGCATCGTACAAGACGAGGCAAGCCACGGCGGTCATGACCGTCGTCCCGTTGTTGAGGGCCAGCCCTTCCTTGGGGCCAAGGCGTATAGGCTTGAGCCCCGCCTTTCGCAACGCCTCGGAGGCGGGCATCCTTTTCCCCTCGTAAACGACGTCTCCAAGACCCAGGAGCGAGATACCAAGATGGGATAGGGGGCAAAGATCGCCGCTCGCTCCCACCGATCCCTGTTCGGGGATTACCGGATGTATGCCGAGATTGAGGAAATCCACCAGTAGCTGAAGCGTTTTGAGAGAAATGCCCGAAAAACCGCGAATGAGTGTATTTACCCGCAGGAGCATGATGGCACGGGTGACATCTTCGGAAAAAGGTTCACCAACACCGCACGCGTGGCTTTTCAGGAGGTTCTCCTGAAGTTCCTCACTTTTTTCAGGCGGTATGGCCGTCGAGGCCAGATCTCCGAAGCCAGTGGTCACGCCATAAATGGACTTGCCCTCCCGCACCCATGACGAAACCATTTCGGAACCGCGCTCGACGAAAGCAATGGCTGAATCGTCAAGTTCCACCTTTTGTCCATGGCGGGCCACATTGATAATGTCATTCAGACGCAACGAATGCCCGTTCAGCTTTAGAGACTCTCCCATTCCCATCATCTCCCGGATGAAGCCGGCATGGCACCGGTTCTTTTCTTTTTCCCTCCAGAAAAAAGAGTATATGCAAAATCATTTCATGACAATACCCAATGGGGTTTTACAGAAACGACAGCATCCGTTTTCATCGACGCCAATGTTTTCGGTTTTGTACCCCTTTCTCCGGAGGACTTCGGCCCTGCATTCAGGGCAGTACGTTCCGGATTCCTGCCCAACGTTTCCAAGATAGACAAAATAGAGTCTTCTTTTGGCATATTCCTCGTAACGTTTCAGCAGTTCAGGAGAGGTCGGCGGACGTTTCCATCGGTGCTGCGGGAAATACCTCGAAATATGCAGGGGGATGGACGGCGATCTGTCGGATATCCAGTCAACCATGGCGCAAAATTCATCGTCATTGTCATTGATGCCCGGGACCACAAGATGGGTGAGTTCAACGTGAATTCCTGATTCAATGGCTTCGTCGATCCTTTGCAAAACGGGTTCGAGGGATCCTCCTACCCGCCGGTAACTCGCCTCGGAAAAACCTTTCAGGTCAATGTTGGCGGCCGAAACGAGGGGCAAGAGGTCAGCCCAGGGGTTTTGGCTTATGTAGCCGTTCGTCACCAGCACCGCTTCAAGATTTTCCTTCTTCAGGCGCTTCGAGGTCCTGAGGACGAATTCGTACCAGACCGTGGGCTCATTATAGGTAAAGGCCACGGAATCGGTTTTCTCCCGTTTCGCGAGAAGGACGATATCCTCAGGCTCCATATCTGTAAGATGAATATTTTCGGAACAACGCGCGAGCTCCCAGTTTTGGCAAAAGGGACACTCCAGGTTGCATCCTGTGGTCCCCAAGGAAAGGATCCAGCTCCCGGGTCTCCAGTGGTACAGGGGTTTTTTTTCAACAGGATCAATGGCTGCTGAAGCGACCTTGCCATCGTTTTCGGTCACCAGCCCCTTCCGGGTTCCCCTTCTGACACGGCATAACCCACGCCCGTTTACAGGAACAAGGCAACCATGAGGACAGAGGTCGCACCGAAACATTTCGTTTTCAGAATGCCAAAACAGGGCCGGCCTTCCTGCACCCTCTCTCTGCCCTTCGCCCATGGGATCATTGTCCCCCTTTCTCCGCATGACGGTCCACGGTGAAC
>Ga0182238_1000220_pt1 | contig 18580 bp, 12 predicted proteins | sample hydfrates6_PW_90_FD_132439 | JGI IMG/M metagenome (GOLD analysis project Ga0182238, IMG submission 132439) | Subsurface microbial communities from deep shales in Texas, USA - hydraulic fracturing test 6_PW_90 | ecosystem: Environmental > Aquatic > Deep subsurface > Shale gas/oil reservoir >... | reverse complement strand
CCCCACACGCGCTGTGGCATGTGAGGTGTCTTGTTACTTACTTGGAGTGCACAGGGGAACCGTCCCCTTGTGTTCGTTACAAACCGGAAACCGTTATCAAATGGCATGAAAGAGCGTTTTCCTTTCACTGGCTGAAAAAGGCTAAGAAGGGACGACCGGCAATCTCTCGTGAAACCATTCAATTAATCAAAAGGTTACATAAGGAAAACCCGCTACTATCACCGGAAAAAATACGTGAGCAGCTACTTTTGAAGAATATTACTGATGCACCGGCTCCCAATACTATTGCCAAATATCTTCCTTCCACCAGGAAACCTCCATCAGAAAAGCAGATTCAATCATGGATAACTTTTCTAAAAAATCACGCCTATCATACCTGGGGAGTAGACTTTTTTACTATCCCTACTTTATTTTTTAAGGTTTTATATGTCCTGGTGATAATAAATCATGGTACCCGTAAAATTGAGCATTTTGCTGTTACCACCAATCCAAATGTTTTTTGGCTCATACAGCAATTCCGAAATGCTACGCCTTATGATCATAAACCCAAATATCTAATCCATGATAATGATTCGGTTTTTGTATCCAAAGCATTTCAAAGCTTCTTGGCAGCATCTGGAATACAGTCCAAAAAGACTTCTATAAAATCACCATGGCAGAATCCCTATGCCGAGAGGGTTATCGGTACTTTGCGCCAGGAGTTACTGAACCACATCATCCCGTTAAATGAGAGGCATTTGCATTATTTAATGAGCGAATACGTCCACAAGTACTACAACACTCACCGGACTCACCAGGGGATTGACGGCCGGACTCCAGTTCCGTCACCGGTCTATAAGCCTACCACTGCGGCGGAGACGAAGTTGAAATCAACACCGGTCCTCAATGGACTTTACCATATATATAAGAAAGTTGCTTGAGTTTGTTTAATTAATTTCCTGCGGAAAAACCTTTTACTAAAGGCTCAGTCGTGTGTGCGTAAACACGCCACATGCTGTAATTATCTTTAAAATTAGGGGTTTTCTTCCTGGCCGGCAAGCCTGTTTTTTCGATGACTAACTTCCATTGCGTGACTCACATTCCATATTATGCCACCCTTATTCGGCCGGATGGATTTTTTGAAGGAGACACCCCTCCTCGCTGGAATTCTTCCTGCACCCAAATCAATTAACAGATAAATCAGATAACTACATAGGTAAATTATAACATATTTTGACAGGAGAGAGGTTACATTATTCTAAGATTTATGCCAATAAAGCATAGTCCTTTTTTTTTGCACAAAAATAAGCCCCGCAGCCAACTTCCCCCTAGACAAAAAAAACACCCCGCACGCTCTGAGGCATGTGGGGTGTCTTGTTACTTACTTGGAGTGCACAGAGGAACCGTCCCCTTGTGTTCTTATAGTCTAGTTGCTTTCACTAACAGTTACATTAGCAGTAGCAACATCTGAAGCATTACCATTAGCGTCTACAGCATAGATAGCAAAATCTAAACTTTGCCCATCTTGGCCAGTAGCATCATAGGTATACGATGTCGAGGTTAAATTATCATCTAATAAAGTTCCGTTATTGTCAGTGCCTAGGTATAATTCAAAGTGGTCAAAATCTGCATCGCCATTAGCATCCCATGTAAGATCTACATTTGATGAACTGGTGGCGTCATCCGCAACAAATTTGGTTACAGCTGCTGGTGCAGTTGTGTCATCAACATTTACATCTACCAAAGCACTTACATCAATTACATATTGATCACCAGTAGTCCCAACAGTATCTCCATCTAAATCAACCTTTATTTCCTGTATTGCTAATGTTGCAGAACCTTCAGCTAATGTTGTAACAGTAGTAGCATCTGTAGCAGAATTAATTACATTAATGTTGTCGGATACAAAAGTTATATCAATTAATGAAGCACTTGATTGTACTTCACCGTTAAATTTAATTTCAAATACTCCCTCTAAGTCTGTGAAGATGTCCTGACCAACATTGCCATTAGCGTCGATTGTACCAGCAATTTGCTCAGCTGTCGGCGCAGGAGCTGTGTTAACCACACTGAACTGCTGTTCAAACACATCCAGTGTACCAACAGTTACTGTTAAGGTGTATGATTCATCAGCTGTAAAATCAGCAGCATTAATAACAGTGTCTAAACCTGTTGCATCGTAACCAGCTACAGCGTCTCCATTTTTATCAGTGATGGTGATTGAACCTTCGCCATCAGCTAAAGCGTCGCCAACCTTAACACCATTGGCGTCCACTCCATAAACATCCAGTTCCATTGTGCTTTCATCTACTGTAGTTGTATCTGGATCATCGTACTGGTCTAATTGAGCCTTGAAGCCTTCTACTACATAGTCTTCTATTTCGCCGGCCTCTTCAACATTTACAGTAACAGTTTCTGTTACTTCCGTCCCTTTAATGCCGAACTCAATAACTGCGGTACCAGCCTTGTCGGCAGTGACATTAAAGGTAACCAGACCACTGGCAGGTGTCTTTTCAGTATTATCCAAAGTAATGTAATCGGAACCTGAGATAATTTCTGCAGTTACATTCTTGTCATCTGCTACATATGTGTCAGCATATTGGTCTTGAATTTCGATATTTATAGCTTGGGCAGCGGTTACTGATTCAGATACATTAATTTCAGTCTTGTCAAGAACTAATGCAGATGCTTCTGCCTCTGCACCTACTTGTACAGTTACAACTGTATCAACAGCGCCAACTTGTATGCGTACATCGGCTGTACCTTCTGCAAGCGGAGTCAATGCGCCAGTTACGGCATCAACCAACAATACTTCTTTATTCAATGATTCAAATGTTACGTCACCACTGTAGCCAAGATCTACATAATTACCATACTGGTCTTCAGTATGAACGTACAATTCTTTACCAGTCTGGCCCATTTTAATCATTGTTGTAGGTTTGAAATCTTCTGCTTCAAAATCTGCTTCAGTAGGTTTACTATCAGCGATAGTATATGCTACAAAGTTACTTGAAGCTGCAGCAGCACCAGTTATCTTTATACGATCGCTTGATACTACAGTTCCATCCGATTTTGTGGCTTCAATTTCAACAAACGCTACTTCACCATCAGCCAAAGTAATTTGAGTACCGGTTACGGATCTAGCAATAGAAGATTTAATATTAACTGTTGTTTCGGAAGTAATGTCTATACCATTTTCATCGTAAACTGTATACTCAATATCTGTTGCTGTACCAGCAGGTACTACCATATCACTTGCTTCGATTGAAGCAACTTCGCCTATCGCAAAATCATAATTATAGGTTGCGGTTTCTTCACCTTTAACATAGCTAATAGTATATGTGGTTTCATCAGTCAATTTGTTGTAAAATTCGAGAGTAACAGTTGCACCATCATCTGACAGTGTAGCTGATTTGATGTACTGCTGGACACCAGTTTCTGCTTCTTTGACTGTAAAATTAGCCTTCTTCACACTGTCTAATGATGTGTTAAAATTTACTTCAACGGTTGTAGCGTTAATAGCACTTACCGATTCAACTTTCAACGCCTCAGACTCAGCAACGAATTCTGCGGAAGCAGCAACGGCATCCTGCCACTGGCTGCGACCGTTCAGGTCTTTTGCATATACAGCAATCTCATAGGTACCTTCTTCAGCTGTAAAGCTTTGGGTGTTGTCGGTACCATAGTAACCTTCGTTACCTTGTGCATCAGGGTTACCGAAAGCTACCCAATCATTCTGGCCTGCAGTTGCCTTCCAGAATTGGAAGTAAGGCTCAGTAATATTAGTTGCTTCTGCAGTCACGGTGACTTCCCCGTTTTCGTATTTGGCAGTGAAATCTACGGCACTATCCACGAAGAATACGGAGCGGGCTGTTGCGTCAATGTCTCTGGCAATGGCGTCAACAACATAAGCACCGGCTTCCACGTTTTCCAATACTACATCTTGCCCCGGACCAGATACACCTTCCCAAGCATACTGGCCGTCTTGCTTGACCCAGATGTCGCACCATACATCAGTGGCAATATTTACATTTTCACCAACATCAAAGGTCTTTCTTACATCGTTGCCCTGGCCGTCCAGGGTTAACCCCACGCCTGCAGCCATTGCCGGGAATGCCATCAGCAGAGACATGGTAAAAGCCAGGACTACGAGAATGCTGGTTCTCTTCAGATTAGTTGACTTTCTACTCACTCAACTATTCCTCCTTTTTTGCTTTATTTTTTTTGACCGTCAATGTCTTTACGCAGGTATTTAGTTAAAGCCGCATTTACAACTGCCTGCTGGCTTGTACCTGCCTTTGAAGCATGACGGGCAAGCTTTTCTTTCAGCTCTGGGGAGACACGAACCTGAAAGGCAACGTACGCCTTGGTACGTTTTATTGCGTCATTCACTAATATCACCCCTGGTCTCCCTCGACTTAACAAAAAGCCGTTAAGTCTCAACTTTGCGAATCGGTTTTTTCACCACTTGCATCTTCATCCTCCTGTGGCGTAAGCCCCGAATCCAAATAGTGCCGCAGGGCGGCAATAACAATGGATGCTTGGCTAACTCCCGCCTCGAAGGATTTCCGAGCTAATTCCTCTTTCAGCTCGGGAGATATTCTTACCTGGAAGGATACATACGCCTTGGGGCGGCAAGAAAAATTAGCCAACTAAAATACCCTCACCTCCTCAGCTTTATGTCATTCTATCTTATCACCCTCCTTCCTAGGATAATTGAAAATAAAACAATTATCAAGAATTGGTTGCATAGTTAGTTGGTTGGTATCACTACATAATATTTCTACATTTTGGCGAAGATTCCTCCACAAATTTGACGTTTTAACCTTTATTTTACGTGGTAAATTGTGCCATAGTGGGTTCTTAGATTTTCGCCAACTTTTTAGACAACCTATCCCCGCAAAATGTTCCATTTTATATCCTTAAAAAATAAAAAAATTCCCTCGAAGGGAATCTTTTTAGTATTTGGTCAAAGCAAGCCTTTTACTGTTCTATTCCCATATGGGAAAGGTAAGCATCAAGCACTTTGTCAGTGGCACCCATTGCCATGGGCAATCCCCTGTCCAGCCAAAGTGTTTGCTTGCAAATTTGCTTTAGGTCCCCCAAGCCGTGGGATACCAGTACTATACTTACACCTTCCTTTAACATCTCCTTAATGCGACCCATGCATTTCTGTTGAAAGGCCATATCACCCACAGCCAGTATTTCGTCTATAATCAGTATCTCAGGTTCAACAGCGGTGGCTACTGCAAACCCTAACCTGGCATACATTCCCGAGGAGTAATACTTCACCGGAGTGTCAATGAATTGTTCTAATTCTGCAAAACAAACAATATCATCAAACTTTTGCCGAATCTGCCATTTATCAAGTCCCAGGATTAGCCCGTTTAAGTAAACGTTTTCCCGTCCGGAAAAATCAGGATGAAAACCGGCGCCTAATTCCACAAGGGCTGAGCGGCGGCCGTGGACAGCAACCTTGCCCACTGTGGGGCGCATAGTGCCGGTAAGGAGCTTTAGTAGTGTACTTTTGCCTGAGCCATTTACCCCGATTACTCCCAGGCTGTCCCCCGGGGCCAGTTTAAAATTGACTTCCTTGAGTGCCCAAAAGTCTTCCGATTTAGGCATACTGCGGTGCTGAATAAACTGGTGAAATATTTTGGAAAGCCCTTCTTGCTGACGGCGCAGGCGGAACTTTTTTCCCAAATTTTCAACTTCGATATGCACTCACATCACCTCGGCAAACAAGGGTTCTAGCCAGCGAAAGACCAGATAACCCGCAGCAAGAACTCCAATGGAAATGAGAAAGGAAATGATAATAAGTCCCCAGTCAACTGGCTCACCAACTAAAATGTTATTGCGCTGCATATCCACCAGCACCCCAATTGTATTGAACGCGAAAAAATCCCTTACTTTTTCGGGCACCTGTTCCAGCACATAAAAAATGGGCGACAGGTACAACCAAAACATTAAAAGAATGTTCAGCAGCTGTGCCACATCACGGTATAAAACATTTAAAGAAGAAACTATGAATGCCCAGCCAATGGTATAAATCAGCTGAATAATCAATAAAGGTATAATCACGCCCACGTTCAAAACCGGGCTAATATCGTAATACCAAAATAAAATGACCAGCACCAGTACTGAAAAAAGAAAATCCACTGACCTGGCTATGACTGCCGACAAAGGCAAAATCACGCGAGGAAAATATACTTTTGACAGGAGCATGGCATTTCCTGTCAAGGAAGTGGCGGCGGAGTTAAGGGAGTTAGAAAACAGGTTCCAATATGTGAGTCCACAAAACAGGAATACTACATACGGAATGCCATCTAAACCCTTAGCCCGAAATATATACGAAAAGACAAAGGACCATATAATAGCCATAAGTAAAGGATTTATAATAGCCCAGTATAACCCTAATATTGAAAGCTGATAGCGAATCCTTACGTCGCGCCAAGCCAGTGCTAGAGTAAGGTTGCAGTAGAGTCGCATCTGTTTATACAAGCTTATCACCCTATATATGAATGTTTAATGTATTTGACGGTTGGCGCAGATGATAACCATTTTATTTTCGCCCCAGAAATTTTTTGACATATTCTTTGATTTTTCGCCTAATGCCTTTCACCAAGCCTTTAAAATGTCCTTTAATGCCTATTGCCCCGAGAGGGATATAGTCAAAATGACGCGTCACATCACAATCCCAGCCGTCGGCCTGCTCCCTTAAGGCCAATACCTCTTGCTCATAGCACCTGGCACGCATTTCGGCGCTTTGCCAGTTATCCCCGGGAGTGTTCCAGGCAAAAGATGCCCCATTTGAGTTTAATAACCGGAACAGATCATCTCCGTATTTTTGATATGAATCACGGTGCAAGCGCACAATTTCGTCATACATATACAGCACCTGGTTATCGTTCATACCCCGGACCATGGAATTTGTGCGCACCCTATAGCTGGTCAGGAATTCAGGAATGCAAACTCCCAGGCGCCCGGACTCGTATAGGGAAATCCAACTTTCGTAATCCTCGAGACCGTAAGACATTGCCGGGTTATTTAAGGCAAAGGCCAAAAAATCATCTCTTTTTAAAACGCAAATGGCGGCCAGCATATTATGGGCAAGCAAATAGGGAAATTCCAGGTTGTTGGCAATAAAACAGCCGTGGGCCGCATCAAAGTAACGCACCCAGGAGTAAACCAGGCTTACATTATCATAACGGGCCAAAACGTCCACACACCGGGCATAAAAATCGGGGGCTACCAAATCATCCGCGTCCAGAAAAGCTACAAATTCCCCCCGGGCGTTTCGCGCACCGGTATTACGGGCAGCGGCCAAGCCCTGGTTTTCCTGGTGTACAACCCTTACCGATTCAAGCCCCCTAGCCTCTATCTCCTCCAGCTTTTCCACACTCCGGGGATCAGTACTGCCGTCATTCACAATCACTACTTCCAGGGGACGGTAGGTGCTTTCCAGGGCACTTTGCAGCGTTTCATCTATATAATCCCCCATATTGTAATACGGGATGGCCACGGAGAGAAGTCCCGGTTCGGAATCAACCTCTGCTGCCGGCTCAAGGTACTCCGGCCACGGGTCAAACCTGTTATTTGACGGGAAGAATCTTTTGTCTACTGTATCTTTCTGTATCTTTTTAAAGATCTCCATTCTCTGGGGCAACACATTTTCATAATCAGTTAACTCTCTGATCCTGGTGCGGGCCCGTTGCCCCATTTCTTTAATCTCACGGGGTGAAAGGTTTATTATTTCCTGAATACACCGTTCCAGGCCCCCCTTTTCATTCCAGTCAAATACACGGCCGCAATCAACGTCACCCACCATTTCCGCTTGGCCGCCAGAAGCAGATGCAATAACCGGCTTGCCGGCCTGCATGGCCTCAACACATGTTAAGGGATGGTTTTCGTATAATGACGGGATGACTACAGACCAGGCCTGGGCCACCTGTTGGGCACACTTATCCGGTGCAAGATTGCCTGTAAACTTAAGTCTTCCCTCTTTTACCCACCGTTCATAGCGCCGGCGCAGGTATTCACCTACAGAGATGCCTTTGGTATAAAAGTCCGTATCTCCTCCGACCATTACAAGCTTAAAATCGGCACCTTTTTCCCACAGGCGGTGGCAGCTCTCTACCAGCGGAAGGACTCCTTTCCTGAGCTCAAGCCTTCCCACATAAACAATGATTTTTTCCTTGGGGTCCAACTCCACGCTATTTTCATACGACATTTTAAAGGGTAGATTTATAACATGTATATCAAGATTACCCCTGCCGCCGGTGATAGTTTCCTCGACACGGTCCTTTAGGAAATGGCTGGGGCAAATACGGGCATCAGCGGCCAGTATGCTAAATCTTTCCATGCGCCCCACCCAGTATTCGGGGATCCGGTATGAAGGAAACTGGTCAAGGTCCAGTATTTCAAAGGTGGGGGTATGCAGGTGCACAATTACGGGTACTCCTGTGAGTTCCTTGCAGCCCAGCCATTTTTGCTGTAAGAGGTAATAGCCGATGCCACCGTACTCCTGAACTTCAATAAAATCAGGGGCACCTTCCTGCTCAATATACTCCCGGACTTTTGACGCAAAACAATAACTGAGGGCAGGCCAGTGTGACAAAACATTGAATGGAAAAGCTTCGTGGTCATCAGGTTCCGGCCCGTATGCCCCGCCGGCCAGCTCATCTTCACCGGATCTAAACCGTATTACCCTGATCCCCTCAGCCTGCTGCTCAGCATTTTTTTGGTCGGAAACAAACACAGTTACTTCGTGCCCGTCGCCGGCAAACATGCGCGCGGCATGCCACATATATGTTCCGATTCCACCACCGTAAAAGGGTGGATATTCCGTGGTTAAAAACCATAGTTTCAAAGCGACTACCTCCTGAACCTCTCAATGTCTAAAAGTCCGGTGGAATTCATGAGCTTAAACGTTTTACTGTTATCCAGATAAGATAAAAGGCTGTCCGTATTTTCTCTACATTTATTTAATTCATCTTTGCATTTATCCAGGTCATGTTTGTATTTATCCAGCTGACCGCGTGATTTCTGCAGGGCTTCCCATAACCGCGCACATTCAGCTTCTTTCCCTGTTATATATGATTTCTGCTCTTCCCAAGAAACGCCGAGGCTTTTTAATTCGGCCCACATTTTATCCCTGATCTCTTCCAGCTCTCTCACCCGGTTCTGCAGGTTACTGTTTCGGTTCTTTAGCAAATTCACAAAGGTAAGATACATTTGTCCCAGTTCTAAGGCATTTTCCCGCACGTATGTGTCATGGCTTTTAATTAAAGGGACATGAACGGGTTGTCTAACGGGATCAACAATATCTACCAACACATAAGGGAGTACAGCCACACTCTCCCCCCTAACACCCGTGGTACACAAGAATGACCAGAGGGCAGCGGGGTCTGAGAGATCATGCACATTAAGTTGTTCCACTACATCGCGTCGCCACAGTATAGGGACGGCTCCCAGAATATTTTCCGCGAAGATAAGATACGGGTTTAAATCATAGGGCACAGTGTACTTTTTACCTGTCCCTTCCGTTGCAGCATAACAGGTAATGCCCGCCAGGTTGAAGTCATTTTCCAGTGCTTGAAGAGCCAATCGCAAAAATTGAGGGCGCAGCCGCACACCCTGGGGAAAGAACAAACAGAAATCTGCATTTATTCTATTTATATTTTCTCCGGCTTCCACGGGCCACACCTGCCAGTGCTCATAATCTTGCGCGCGTAGGCAGTCAACCATCTCCCGGAGAGCATTATTGCTATCAATTAATACAGCCACCTGTTTTTCCGGGGCTTGCATCAGTTTTATACTGGTTTTTGAATGGTCACAGATGTTTTCATATAATTCATCAACCGGAATGCCTGGATCCGGTACTTGCCAGCTTATATTTTGGAAGCCACCGGGGTTTTGAAAGAAAAACCTTAACTGCCTGTAAAGGCCTTCCACCGTCCCGTCAAACTTAAGACAGTTTTCACGCTCCACGAAAAAATCAAGTCCGGGTATCTCACTAACTAATAAGGGGATACCTATCCAGTTAAGCTCGTGCGCCGCCAGGCAAAAGGTTTCAGCCCTGGAGGGAACAACGGCTATATCACACCCGCAAGCTAATTCTGTTAATTCCTCCGGGTCAATTTTACCCGGGAAATGAAATTTTTCCCGGTATTCCTCTGGGATGAGTCTCTCTAAACACTTTTGCGTGGATTTACCGTCTAGTTCAACATCCGGGCCCACAAACAGAAATTCCGTAGAAGGATCATCTCGCTGCAAAAATTCCAGGGCTGCCTTAATCAACAAGTCTGGCCCCTTTACCCACTGCATTTTGCCGTAAAACAGTACTCGCCGGGGCCGGTCCGGGTCAGGCCGGCGGGGGTGCACAAACCCCGGACCCAATCGCTGAAAACCGGGCGGTGAGATGAAGCAGGGTTTGACAGCCCCGTAATAGTTTCCGTACCACTCCCTTACTCCCGACGAGGGTGCCACCCAGCCATCACAGTTAAGGAGGCAAAAACTTTCCATATCGTACAATTGCAAGCGGTCAGGCTTATAGGTGTCCACACCGTCCACTTCATCCCAAATGCCTGCACTGCCGTGCAGGCGCACCCAGACAGGTATATTACGCGTGTTATTTTGTAAATTTCTCTTTTTAAGGTATATAAAACCCTGGCCCAGATAATCAGGGAGTTCAATGCCGTCAATATTTTCAAGCGTTAAAATATACTCCAGGCACATAGCAATCAAGTAAGCACGCCAGTAAAAATAATAGTCAAAATCGGTCAAACTCATATTAATTTGACCAAATTGCTTTAATTCCTGCCCGCAGTTGGCCAATAAATTATTTACAGTATAGACCCTGGACCGTGGAATGTACTCAGCCGCGTAAGGCAAAAAGGTATCCCGCACCTGATCATCAACATCAAGAAGAAAGACAGGTGTAATGCCCTTTTGTCCTAAAAGGCGCCCATTTTCACTTATGAGCCGGCCTATACCCCCGCCGGTACCGGGCCAAATCTCATCGCTGACAAAGCAAATTGATTTTCTGTTATTCTTTTTCATATTTATTGTCAATACTCCATTCATCTCGCAAAACCTGCCGAATAAGCACTTCTTTGAGATAGAAAATGAAAGAACGGCAGGTAAACTATTACACATGACGTGTCAAGTCTAGAGTTAGTTTTCCTGTAAATATATCTCTTCGTAGGCGCGAGCCATCTTTTCCCTGTCGTATTTTTCCGCGGCTACTTTCCGTGCGTTCTGGCCCATACTTAAAACCGCTGTACGATCGTTTAACAACTGTATGCAGTACTCTACAAAACCATCAACATTCCCTTCCAAAACCAGGTACCCGGTAACGCCGCTTGTCACCAGTTCGTCCCACCCGGGAACGTCAGAGGCTAAAACCGGGACACCGGCAGCCATGGCCTCAATACCGACAACCGGCAGCCCTTCGCGCTGGGATGGGGCCAGCAGCAGGTCAATTTCTTCCGAAAATAATGCAGCAACATCATCACGAAAACCAAGTAGTTTAACATGCTCATCCAGCTTATTTTTGGCTATATACTCTTTTACTTCACTAAACAAGGGCCCATCCCCAACCATTAGAAAACGTGCAGGAAATTTTTTTAGAACCAGGTACCGGGCAACCTGCAAGAACTTAAGCGGTTCCTTTTGTATGTGCATACGCCCTACAAAGGCAAAACTTAAGGTGCCCTCCTTGATACGCTGTTCCTTGGACGGGCTCAGCCCTGCAGCAAAGGGACTTAAATCTATACCATTGGGAATAACCGCAATACGAGACGGTTTTTCACCGTACTTAGATACCAGCAGATCCTTAAAATAACCTGTGATTACCACGCGGGTATCCAGGTATTCTTTGACCAGGTTGCTCACCTTGAAATAATCCCAGGGCTGATCGGGCTCGTCCATGTGCAAAAGGTCGATAACTTTGAGCTCGGGGTAAGCCTTCTTTACCTGCGGGGCAAGGTAGTAACCCAGCTTTGAGTTGGAAATGTGCACTACCCTGATCCCTTTGTTATCAATAAAATCCAACACAAATTGACCGGCTTCTTGGTAATCTTTCACAAAATGGGGCAGGTGGAATACCCCGTCAACAATGGGTATAAATTTCTTTTCCCAGTGATTGTCTCCCTCAAGGGTAGTTATTATATACACGGCAAACTGGGAGCGGTCAAGCTGGCTAATTAAATTATAGAATACTTGCTCTACCCCTCCTACTTCCAACCATGGCAACATAATTAACACTGGGGTCTTACTGCTTTGCTGCCATATTTTTTTGGGGGGGTGCCCCGGTGCAGCATTCCTCTGCACATGCCTTGTGTATTTTTTCATGCTGAAATAGTGTACATCTCTATTGATCCTAGCTATTAGAGAAGCCGCGTTTCTCATCCGCCGGTAGTTTTTAAATCTTGCCAGCCGCTGGGGAAGCACTGTGCCGAAAGCCGATGCTAAGGTCATTCTAAAACGAACCAGGGGGTTTTTATAAACTGCGCGGTTTTTTCGCCTGATATAGCTGATTAATTTAGGCCTGGATTTATTGCTCTCGGCAAGCATGGAAGGGCCGTGCCTGCGATAGAAAAAGAGGGTGTCCTTGACCCTGAAACCGGTATGACCGTGACGGCCCAGGCGGATCCAAAATTCCCAGTCCTCGTAACCGCCCGTCATCTCTTCGTCATAGCCACCCACTTCAGCCCAGGAACTTTTGCGTACCAGTGCGGTAGCCGGAATAATATTGTGCTGTAGAAGCTCGTAAAAGTTATAACGGGGTGTATACCAGATATAATTTTCGGTACCGAAGAGCTGCACGTAACTATAAATAAAGCTTATTTGGGGGTTACGTTCCAGCAACCAAACGCCTATTTCCAAAAAGGATTCGGCTATCAGGTCATCGGCATCCAGGGGGAGTACATACTTGCCGCGGGATGCATCAAACCCCGCATTACGGGCAGCCGGGAGGCCCCGGTTGGGCTGGTGAATAACAGTAATACTGCGTTTTTCCATTTGGTTTAAAACTTCCAGGGTCTCAAAATCGGTGGAGCCATCGTTTACAATAATCACTTCTATATTGGGATATGTAGACCTGAAGACGCTTTCCACCGCCTCGCTTAAATAACGCCCGTAGTTATAGCAGGGAATCACCACTGAAACTGTGGGGTTTTCAAATGCACCCATGTACAAACCTCCATTAGTTGCGCGTCAGATTCCATCCATGAGAATGTGTTTTATGCCATTTCCAGGCATCGGATATGATGGTTTTTAGGTCGGGGTACTTGAGATGCCATCCCAATTCCCGCGCGGCCTTTTCAGCAGATGCTATCAGCACTGCGGGACCTCCCGGTGGCCAGGCTGTCCAGAACCAGAACATCATAGCCTGCTTGTGTAAGTTGCCTTAGCGTATGGCTGCCGATATAACCGGCCCCGCCGCAAACCAAAATGCGCAATCAAAACCCTCCGCTTGAATTATTGTTTTTATTGTCATACGGGTTGTTAACTAGGCTGTGGATAACAGCACGTTTATCGGCGGACACATCCTTTGTTCCGGCCGAGCTTTCCCGGTTAAACAGTACAGGTATAGTTTGTAATATTATTTTAAAGTCCATAAGCAGTGAATAATTTCGTATGTAGTATAGTTCGTATTTCAGCTTGTTACCGGGAGATGTTGTATATTTTGCCGCTACCTGGGCCAACCCTGTAATCCCAGGCTTTACCAGGTGCCGGTAATTATAGTCTGAATACTGGCGCTCAAAATGCTTTACAAAAACTGGCCTCTCCGGCCTCGGCCCGACTAAACTCATCTCGCCTTTTAAAACATTAAACAATTGGGGCAGCTCGTCGAGCCTGGTTATCCTAAGAAAATTTCCTATGCGGGTGATACGTGGATCATTATTAGATGCCAGGACAGGTCCTGTCTTTTTTTCTGCATCCTGGATCATGGTACGAAACTTTAACAGGCGAAAAACAACCTGGTCCTTCCCCACACGGGCTTGGGAATAAAAAACCGGCCCTTTAGAGGTTAACCTTATAATCAGGGCGCATATAAGTATCACCGGCAGCATCAACACCAGGCCTAGACTGGATACAGCTATATCCATGATTCTTTTGGAAACTCTCTGAAACCCCTTCAAACTCATATCCTGTATTTCCATCACGGGCAAATCATCGAATTGAGCCATGCGTGTATTTATTAGGAGAATGTCATAGAAGTCCGGTACGAGAAAAATGTCACACCCCGCCCTCTGGCAGGTGGAAAGTACGGATGCTTTCCGGTCTTTGATTAAGGGCGGAACTAACAATACGGCATCTATCTCTTCCAGTTGATGATGCAGCTGGTCAATCTGAGAAACATCTAATACCCCATTAACCTTAAACCAGCCCTGGGAGGAATCCAAAACCTTTTCCAGCAGCTTTTCCACCTCGTCAAGGGGCCCCACAACCAAAAGGTTTCTTACACCATGTACACGCTTTTCTAAGTACCAGTAAATAAAACGCCAGGAGATAATTACTATCATCTGGATAAAGAGACCTAAAAGCAATACACTGCGGGGAAAGGCAAAACCACGGAACCAAAAAGTTATGGCTAGAGTAACTATGAATATGCAAGTAATACCGGTTAGTGAAGACCTCAGCACATTTATAAAACCGTTGCGCTGCCTTTCGTAAGTCCCCAGTCCTCCGAAAATAATTACAGCTGCAATGCTCAACCAGGGAAATACTTCCAAGAAGGCATCGAGGTTATACTCCGGTACGTTACCCTTAAAACGCAGCCAGAAGGCAAAGAGAAAGCTGGCATTAACCAAGAACGCGTCAATTATGGCCAGCAAAAACGGTGGTAAATGGATATTGTTTTTCTTATGGTTTTTTTTACCATCACCCATGGTCTCTCTCCCAAATGCAAAAGACTATATATTTAATTTCATCAATCTTGCGTATTAGTTTGGAGTACTTGCCCATAAACATCCAAAGTGTTGGACAGCATGTGTTCCAAAGTAAATTTTTGCATAAATCGCTTATGCCCGTTATTTCCCAATTTGATCCTGAGCCGGGGATCCTCGATAAGTTTTGAAAGAGCCGCTTTTAATCTTAGACTGTCTCCCCGAGGAACAAGAATGCCTGTCTCCCCGTCAATGACAGATTCATTGACTCCACCTACATCCGAGGCTATCACCGGAAGACCGGCTCGCATGGCTTCGAGTATGCTAATTGGAAAACCTTCCCAATTGGAGGACAGCACAAAAACCTGGGCTCTACCTAAAAGCTCCGGTACGTCTGTTCTGGACCCCAGGAAGTTTACTTTGTCTGTTATACCTATTTGACTGGCATATTGTTTACACTGCTGCAGCATGGGGCCGTCGCCAACCAAGTCTGCTGTAAAGGCTGTATTGGTTTGAATCTCGCTTAGAACCTGTAAAAAAAGTGGATAATCTTTTTGTTTGGAAAACCGGGCAACCATTATTAAACGGACGGGATCTTTAAGGCCTGGCTTTGCCCTGTATTTTTCATTTGCCAAGATAGGAATGCCGTTATAAACCGTGCTCAACTGGCTGCTGTCCCCTACACCGTGTTTAAGGGCCAGCATGCGGTCTTGTTCAGATACACAGATTATTCTATCCGTCCACCGGGCAGCAATGTTCTCCAGGGAAGCATAAAGCTGCTTCTTGATACCGGGCACACCGTTGGCAAAAGCCCACCCGTGGGCGGTAAAGATGACAGGCACTCCGCAAACACGCGCGGCAAAGCGCCCTAATATCCCGGCTTTACTGGAGTGGGTACATATTAAATCCGGGGATACTTTTTTTAGTAACTTTATTATTTCCATTACTCCTTTTATGTCTTTAACCGGTGCAACTGCCCTGTCTAAGGACGGTACATGATATACCGGAATGCCTCTTTTGAAAAGCTCATCCCACAAGGGACCTTTGTAACCCATGGCCACACTTATATCAAACTTTTGTACCAAGCAGGACACTAAGTCAAGTAGGTGTGTTTGTGCACCGCCCAAATCTCCCTTGGTGATAAGGTGTAGAACCTTGGAGCGGCCGGTATGTTGCCTCCGATATTTCTGCATGTGTATCGGCACTCCTGCATCGCCATGCGGCTTAGATTATAGTAAATATGGAATACATTATACGGGTTAAGAATATTTATTATGCCCTGTTGGAAATGACAGGGGCATAAGTGGTTAAAGTTTTATGTCGATGGTATTTACCTAGTCGTTTAAAACAGGCAGTTCTTTCAGACTTTCAAAGATATGTTCCGCCTGGGGATTTATTTCTATTGACTGCACCAAGAGCTGCTTGGCGGCTTCCTTCTGCCCTTTTTGCTCCTTAACCAGGGCCTGGTACAGTAAGGCCTCACCCTTTAGGTTTTCGCCTTGAGCCGCCTCGATCAGGCTGCTTTCCGCAGCAGAAAAGTTCCCCAGCCAGTAATTTGACACTCCCATTAAAAACTCCAGCTTGTTATTTATTTTTAATTCAGGCCCCATCCACATTTTCATTGCAGTTTTATCTAAACTGCTTTTGTATTTCATCATTTCTTCAGGTACAGAGATGCATTTGGTAAAGAATTTTTTTGCCTGGTCTTTGTTACCCTCTTTTAACTCTGCCAAACCCAGTTCATTATAGGTTTCTACCATTTTCTCGTATGTTTCAACATTGTTCGGGGCAAGCCTCTGCGTCTTTTCTACAGCCACGGCGGCTGCATCATTATTGCCCACGGCTATGGCTACTTCCGCAAGGTTATTCCTTGGCTCGGGATCAAACCGGCTCATCGTTACAGCCTGGTTGGCCTGAGCCATGGCCTTCTCCTCTTTACCCAAGCTCTTGTAAACCTGGGATAAAGCTACCCGGTAGCTGGATTTGAAGGGGTTGTAATTAACGGACCGCTCCATGTACTCCAATCCCCGGGCCGCGTGGCCCGATTTTAATAACGTTACTCCCTGGCTCATCAGAACCCGAGATTGAATCAGGCAAAAAGAACCTACCAGTATCAAAACAACCACAACAGAAACAGCAGTCACCGAAACCCAGCGGGGTGTCACACGGTTCCGGCTGGGTAAGGTATTTTCTTTTGGCAAATCTTTTTGATAAAGCCCCGCACCAAGACCTAAAAGGGTCCATAAAACTAAAGTTAATGCAGACAGAGAAAGGTCAAAATCGATAAGGGCATGACCGGTTATGAGCAAAAATGCCATGGTTATTGTCCATACTAATTTCCTGCGCCTGGGATTATCCTTGCTGCCGTGGTAAAGGCGGTGGCCCACGTATAGGAAGGAAAGCCAGAGTCCCGCCACCGCCAGCAAGCCTAAGATCCCTGTTTCCACCCCTAACTGGAAGTAATAGCTGTGCACCTGCCGGGTGGTATAGCGATAATCGAGAAAAGCTTTGTAGGCTTCCTCCCATCCACCGCCTCCCCATCCCAAAAGAGGCCTTTCCTTGATCATTTCCACAGCTGTTTCCATGTAATATATACGATCGAGAGCATTTCTCAAATAATCAAAATCTGCAACCTTTTGCACCTGCTCCGGGTTACTAGCAATCCCAAAACCAACGGCAGCAAACACCAAAATGGCCAGCACTCCGAAAGTTATATTAAACATCCATTTATTTCTTGACCAGCCGGCCAACACTTTCCGGTCAAAATAACTGAAAGCCACCTGGCCACCAATGGCCAGGGCTATTCCGGCCAGCACCCAAAGCCAGGCCTGTCCCGCATAGCCGTTCGCTGCTGCAGATATAAATTTATTTATTGAAAAGTATGCCGCACACGCCAAATATCCCAGATGTAATGTAGTGATCAACCTGTCTTCAGCTTTTACCCCGATCAGACTAATTAAAAATACCAGGACAAAAACAAGTAGACCTCCCCGGGACTTTGTTCCCAGAAGAACGGCTAACAGTATAAAATTGCTGCAGATAAGAAAAAAATTTATAATGCCTTTTTGGCTCAGCTTGTCCCATAAACTATCCCTGGCAACTTCTAACGTCTCTTTACCCCACTCCCTGGCCCTATCCCATAAGTAGATGCCGATTAAGATAACTGCACCCAGGTAACTGGCCAGGGCATTGGGGTATTGGAAGGTGGAATAGATACGCCCTTCAGCAACATTAAACCCGTCCTTGATATTAATAAGCCCGGTGGCAGTGGCCAACCCGGCCACTGCCACACCTAACGCGCTTATGTAAATTACTTTTAATATTTTTTCTACATCCTGCTCATGCCTTACCAATCTGGTTACGGACCAGAAAGTAAAGAAGTAAAGAATGTTTTTTACTATTTCTTCAACGGCTAATCCTTTATTGACTGCCACAAAGAAGGAAAGCAGGTAGATTAGTGGTAAAGCAACGGCAAAGTAATCCAAAGGTACAACTAAAAATCTATTGTCTCCCTGCAGCCACCGCCATAGAAAAACTATCCAGAAAACAACAGCACCGAAAACTAAAGCCTTTTCCTGCTCGGACGCGAAGAAAAGCCCGCGGAAATAAGGCGGGAAAAAGAGCAACAGAGCTAGCCCCCAGAAGGCTATCTGGTGCAGCCAGTCATAGGAATCTTGTGGCATTGGTTTGGATTTACGGTTAGGCTG
>Ga0182238_1000218_pt1 | contig 18816 bp, 17 predicted proteins | sample hydfrates6_PW_90_FD_132439 | JGI IMG/M metagenome (GOLD analysis project Ga0182238, IMG submission 132439) | Subsurface microbial communities from deep shales in Texas, USA - hydraulic fracturing test 6_PW_90 | ecosystem: Environmental > Aquatic > Deep subsurface > Shale gas/oil reservoir >... | reverse complement strand
TATAATTCATATTAGATACCTCCTTGGTTTTTTAGAGATCAGAATGACCTCTGATACTCCGTATTATACCAAGGGGGTATTTTTTTGTCGATACTGATTTTTATTCATTACAGGAATGCTCCTCTTTAAATCTAAGCTATTACGTATTTATCTATATTTATATCCCGCGCCTCATCATTCTTTCACTAAATAAGTTCTCATCAACTTCAGTGTTATATTCAACTTCACTGGTTCTTAAAATTGTCCGGTGGTCACTCTGCAGATTATGCATTTCATTATCCACAATGGTTAGAATTCCATCTATTTCTTCAAGCTGATTAACAGTTAAGACTTTGAGCAGTTCGCCTTCCTGATCATAAAACTCTTTTTTAAGACCAATCCAGTTATCCTGCCAGACATAAGTTACTGTTCTGCTGTATAAATCGTCTTCAGCAACCGGAATATTTTCTACCACATAAACTTCTTTACCATCAATTGTATCTTCTCCAATTAAATTGTGCTCATCTTCGGCTAGTGTTCTATCTCCCAGGTCATCATAGGTAAAATCTGAGCCCATAAAATAATCACTCTTGTTTTCAGAAGAAATTCTCTTTACCTTATTTAAAGCAGGCAGAAAAATCCACTGGTCATCACTCTGCTCTGAATCATAGCTCCAGTTCATAAAGGAGGTGTTGCGCACATCTGCCGGAGAAATAAAGAACATTATTTTCTTTTCAACCTCGCCAAAGTCCTTCTCATACTGTTTAATCTCTCTCACTCGCTCAGCACCACGGCTGTTAATTAAAATCATCTCGAGATTAGAAGTTCTGCTGTCTCCAGTTTCACGACTATATACTTTTTCCATGATTTCTTCTCCACTTAGCTCAGCAGCCGAAACTGTCCCAAAAACTGCCATTAAAGCTACCAGTACAGCAACTGTAATTATTATTTTATTCCTCATTTTGATCATCCTTTCTCTTATTGAAAATAAATTTAGGTTCCATGATATCAATTAAAGCAACTGCCAGAGTCAGGGTTCCAATCAGACTAACAAATAAAGCTGTTGAAACTAACCAGCCGAGTTCTCTATTGGGAGGAAACTCAGAGAAGGTTAAGACCATAAATCCTGCAATCACAACAACTGCATTAAAGGTAATCGCTCTTCCGGAGAGGTTAATTGCTTTATCTGCAGTTTCCGCCTTATTAAAGCCTCTAATTCCATAATACTGATAGCGGGAAAGCAGGTGAATTGCATAGTCAATTCCCATTCCAACTGCGATACTGGAAATTAAGGCTGTAGTTGTGTTTAAAGAAACTCCCAGGCCTCCCATCAGACCAAAGTTGACGACTGCTGTAACTGCAATTGGCAGCACTCCGATCAAACCGGCTGCAAAACTTTTAAAGAGCAGACTGAGCAGTAAGAAAACACCTACTAAGGAAATTGCCAGACTTAAAACCTGACCTTCTAAAATTAGACCACTAAAAATCATATTTGTATAGGCCGAGCCGGCAAATTCAACTTCAAATTCCTTTAAAGATGAATTAGCAGCAAAGTCTTCAATTTCAGCAATAATACTTTTAATCTCCTGAGTCCGATCTGTTTTTAAACTAAGCTGTACATGCAGCTGCCTGTAGTCATAATCAATCAGCCTGTCTAAATCTTCCGGATCACCTGACATTGAATATAAAAGTAAATACTGAGCAACTAAGTCCCTGGAATCAGGAACCCGGTTAAACTCTTCCTGATCTTCGTTCATCACCTTGTTAATCCGGCGGAGATAATCATTTAAACTGTAGGTTGTACCTATTAATTCACGTTCTTCCAGCTGATTCTGCAGTTCCCAGACATCTTTTAAATATTCTGGTTCTTTAAATGTATCATTCTCTTCTGCTTTAAAGATTAAATTCAGCTGAGTTGTACCGCCAAAGTTCTGATTGATAAAATTATCTGCCTGTGAGATTTCCTCGTCCTCAGTAAATTTACTCAGCATACTGGAGTCAATCCAGATATTACTGGCACCATAGGCTGCTATAATCGTAATGATGATTGTTATGATTACTACAGCTCTGCGGTTTGTCCGTACAAACTGAGATAACTTGTGAAAAAATTTCCTGTCAGCAGCCTGCTGCTCTTTCTTTTTTATTTTAAGATTTGGCAGACCCAGCACTTTCAAACCAGCTGGAATCATAATCAGAGAAAAGAACATGGCAGAAATTACACCAACTGCTGTAAATAAGCCAAAATACCTGATCGGCAGAACATCTGAAGTTAATAATGATAGAAATCCTGCTGCAGTTGTAATTGAAGTCATTACCACAGGTTTCCAGAGCTGCTGCTGCATATCCTTAATTAACTCAAGTTTATCCCTTTCCGGCTGGGCTTTAATTTCCTGATTTAAATGACTTAAAAGGTGAATCCCGTCTGCAACTCCCAGTGCAATCAGCATTACAGGAATCATTGTCGAAACTGCATAAATTGGAATTCCTAAATAGGACATCAGTCCAAAAGCCCAGATTGTGCTGAATAAAACCACCAGCATGGTCAGCAGGGTGCTTTTAAAGCTGTGCAGGGTTAAAAATAAGACAAAGAGGATAATAAAAATAACAATTGGAATCATCTTCTGCATATCCTGAGGCATTAGATGAGCTAAAGTTCCCTCAACTACTGGCTGTCCTGCAATATAAATATTTTCACTGCCGCTTCTGTAGGGCTTAACAATCTCCTGAACTTTTTGATAGAGCTCCAGCCTGTCTATTTCTCCAGCTTTTAATTCAGCCATTATTAAGGCAGAATTGCCATCTTCGGCTACAATCCTACCTCCAACCATCTTATTGGCTTCTACATCTTCCCGCAGCTGATCTATTTCAGCCTGGCTTTCCGGTAACTTTTGATAGAAGGGATCAACTTCCAGACCAAAATCACTTCCCTTAATGTTATCAGCTGTAGTCAGACTCTTGACATCCCCTTTTGCTACTTCCGGCAATTTTTCCAGTGCTAGAGATATTTGATCAATCATTTTCAATGTCTCCGCATTATAGACACCATTTGGATTACTATTATTCTCCACCGCTACAATTACTGCATCATTGATCCCAAATAAATCCTCGTACTCTTCGCTGGCCACAAATTCTGGATGATCATCCGGCTTATATTTATCCAGGTTCGTCTCTAAGCGAGCATTATCATAGATCTGGAAAGTAAAAAATGCAGTGATTATTAAAATTATGATTAAAACTGTTTTTGGAAATTTCAGCACCCAGTCTGTTATTTTATCAATCATGATTACCCCTCTTTTCTTAATCATTTCTCTCTATCTAATCTAACACTTAATTTATGAATGAGTATTCATTCATAAAATTTTATTAAGAAACCAGCTGCTTACACAGCCGGTATTATTTTTTAAAGTGAAGGTGTTTTTACATTTAAGACTTCAAATTTTTCACCCTGATCAGCTTTTAATTCCATCTCTGTATTTGGAGGACAGGTCACAACTGTTCCTGCTTCAACTACACTTGCTTCATCTCCAATTCTTAAAGTTCCTTTACCCTCTTTAATGTAGAAAAACACATCTACCGGAACCTGATGAGCAGGTACAATATCGCCTTCAGACAAAATTAAGTTCATCACCTGAGCATTATCATTTTTTAAAACAGCTTTTGCAATTACTCCTCTTTTGTTCTTTGTCCCCTCTAACTCACTCAACTTAATAATTTCCACAAAAATCATTCCTTTCGTTTAATAAATAATTTTATTGACATATATTATAAATCTCTAATATGAATGATTGCTCATTCACTAATATAAGTATAGTACTTTGCTTTATTTAATGCAGTGATACAGCTCACACAAAGTTAATTTTTTAAAATTAACTTATTTCTTTTTTCTAACATATAGTGCAACTGCTAAAACAAATAAAACCGCAATATAAACTGGAGTGGACACCTTTATCACCCTTCTGCTAACTACTTTTCTTAAATCAATTAAAAATATGGTCAATCCGCTCTAAAATAAAGTCAGGCGCCTCCTCTAAAAGCTGCATCTCCGGTTGAGTTAACGAATATTCGATAACTCCCTGCATCGAGCCAAAGAAATAGACTGCCATTAAATGAGTGTTGATCTCTTTAACTTCTCCCTTTTGAACACCAGCCTGAAAAAGTTTTTCCAGCATTTTAATTAAAGAATTCATATGATCTTTTATCTGATCACTTTTTTCGCCCCGGGAAAAGTCTTTTTCACGAACAAGCACCCTGCCGAGGTGAGGATTCTCAATTAAAACTGAAAAATGTCTATTTAAAAATTCTTTTAAGAATTCTTTGGTTGAAAGCTTTTTTTCCTTTAGCTCTGACATAATTTCCATTCTTCTTTTCATCTCTGCTTTAAAAATATAGGCCAGAACCTTATCCTTACTGGAAAAATAATTATAAATAGTTCCAACTGCCAGACCTGCCTGATCAGCTATATCCTGCATTCTCGTGTTGAAAAAACCTTCCTGAGAAATGATTTCTACTGCTGCCTTTCTAATTCTATCTTTAGTTTCCTGAGCCACTTTTATCAACTCCTTGAATGAGTGTTCATTCATATTATAGCACTATAAAATTTCTTTGTCAAGCCACTTAATTTAAAATTATTCTATGTTACACTGCGAAAAGTCTTAATCATCAATTTCCAAATTGTATAATTCCTATTATGACAGGGGTGTCCTCCTGATAAAATACCCGAAATTGACTTTTCGCAGTGCAGTCTTTTTGTACAATTTCAATAAAAAATCATAAACTATTTACATTGTTTGTGACTTTTTCATAGAATAAAATTCTTTTTCTTCTTCACCGTTAATTCGGATAAAGAGCAGTAAACAGTCTTCTTTAACAGTCAAAGAAACTAGATCATCATTGAAAACAATAATTTGATTTTTCTTCATTATATAATCTTTTCTATTAATTTTATAGCTGATTTTTCCTTCCATTAAGAACATAATTGATTCACCTTTAAAGGGCCTGGGGGGCATAAAATCACCTTCAAAAAATTGGACAATTCGCATTGAATGTTTTTCTTCATAACTAAAAATATTACATTTTTCATCCTTTTCTAGATACTCATCTAAATCAAAAAATTTCAAACTCACCATCTCCTTTTGTAATATTATTCACATAATATCACAAAATAGAATTTGATTTAACAGTCATTTGTAATTTTTTTATAAATTCTATATATTTTTTTATTTAAAATCTGAAGCTAAGAATTCAGCTTCTTTTTGAGCTCATAAACATCAAGGCGCTCCGGCACATAATCTTCATCCCGATTTTTCACTTCTTCCACTGGAATATTTAATTCCCGGCTGATTATCTTTTTAATTCTGCTTTCACAGAAGTTTGCCTGACACTCTCCGGTTTTGGCCCAGGTTCTTCTTTTAACAGCATCAGTTGTTTTGATTGGAATCGAACGGCTCAAGGCATCCAGGATTTCAGCTTCAGTCACCGTTTCACAGCGGCAGATAATATTCTTTTTCGGCTCCTGATGGTCTATTTCACCGGCGAAATCTTCATCTTTTTCCACCACAATGGCTGGTCGCTGGGGATTAAAATCATCTTTCTTATTCAGCTTAAGTCCTGAATCTTTTAAAATATTAACCACTTTTTTAGCAATAGCTGGTGAAGAGGTTAGACCGGGTGAGTCAATTCCTGCTGCCTGAATGAAACCTTTATGCTCTGTCTCTTCGATTATAAAATCTCCTCTGGTGCTTTTTGGTCTCAGCCCGGCAAAGGTTCTCAGCATCCTGTTGGTATCAAAATCCGGTACTGAACGGCGGGCCTGGTCAATGATATATTTAATTTCCTTAAAAGTAGTGCTGACATCATTCTTTTTATCTATTTCTTCCGCATTGGGCCCGATCATAAAATTGCCGTGGGTGGTTGTTGTGGCTACTACTCCTTTAGTTTTAGGGTTTGGTGCCTGAAAAATAACTGAATTAACTAAGTGAGATTGACTTTTACTAAATACCACATATTCTCCCCGCATTGGATAAATTTCAAAATCATCAGTATTAAGCATTGATGCAATCCGGTCAGCATAAATTCCAGCTGCATTAATCAGATAGCGGCTTTTAATTTTTTCGTTTACTGTTTCTACTTCAAAATATCCGTTATCCTTTTCAATGTTTATAACTTCTGATTCCAGCTTTAAATCGACTCCGTTATCAACAGCATTTTCTGCCAGGGCAATGGTAAATTCATAGGGAGAGGTGACTCCAATATTCTTACAATAAAAGGCTGCCTGAACCTGATCACTGACATGAGGCTCAATTTCTTTAATCCGATCACCATCGATAATTTCTATCTCCTCTTCCGGCTGGCCGACTTTTAAGGCATTCTGGTAAATTTTTTCCAGTGTTTTTTCATCTTCTTCATCAAAAGCCAGCACCAGACCACCTGTTTTTTTGTAGCCAAAATTAAGCTCTTCGTTCAGTTTTTGATACATTGAATTTCCCTTTATACAGAGTTCTCCTTTTAAGGTTCCTGCTTTAGCAACATAACCGCCGTGAACAATTCCTGTATTGGCCTTGGAAGCACCGGTGGAAACATCCGATTCTTTTTCAATCAGTGTTAGCTCAAGCTGATATTTAGATAACTCTCTTGCTATTGCCGAACCAACCACACCCGCTCCTATAACAGCAACATCATACATTTAAGACCCTCCTTAATTTCTGAAACTTTATTTTAAATATTTCGAAAATTTATGGTATTAACTGACCGCTATTTAGTCAAAAAAGGCTTTTCCCACAATTTTAAATTTCGAGAAAAGCCTTTTCAATTATTCTGCACTGTAAATCTTTCTATATTTTTTCCCGCTTTTATTTTCACTTACTTCATAAACTGCTTCAACTAAAATATCATTCTGCTCAAGCAGTTCTTTCAGTACTTCCAGTTCAGCGGGAACAGCTATTGCCGAACCACAGTCGGTAGATATCTCCGGTGGTACAGCTGCCATCCTGTAAAGTAAGTCATTATCCATAAAAACTTTTTCAGCCTTGATTGAATGATGAGTCGACTGAAATAAAATCAACTTATCCTGCTTTACTCCCATTCTATTTTAACTCCTTTTTGACCTTTTTTAGCTTTCGCAATCACAGCAACATCCAGGCCTTCTCCGTAGAGATCAATTAAAAGCTCGGCTGCATCTTCTTCAGCAACTGAAATTAAAAGGCCACCTGAGGTCTGCGGATCATACATTAGCTCATAAAGAGTCTGGTCTCTTTTTCCGCTCTCACTGACAAATTCCTCATAATTATCTCTATTTTTATAAGCACCTGCGGGTAAAAGTCCGGATTCCGCAAAATCTCTTACTCCTTCAAAAATTGGAATCTCTGGAGCCTCAATTGTGATTTCCAGACTGCTGTTTTCTGACATCTCAAGCAGATGTCCAATCAAACCAAAACCGGTTACATCTGTACAGGCATTGATCTGATACTGGTCAAAATATTTTAAAGCAGTATTATTTAATGTTAACATTGATTTCACTGCCGGATTATTTTCATCACTTTTAGTGAAACCACCCTTAATTGCTGAAACCATAACTCCAGTTCCCAGAGGCTTTGTTAAAAGAATGAGATCACCTTCTTTTATACCGGAGTTGCTGAGTAAATTATCTGGATGGACAGTCCCGGTTACCGAAAGTCCATATTTGGGCTCTTCATCAACAACGGTGTGACCGCCACATAAGCTGGCACCTGCTTCTTTAACTTTATCAGCACCTCCCTGCAGAATCTGCGAAAGAATTTCTGCTTCCAGACAGGAAGGAAAACCAACTATATTCATTGCTAAAATAGGCTGGCCGCCCATTGCATAAACATCACTTAAGGCATTAGCAGCAGCAATCTGTCCAAATAGATAGGGATCATCCACTACCGGGGTAAAGAAATCAAGCGTCTGAATCAAAGCTATCTCATCTGTTAGACTGTAGACAGCAGCATCATCAGCCTTATCAAGACCGATTAAAAGTTTTTCCGGATCAGCCGGAAAATTAACGCGACGCAGAACCTGCGCCAGAGCCTTAGGGCCCATCTTGGCTGCTCAACCAGAAGTTTTGCTGTAATCAGTTAATTTGATCTGAGACATAATATCACCAACTTTCTTTACTATTTCTTTAAATCTACATCTATAAATATATAATTAATGAAAGAAAATAGCAAATTAAACTCTGACAGTACTGCTGCTGTTGAGGCTGTCGACAATTTCATACATGTTGCTGACCTCTCCAACTTCAACCTGATTACTTAAATTGTAATAATCCAGGCAGGTTCCACAGAGTAGGATTTTAACCCCTGCTGCTTCTAAATCAGCTAAAACAGCAGTCACATCCTTTTCTAAAACAGCCAGCTTAACTCCGGCATTTAAGAAAATTACTTTTTTAGGCTGGGGCTTAATATCTAGTAGAGTTGAAAGAAAACCCTTAATCAAAATTTTACCAAGCTCCTCATCCCCTTCACCTAAGGTATCAGAGGCTACTAAATATACTTTCCCCTGCTGAGATTCAGACTCAGAGCCGACAGCTGCACCAGCTTTATCCTCTACTTTATCAGCGGCAGTTTTTTTAATCATAATTTTAAAGTAATCTTCAGCTTCTTCTACAATCGTAACTTCTGCCTTCATTTTACGAGCCAGTTTAGCAACATTTTCCGAAGCAGTTCTATTATCAACTACAGTTAAAATTTCATCATTATCAGCCATCGCTTTTTTGGTCAGCACAACCGGCTTGGGGCAGGCTAAACCACGTGCATCTATTTCTTTCATTTTTAATTCCTCCAGTTAGAATTTGGATTTTTAAATTTGATCTGTTAATTATTTAAAGTAAATTAAATTACTTAATCGTTTCTATTATATTTAAAAATTTATCTACCTCGGCTTCAGTATTAAAATAACCGGGGCTGAGCCTCAGCATTCCAGTTTTATCTGTGCCCAGACTCTGATGTAATAAAGGAGCACAGTGCAGGCCGCCCCGCAGCTGAATATCATATTCCTGCTGCAGTTTAAAGGCCAGTTGGTTGGAGCTCAAACCCTGATGATTAAATGCTGTCACAGCTGTTCTATTTTTAGTCTCTTTTTTTCCGTAAAGTTTTATCTCAGGTAGATCAGTTAAACCGGCAATCAGCCGCTCAAGCAGAGTCATCTCCCGTTGATGAATCCTGGCAAGGCCTTCATTTTTGATAAACTTAATTCCTGCCGCCAGACCAATTATTCCAGGTGTATTAAGGGTTCCTGCCTCCAGATAATCCGGCATTATTTCAGGTTGAGTAATGCTTAAGGAATTTGTTCCGGTTCCACCTTCTTTTAAAGGCAGCATAGACTTGGGATCTCTAACATATAAAGCACCAACTCCTGGTGGTCCAAATAATGACTTGTGGCCCGGGACTGCTAGAAAATCAATTTTCAGCTCCTCCACATCAATAGGAATCACTCCCGCTGTCTGGGCTGCATCAACTAAAAACAATATTTTTTCTGCAGCAGCTATTTCTCCAATTTTTTTAAGATCATTAACTGTCCCCAGAACATTGGAGGCATGAGAAATTACAATTAAACGGGTATTATCTTTAACAGCATTTATGATTCCCTGATAATCAATTTCTGCACTTTCCGGGTCTATATCTATGTAATCTACTTCAATTGCTTTCTCAATTTTTAAGCGCTCCAGCGGTCTCAGCACCGAGTTATGTTCCATCTTTGAAGTTATAACATGATCTCCTCTTTTTAAAACACCCTTAATTACAGTATTTAAAGATTCAGTTGCTCCAGAATTGAAAACTATATGAGCAGAATCATTAACTCCAAAAAAATCAGCCACTTCTTCCCTGCCTGCAAAAACCTTTCTGGCTGCATCCATACTTTTCCCAGAACCTGAACGACCGGGATTCATGCCTGAGTTTCTAAAAAATGTGTCCACCGCCTGATAAACAGACTCCGGTTTGGGCCAGCTGGTAGCAGCATTATTAAAATATATCATTAAATTTACACCGCCTTTTAAAAACTGTCTTAAATAATTAATTCTTTTTATAGCCTGAAAAACCTTTATTTAAATTTAGCTATCTGACTGAAAATGTTCATTTATGTTCACGCACCCGGTGCGTGAACATAAATGAACATAAAAAAGCCCCTGCTTTGAAACAGGAGCCTTCTCTTGGAGATTATTCAATTAAAGCGAACTTTATTTATATTGTTTAAAGATTTTCCAGGTCAGCTTTTACTTCTTCTACCAGACGGTCAATTTCCTGATAATCCTCTTCTGCCCCGTGGCCTTTTGCAACAACCGGATCATAGAGTTCTACCTTTAAGTTAGGCATTAGCTCTAAGAGCTTATCAGTCATTCTGCCTGCCCAGCCGTAAGAACCAATAATCGAAGCATAGCGGGTTTTTGGCTTTAAGACATTGGCCAGATAAGCTGCATATACTGCAGATGGATGTGGTCCGGTTAAAACGGTTGGTGAACCAAAGATTACAGTTGATGCATCGACAAGTGAAATTGCCAGATCACCTAAATCAACATCTGCCAGATTAAAGGGCTTAACTTTAATTCCTTCATCAATCAACCGACTGATAAAGTATTTTATTAAATCATCAGTACTCCCGTGCATTGAAACATAGGGCACTACAACTTCCGGCTTAACCTCATCACTAACCCATTCCTGATAGGCTTCTAAAATCATTTCTGGATTGTCATAAATAGGACCGTGGCTGGGAGCAATCATGTCAATCTCATAGTCTTCTAATTTAGCCAGATTCTTTTTGATAATCATTCTAAAAGGCATCATAATCTCAGCATAATATCTTTTGGCAGCCTTATAAACCTCACTATGATCTTCTACAAATAGATCACTGGTTGCCAGGTGAGAGCCAAAGAAATCACAGGGGAATAAAATATTTTCTTCCTGCAGATAGGTTGACATGGTTTCAGGCCAGTGAACCCAGGGAGTATCAATAAACTCTAAGGTGCGGCCGCCCAAATCAACAGTCTCACCATCTTCAACTACTCTAATCTGATCAGAATCAAGATCAAGCAGGTCTAAAAGCATTGGCTTTGCTTTTTTGGAACTTAAAACCTCAGCTTCCGGAAACTTCTCTAATAAATGAGGAATAGACCCTGAATGGTCCTGCTCGGCATGGTTGGAAATAATGTAATCTATTTTTTCCACCCCGAGATCATCTAAATTATCTAAAAAGTCTTGAACAAAATCAGGCTCTACTGTATCAATAATTGCATTCTTTTCTTCACCTTTAACAAAATACGAGTTATAACTTGTACCATCAGGTAGAGGAATCAACTCATCAAACAACTTGCGGTGCCAGTCAATAATTCCCACACTGTAAATATCATCTTTAACTTTTCTAAACATTTAAAACTCCTCCTTATATTCTTATACTTTTTGAAAGTTATTATAATAATTATAAATATGTACAGACAGAATTAGCCTGTCAATACATATTATATTAATTCCGACTTCTTTTGTCAAGTTTATTATATGCCTTTTATTTTATTAGTTCTGTGAGCTATGTCACAGAAAAAATGCCCTGATTTAAATTCAAATCAAAAGGCATTAGAATTATTTTTTATTTATCTATAGGTAACACTGTCTAGATTGGCTTCATATAAAACATATTTATCAAAGTTATTTTCAATTTCCACAGTTATTGAAGCCGGCAGATTATAATTTTGATAATCTATATAATCATCATAATAAGCTTTGAGGCTAACTCTGTTTCCATCGAAATTAAATTCATCAGTCGTAATAGAAATTAATTTTCCCTGTTCATTAAAATCAAGAACATAATTAAGTTTTCCAGAAGTAGTATTCAACTCCAGAAGTGTCCGGTTATTGCTCATGTATCTATAATCTATACTGCCGCTTGCTAAATAATAATAAGGAAAATAAACTGCATCAATAATCATCCGGCTCTTTAGAAAAGGTAGAGCACTCTGGCCGTAAACTTCCTGATTATTTTTAATTCCCATATATTTGAATTCATAAATCTGTTTATCTCCAATCGATACCTCTCGCAATTTATTAAAAGTAACCCGATTTTCATCAATAAACCACTCACTGACAAACTCCTCGTTTTTTAAATTGTAAAATGATTTGACTTTAAAATCAAACATCTCACCATATTTATCCTTACGGTATTTGCCAGAATAATTGAGATTAACATAAGTTGATAAATTTCTGTGATCCGGAATACTGGCCTGAATATATCTTCTTAAGGAAGAAGGAATAGAAATACTATTTGGATTTGGAATCGAAAGATTATCACTGAGTGTATATCGTCTCTGCATAGAGCTGACATCCTGCTCATACTGGCGGTCAAGATAGAGATTGGCCAATACTGTATATATTGAGAATGAAATTATTATTAAAAGTACTAGAATCAATATTTTTTTTAGCAAGATAATCACCTCTATTTATTATTTTAGATAAAATAACAGATCTTTCTATTAACGGCTTTTAAACAGGCCTTTGCAATTGCTAAGGAAATATTATTATTTACATGAACAGCTCCAACTAATTTTTCCTGTTTTAAATTGTTTTCGGGGTTATACATTGAAATTTCAGCAATTACCAGCTCCTCTTTGCCTTTGATCGTAAAAATATCATCAACAATAAGCTGCAGCTTAAAATCTAAATATTTATTTAAAATAGTTAAAACAGATCTTCCAATCAATTTTTCTATGCTTTCTCCAATTTGAGCTTCAAAACTTTCTTTGATTTCCTGCCCATTGATTTTCATTTCCACATTACAGCGGGAGCGATTATTTTCAGTATAAATTGAAACAAGTTCTATTCTTTCGCTGGAAAATGTGTCAGCAGCCTCTGCAAAATTACTGTCGATCCTGGCAATACTGATCTTTTTATGGTCTATTTTAAAATCTTTGTGCACCAGACAGACTGTTTCAACATCTCTAACAATCCTTTTAGGATCTCTTTTCTTATCAGCTATAATGTGGATTTCGTCTATCTGATCTGCACCTGTTAAATTACAGGAGACTACCCCTTCAAGTTCCTGAATCAATTTTTTTATTTCTGTATTCATATTCAGCTCTCCCCTTTTTTAAACTTTTTCGGTTTAATATTCAAGCGACAACTCTAATTCCCTGATTTTTTCTTCACTTTTAAATTTATCATCAAAATATCCATCTCTGATTAATTTAATCATTTTTTCAGCAATTTCCGGATCGAACTGTCCCCCGGCACATTTTTTAAATTCCTCAATGATTTCTTCTTTGGTCATCGGCGGTTTATATGTTCTGCCGGTAATCATCACATCCAGTGAATCACAAGCCGTTAAAATCCTGGCTCCTACCGGGATTTTTTCTCCTTTCAAACCTTTGGGATAACCTCTGCCGTCCCAGCGCTCATGGTGATAACGAATTATTTCCAGTTCATCATTGATTAAATCGATATCTTTTAAAAGCTGATAACCATATTCTGTATGTCTTTTAATTTCTTGATATTCGCGTTCACTTAACCTATCTGAACTTCGCAAAATATCATCGTCAACATAAATTTTCCCTATGTCATGGATCTTAGCAATACTGATAATCTTTTCAGATTTTGCCCGCGATAAATTCATTTCATTACAGAGGTGATATGTATAATTTGCTACCCGCTCACAGTGACCTTCAGTATAATGGTCTTTTGAGTCGATTACTTTAAGAAAGCTTTCGATTATCTGAGTATAGGAGTTCATCTGCTGCAGCCTTGAATAAAAGAAATCTTTAATGATGAATAATAATATAATTACAAGTACAAATAGAACTTTGCTGAAATACATATAGGAAGCAAGCAGAACCAGGCCTAAAAAATACGAGGTTATCAGGTTTTTGGAAAGTTCTCTAAAGTAACTTAAAAGTGACATTTGATTAACATCATTATCGGCTAAATTAATTACTATATAAACCAAAAAGTTATTGATTATAAAATATACAATGCTGGCAAATAATGCTGAAAGAATTGGAAAGGAACTTCCGTCAAGAACCGGTCGAGTCAAATTAAAAATTAAAGCACCAGATGAAGCTGCTAGAAAAATTGATCCTCTATTAAATAAAAACTTATACCAAACAAAATATTTAATTTCTTCTTTGTAAGTTATTGTTCCTAAACCAGCAATAATACCTGCCCATAAGGGATTGACAAAATAAAAAGCACTTATCAAAACTGGTAGGGTCATCGATGTTTTGATTTCTGTAATGTAATTAAAAAAGATACTGTAATTGTTAATTACAAATGTAACAGCTAATAAAAAAATTATATTAGTCAAATTATTATTAAATTCATAATTAAGAGTTAATAAAATAAGTATAGAAAAAGAAATAATATATACTGTTGATAAATATACCTTTAATTTATTGCTCAATTTTAATCACCTCAAGGTTAATAAATCTGACAGCAGATTTATTAAAATTTTACCACTTACTTGTTTCAGCCAGTGCAGCGATTGCTGTACCAAATGTAATTAAAGCTGTTGTGATAGCAACATAAAACTTTTTCATTAAGATTCAGCTCCCTTCGTTATTTGTATTTCTAAGCTCATTTACGAAGGTAAGCTCGGCTCATTTTATTTAAGCTAGTCTCTCTCTGCTGCCAGATTACTCTTTAATATAATTCAATATTATTGGCAGAAGTCCTCTTTTTTAGAGCAAAAAAAGTGCTTTAATAGCTTTATTAATAAGGATTACCATTAATTTTTATAATATTATAGTATATTCCAAAAGAAAAAGTCCTGAGAAAAATTCTCAGAACCTATCAGCTTACTACTTTTATTTTAATAAAAATTACTAATTCAGCGCAGGTTACATATTTCGACATAAATCGGGTGGTTCACGGTGCGTGTACGTTTTAAAGATTCGGTTCGGTCATCTTTTTAGGATCTACGTGTTTTTCGAATTCCTCGGCAGTTAAATAGCCTAGACTTACTGCAGCATCTTTTAAGCTTGAATCCTCTCTAAAAGCCTTCTGAGCAATCTCTGCTGCTTTATCATAGCCAATTACCGGGTTCAATGCAGTAACCAGCATTAAACAGCTCTCCAGATAAGAATCAATCTGATCTTTATTTGCTTCAATTCCTTTTAAACAGCGCTGATTGTAGGAACTGACAGCATCACCGAGCAGTCTGATTGACTGCAGTATATTGTGGATAATTAGAGGTTTAGCAACATTGAGCTGAAAATTGCCGCTGCCTCCACCAAAATTAACAGCTGTATCATTGGCCATTACCTGAGCTGCCGCCTGAAATAAGGCTTCGGCCTGAGTTGGATTTACTTTCCCCGGCATTATTGAACTGCCGGGCTCATTTTTAGGAATATTAATCTCACCGACACCACAGCGGGGACCGGAGGCCAGCCAGCGGGTATCATTGGCCAGCTTCATTAAAAAAGAAGCTGCTGTTTTTAAAACCCCACTCAAATTAACAAAACTATCATGAGCTGCAATTCCGGCAGATTTGTTTTCAGCAGCCGTATAATTATTTTCTGTTTCCAGATTAATATACTTAACTGCTTTTTCGGCAAAGCCTGCTTTAGTATTTAAACCTGTACCAACAGCGGTTCCTCCCAGAGGCAGTTTTTTTAAGTATTTAAGACTATCTTTGAGCATCTGAGTAATATCGCTTAGCTGAGAGGCATAAGCTGCAAACTCCTGTCCCAGTGTAATTGGGGTTGCATCCATCAAATGGGTTCTCCCCACCTTAACCAAATCAGCATATTTTTCCGCCTTCTCAGCCAGCACTTCCTTCAAATCTTCAAAAATCGGAAGCAAAAAATCTTCTATTCTGCCTACAACTGCCAGGGCCATCGCAGTTGGAAAAGTATCATTAGATGACTGAGACATATTAACATCATCATTGGGATGAACCGGCTTTTTACTCCCCGGTTTTTCTCCTGCCAGCTCTGAAATCCTATTTGCCAGAACCTCATTGACATTCATATTGGTCTGAGTACCGGAACCTGTCTGCCAGAGAGAAATGGGAAAATGCTGATCAAGTTCCCCAGCTATTAATTCCTCAGCTGCCCGCAAAACATAATCTCTTTTTTCTCTGCTGATCAATCCCTGCTCATGATTGGCCAGCACAGCTGCCTTTTTGACAATCCCATAAGCTCGAATTATTTCTAGCGGCATTTTTTCTTCACCAATTGGAAAATTCTCTACAGCCCTTGCTGTCTGTGCTCCATAAAGTTTATCAGCCGGTACTTTTACTTCCCCCAAACTATCCTTCTCAATTCTGTATTCCATAAAACACCTCATTTAAATTTTTGACTTAAACATAAGACTTAAACATAAACATTATCATCTTTTTCGTCACTATCAGCTGCTTCTGATTTCTGAGCAATTTCTGCTTCTTCAGCTGCCTTTTCCTCTTCTTTTTTCTCATCTTCCAGCTCCAGCTCTTCTAACTCACGCATTACCTGCTTTTCCTTTTCCGGGTCTACCTTATATAAATTTGTTTCTTCTTCAGCTTCGGCTTCCTGCTTTTGAGAACTTTCTTTCATATCAGCAGCAGCCGGATTTTGAGCAGTAATTAGAGAAGCTGCCCACTTGCCACAGCGGTCACCAGTTACTGCAATAACCCTTCCATCTGCAATAACTTTAATCACTTCACAGTTATTTGCACAGTCCTCACATTCAAAACTTATAGTTTCAAATTTTTCCTCAGTTAAATCAAAACCTCTAAAATTTGTTTTCTCTCCACTACGCTTAATATCTCTTTTAGCCAGCATTGCAATTCCAATCGCACCCATTACATCATGATGTTCAGGAACAATTACTTCAGCTTCAATCTCTTCTTCAAAAGCAGATTTGATACCGATATTGGCTGCAACTCCGCCCTGAAAAATAAATTTACCCTCTAAGACTCTATTTCTAACCAGGTTATTCATATAATTTCTGACCAGTGCTTCCGATAAACCTTTAATAATTTCTGGTTTGGTAAAGCCATACTGCTGTTTTGAAATCATATCAGATTCAGCAAAAACAGTACAGCGGCCGGCAATCCTAACATCCCGCTCTGCCTCCAGAGCCAGGCTGCCAAATTCTTCAATCTGAATTCCCAGTCTTTCTGCCTGATGGTCCAGAAAAGATCCGGTTCCAGCTGCACAGACAGTATTCATGGCAAAGTCAACCGCAATTCCATCTTCTACAATTATTAATTTAGAATCCTGACCACCAATTTCAAAAATAGTTCCGGCATCAGGATAATAATAGGTTGAGGCTCTGGCATGAGCAGTTATTTCATTTTTAACTGTATCAGCTCCGAGAACATAAGCAATTAACTGTCTGCCACTCCCGGTAACTCCAACTCCACTGATTTCATAATTAGCTAAATCAACTTCGTCCTTAAAATCTTTAAGTCCTTCTTTAACCAGATCAATTGGACTACCTGAGTTGCGGGTATAAAGCTTAAAAACAAGCCGGTTATCTTCATCTACTGCAACAATATTTATACTAACTGAACCAATATCTACTCCCAGGTAAAGATTTTGCATCTACATGACCTCCCTCATATCTTTTTCTTTGATCATATCCAAAAATGCTTCTACTCGGGTTAGTACATTTGCATCAGCGGTCTGCTCATCGATAGAAATTGTTAAGACTGGAATCTCATATTTTTCAGAAAGGTCGTCAATTACACTCTGTGAAACAAGCTCCGGCAGACAGCCAAAGGGTTTAAGATGAATAATCCCATCAAATCCTCTCTCCTTAAAATCAATAGCATGTCCGATATTACCCCGGGCATGACCCCCAATTTCAATCTCTATAAATTCTTCTCCCTTTTTTTCTATCTCCTCAAGCTCTTTACCGGTAAAAGGAAAGGCATTTTCTCTAATCCAGTCAGTTAAATACTGGGAGCGCTCAACTTCAAAACCAAAGTAATTGACTTTTTCCTCAATCTGATTGTTGATTGACTGCTCCAGGACCACATAAATTTCTCCAATAATGCCTATTCGATAGCGATCTTCTTCAGCAGGAATTGAATCTTTAAATTCATTTAGTTTAGTTAAATATTTATTTTTAGTTTTTTCAATATCCCTGGCGGATTTAATCTGATAAAATTCTTCCTGAGCATCCAGCCAGATTCTATTGATAACTCCATTCTCATTATATGCTCTTAAAACTTCTACCTGCTTTTCTACTTCATCTAATGCTTTAGTCAGCTCATAAACAATTTTAATTGTCCGGGCCACCTGCAGCCAGGAACTGCTGCCCTTAAGCTTTTTTACAATCTCATAAAAGTAGCGGTAATCATCACGCGGAGAATCAATCACAATAATTTCTACCTGATCATAACCTAAATCTCTAAGAATTTTTTTATGTACTTCACCATAATAGCCAGCACGACAGGGACCATGTCCGCCGCTGGTCACCAGAGTATCCACATCTTTTTCCATCAGCTTTAAATAAATGCCTGTTATCACTTTAAAAGGAAAACAGGCAAACTCAGGGCTGTGTTTTACTCCCAGATCAATAATCTCTTTATTTGGTTTTGGCGGCATAACAACATCATGACCCAGTAATTCAAAAAGCTTTTTATAGACAATTGTTGGCCCCATATAGGGAAAGGATAATCTCATCTTTTTACTACTCCTTTTTTAATCTGAGTAAATCAATAAAAGCTTCAATTCTGGTAATAATATGGCTTTCTCCAGTCTGTTCATCAATTCTTAAGGTCATAAAAGCTTTGTCATAATCTTTAGCATCAATTTCGAGAATCTGACCCAGCATCGAATCCGGACCACAGCCAAAGGCAGTAAGATGAATCACTCCATCTATTTTCTGGTTCTTAAAATAATGCTCGGCTGCTCCG
>Ga0182238_1000217_pt1 | contig 18861 bp, 15 predicted proteins | sample hydfrates6_PW_90_FD_132439 | JGI IMG/M metagenome (GOLD analysis project Ga0182238, IMG submission 132439) | Subsurface microbial communities from deep shales in Texas, USA - hydraulic fracturing test 6_PW_90 | ecosystem: Environmental > Aquatic > Deep subsurface > Shale gas/oil reservoir >... | reverse complement strand
TTCCTCCGGCTCCAGACAAGGCCGATCCCCCGCACACCCAGGTCCCTGAAGACCGGGAGGAGATCCAGGTCATTCCCGATGGGGTCCGCCCCCTCGAAGGACAACAGGATCCCCGGGATCTTTTTTCCCAGCGCCTCCTCCAGACTGTCGCGGTCGGTCACAAGCATGATCTCGCCCTCAAGCCGGCCGATTTGTTGTTTCAGGATGCTGATCTGGGTCAGGGCCTTGCGGAGGGCCATTTCCGGAAGATACCAGTCGTGAAGAAATATGGAGGACACGATCAGGTTCACTCCTCCCTGACTGAATCCGGGGAGGTAATCCCGTCCGAGGATATCTTTTTGCCCGCGGTCCCACCTGTCCTGCAAGTCCATGGCCAGGTCGAAATGGGCATCCACGACGATGCTTTCCTCGAGGATCTTTTCCGTCTCTTCCCGGTTCACACCCTTTCGCCCCCCTTGCCCGGATTTTCCCGGGCCGCCCGTCGCTGGTCATCAATGATGAGCGTCTTGCGCCACACAGTTTACTCCTGCGTCACGGGCATTGTCAACACGGGTTTTACATTCAGGCCGATCTATGGCATTATATTACACCGTGCTTTTGCAATATCGTGAAGTTCCGGCTTTTCGAAAGGGATGCCACAGTCCGTTTTCCCGTCGCCGCTCATCCCCGAATTCTTTAAAAGGACAATCGACTTCTCAAGCGCCGGTCTCCGAAAATGTTTCTTTTGCGGTCCGCGAGTCTTCCAGTTTCCGTACGCCTTTTTCTTCACGGTTGAAACGAACCCCCCATGGAAAGCCCCGGGAGGGGGCCGCCCGCAAGGATGGAGCCCTCCCGGGCGGACTTCACACCCAATTTCCGGTTCATGACAAGGAGGAACCCGATACATATGCGAAAGACTTTGCTTTTCAGCATCCTGGCCCTGGTGGCCTGCGTCTTCCTTTTCGCGCCCATGGCTTCGGCACAGGAAAAAAGGATCCGCATCCTCGACAAGAGCTGGGACAGCAGCCAGATCAACAGCAGGATCGCAGGATTCATTCTGGAACACGGTTACGGGTACGACGTGTCCTATCTTTTTGCCGAGGTGGCACCGGGCCATCTGGCCCTCGAGCGGGGTGACGTGGACATCGTCATGGAAATCTGGGCCGACAACGTCCAGGACTGGCTCCAGCAGGCCAGAGACTCGGGCAAGGTCATCACCGTGGGCGACACTTTCAAGAACGCCACCCAGGGATGGTTCGTCCCCACCTACGTCATTGAAGGCGACCCCGAAAGGGGTATCGAGCCCATGGCCCCGGAGCTGGAGTCCGTCAAGGACCTTCCGAGGTACAAACATGTTTTCCAGAGCCCCACCGACCCCGACAAGGGCAGGCTCTACTCGGGCCCCACCGGCTGGGATGCCTTCACCATCGACCAGCACAAGCTGAAGGCCTACGATCTGGAAGATGACTACGAATCCTTCGCACCGGGATCGGAAACGGCCCTGGTCACGGTGTTGCTGCGCGCCTACGACAGGGGGGAGCCGATCCTCGCCTATTTCTGGGAACCCCACGGCCTGATCGGGATGCTCGACATGACCCAGATCAAGGAACCCACCTATGATGAAGAGCTCTGGAACGAGGAAAACGACTACGCCTGCGCCTATCCATCGGCGACGGTCCTGATCGGGATGAACGGCGAATATGCCGAAAAACATCCCGACGTGAAGGCCTTTCTGGAAAACTACGAGACCACCGTCGAACAGAACAACAAGTTCATGGCCCACATGGTCAGGAATGAAACGGACCACAAGGCCGCCGCGGTCTGGTTCCTGCAAAACTACGAGGACGTCTGGGAAAACTTCATACCGGGCAAGGATCCTGAAATTATCGAAAAAGTGAAGGCGGCGCTGCCGAAGTAAAACGACAGGTCGAAAAGCATGTGAAAACGCCATCCGCTTTTTGCGGATGGCGTTTTTTGTCTTCATCTCTTGCCGCAGGCTGCGCCTACACGGAATCCGACTCGAAAACCGTCTCGGACAGGTTTTCTTCCCTCATCGAGCCGGCAAAATCCTCCCCGCCGGAGGCTGCGGGAAATTCCATCGCAGGCGGCATTCCGGCGACGGGAATTTCCACGGGTCCTCCCAGGACGCCCAGGGCTATCTTTTCCTCTACGGCGGGCAACTGGAGGAGCGTATTCCCCAATGGATCATGGATCTTTCCCTTGCCCAGAAACCTCATACCCCCCTCGTCGCCGGCCTTGTTGACGCCCACGACGAAAAGGCCGTTTTCGATTGCCCTTTTCATGTATTCCATGTCCCAGTCGTGTTCGAATTCCGCCGTCCAGGCGGCAGGAGCGAAAATGATCTCCGCGCCCTTGCGCCTGAGGGCTCTGGCGGCTTCGGGAAATTCGATGTCGTAGCAAACGAGAATGCCGATTTTCCCGAATTTCGTCTTGAACACGGGATATTCGGTGCCTTCGGCAAAATACAGGTTCTCCAGGTCCCAGAGATGGGTTTTTTCGTACCTGCCTATCTCCTTCCCCTGGTCGTCAAAGATCTGGACGGCATTATAGACGGGGCCCATTTCGGACCGTTTCGACCCGAAGGGGGCGATGACGTGCACATGGTTCCATTTTGCGGCTTCGGACATCTTCTCGTAGATGTATCGGTAATACCGCTCGCTGAGGTCGATGATGTCCCGTCCAAGGATTTCCATGTTGTATCCCGTGGCAAAAAGCTCCGGAAGGCACACGACGTGCGCACCCTGCTTTGCCGCTTGCTCGATGAAGGCTTCGGCTTTTCTCGTGTTGAATTCCACATCTCCCACGCGTGAAGTCATCTGGATGATTGCGATGTTGACATTCTGCTTCATACACGCCACACCTCCCTGCCTGGTTCCAAGGCATATTTCTACCAGTGCTTCGATTCTCTCAAAGCCAAAAGGGTCACTTCCCCCAATACGGCATCGGTCGCGCATTCCTGCCGCATTCCGGTTCATGGTTGGTTTTTGACGCAAAAAACAGGTTCAAAAGGAAGGATGTCGGGTCGTACGATCTGAACCTCGGGCCCGCCCGGCGGAAAGCCTCCCTTTCCGGGACCCTGTCCCTGGAAAGAGTGAGCCGTCGGCAGAAATATTTTAGCAGAACTACGTTACGGTGTGAAGGGGCACGAATACACCGACCATGTATGCACATCTCATGTATTCGATGCCCCCTTAACTTAAAGGGTGACATTTTCCCTGTCCCCTTAAAGGGTGACATTATCCCTGTCCGGTCACAAAAAGTGCACATTGTGCTTGACAGGCCCCCCGGTGGCGTGTAGAATTCTCCGCAATTTACACAGATTCCGCCGGTACCGAAAGGAGGCTTTCCCGTGAGTGATTTCGCAATGCACCTGAACGCGATCATACTTGTACTTGTACTCGCTCTTATTATTCGCTGCGGGGTTCCTCCCGGAGTGCTGGCGGGCTAGTACACGTACGCAGCATACCGGGCCGGGGCCCCTTCTTACGGGGTCCCGGCCTTTTTTTATGCCCTGGCCCCGACGGGGAACCGGCGAGACAAAACCCAGGAGGGGGAGATCGCCATGCAACATACCATCAGCGTCCTGACAGAGGATCATCCCGGAGTTCTTTCAAGGCTTGCGGGACTTGTGGCAAGACGGGGGTACAACGTCAACAGCCTCAGCGTCGGCAAGACCGACAAAAAGGGCTTTTCCCGTTTCACCCTCGTCGTCACGGGAGACGACGAGGCCGTCAACCAGATCGTCAAGCAGCTGGAAAAACTGGTGGAGACTGTGGAGGTCAGAAAACTCAGCACCGGGCCCTTCGTGGAGCGCTGGATGACCCTGGTCAAGGTGAAGGCGCCCATGGACGTGCGCCCCCTGGTTCTCCAGACCGCGGAGGTCTTCCGGAGCCGTGTCGTGGATGTGGGAGAAGACGCACTGGTCTTCGAATCCACCGGAGACCGCGGCAAGGTGGAAGCCTTTCTTGAAGCGGTGAAACCCTTTGGTGTTCTCGAGGTCGCCTCAAGCGGAGCCGTCGCCATGGGACGGGGCGGATTCGCTGGCGGGCACCCGGATCACGGGCCGAAAGTGCCCGAATATACCACAACATTCGGAAGGAAGTGACAGTTGCATGCCGCGTATCTATTACGACAGTGACGCAGACCTCGGCAGGCTTACGGGAAAGGTGGCCGCCGTCATCGGGTACGGCAGCCAGGGACACGCCCACGCACAGAACCTGAGGGACAGCGGGGTTGATGTAGTGATCGGTCTTCACGAGGGAAGCCGTTCAAAAAAGCGGGCCGAAGCGGACGGATTCACCGTCCTCTCTGTGGCCGACGCCACCGCCAGGGGGGACCTGGTGGTATTTCTCATGCCCGACCACATCCAGGCCGAAGTCTACACCAGGGACATCGAACCCAATCTCAAGGAAGGTGCCGTCCTCGTCTTCTCCCACGGGTTCACCGTCCACTACCACCAGGTGGAGCCGCCGAAAGACGCCGACGTCTTCATGGTGGCCCCCAAGTGTCCGGGACACCTGGTCCGCCGGATGTTCACCGAGGGCAAGGGCGTCCCGGGCCTTCTGGCCGTCTACCAGGACCACTCCGGGACGACCCGTGAGACGGGGCTTGCCTACGCTTCGGCCATCGGCTGCGGAAGAGCGGGCGTCATCGTGACCACCTTCGAGGAGGAGACCGAAACGGACCTTTTCGGCGAACAGGCCGTCCTTTGCGGCGGCGTGACCGAGCTCGTCAAGGCCGGATTCGACACCCTTGTGGACGCCGGATACCAGCCGGAGATCGCCTATTTCGAATGCCTCAACGAACTGAAGCTCATCGTGGACATGATGTTCGAGGGCGGGCTGTCGTGGATGCGCTATTCCGTGAGCGACACGGCCAAGTACGGCGACAAGGTGGCCGGGAAGCTCGTCATCGACTCCCATGTCCGGGAAACCATGAAGGGGCTCCTCGAGAATGTCCGAAACGGTGAATTCGCCAAGGACTGGATCCTGGAGAACCGCTGCGGGCGGCCCTCAATGAAGAAATGGGCCGAACGGGAGGAAAAACATCTTATCGAAAAGGTCGGCAGGGAGCTCAGGAGCATGATGCCCTGGATGGAAGCAAAAGAGGCACCGAGAGACTGACCAGGCACGCGTGGGGCGGCAGAGCCGCCCCACGCCCCCAGACAGGAGGAACTTCACATGAGCGAGGATCACGTACGGATTTTCGATACCACCCTGAGAGACGGAGAACAGGCGGCGGGTGTAAACCTGAACACCGCCGAGAAGATCCAGATCGCCCACCAGTTGGGCCGCCTGGGCGTCGACGTTATCGAGGCGGGTTTTCCCGCTTCGTCGCCCGGTGATTTCGAAGCCGTTGAGCGCATTGCCCGGGAAGTGGAAGGGCCCGTCATCGCAGGCCTCGCCAGGACCCGGGCGGAGGACATCGACGCCGCCTACAGGGCCGTGAAAGACGCGAAAAAACCCAGGATCCATACCTTTATCGCCACCAGTGACATCCATCTCGAGTACAAGCTCAAAATGAGCCGCGAGGAGGTCCTCGAAGAAACCCGGCGTGCCGTGACACAGGCCGGAAGCCTCGTGGAGGACGTGGAGTTTTCGGCGGAAGATGCCAGCCGGTCCGACATGGATTTTCTCGTGGAGGTCTTCCGGACGGCCGTCAGTTGCGGCGCCACCACGCTGAACATCCCCGACACCGTGGGATACGCCCTGCCCGGCGAGTTTTCGTCCTTCGTGGAGGAAATCATCCGCCGGACCGATGCTCCTGAAAATGTCACCTGGTCCTGCCATTGCCACAACGACCTCGGGCTCGCCGTGGCCAATTCCCTGGAAGCGGTCAAGCGCGGCGTACGCCAGGTGGAGTGCACCGTCAACGGGCTCGGCGAGCGGGCAGGCAACGCTTCTATGGAGGAAATCGCCATGGCGCTCAAAACGAAGCGGGAACATTACGGCACGCAAACCAGGCTTGACACGACCCGTCTCTACGGCGTGAGCAGGCTCGTCTCCAACCTTACAGGCTTTACGGTCCCCCCCAACAAGGCCATCGTCGGCTCCAACGCCTTCGCCCACGAAGCCGGAATCCATCAGCACGGCGTCCTCTGCAACCGGGCCACCTACGAAATCATGCGGCCCGAGGATGTAGGGGCTCCAGGAAGCCAGCTTGTTTTGGGCAAGCACTCCGGACGGCATGCCTTTACAAAGCGCGTGGAAGATCTCGGCTTCAGCCTGACCAAAGACCAGGTCGCCGAGGCTTTTCGCCTGTTCAAGGACCTTTGCGACAGGAAGGAAAGCGTCACCGACGGCGACATCGAGGCCCTCGTGGTGGATGAAATCCTTGCCGTCAATCCCTTGAGGAAGTATGCCCTCAAGAGTTTCTCCGTCCAGGCCGCGGAGGGTCGAGGGACGGCCACCATCACCCTCCTCGACGGCGAAAAGGAAGTGACCGACGCCGCGACGGGAAACGGCCCCGTCAACGCTTCCTATGCCGCCCTCAAGCGCCTCATGGGCATCGATCCGGAGCTGGCCGCCTACCGGATAACCGCCGTCAGCGAGAAATCCGATGCCATCGGCGAAGCCCGGATTTCCCTGCGTATGGGGGGCATGACCGCCCAGGGGCGTGGCGCGAGCACCGACGTCATCGAAGCCAGCATCAAGGCCTACGTGAACGCCGTCAACCGGCTGTACCAGCTCGCGGCGGCGAAGGGAGTGTCTCTGGATGTCCCGGACGCTGGCTAGCGCCATCATCGCTTCACACACGGACCAGAAGGCGGCCACGGGAGAGATCTGCCGTGTCAGGGTGGACTTCGCCTTCGCCAACGACATCACGGGGCCGCCCGCGGCCAGGGCCTTCAGGAAAATGGGCGCTGAAACCGTCTTTGACAAAACCCGATGCGCCCTGCTGCCTGACCACTTTACGCCCAACAAGGACATCGCCGCCGCCACCCAGACAAAGGAGGGGCGGGAATTCGCCCTCGAGCAGGGCATGCTTTACTGGGAACAGGGCCGCGTCGGCATCGAGCACACCTTCCTGCCCGAACAGGGACTGATCCTCCCCGGCGAGGTGGTGGTGGGAGCCGACAGCCACACCTGCACGGGAGGCACCCTCGGAGCTTTCGCCACCGGCATGGGAAGCACCGACCTGGCCGGGGCCTGGGCCCTTGGAGAAACCTGGCTCCGTGTCCCCGAGACGGTCCGGGTCGTCTTCACCGGCCGACGACGGGCATGGATCGGGGGCAAGGACCTGGTCCTTGCCCTTTTGGGGAAAATCGGCGTCCAGGGGGCCCGGTACAAGGCGCTCCAGTTTGAAGGTCCCGCAGTGGAGGACCTTCCCATGGACGACCGTTTCACCATCTCCAACATGGCCGTGGAAACGGGCGCGAAGACGGGTCTTTTCGTCCCTGACGAAAGAATCCTCTCCTATGCGCGAAAACGGGCGGCAAGGGACTTCTCGCCCCTTTACCCCGACGAAGGCGCTTCCTGCGCCGAAACCGTCGAGATAGACCTGGAAGAACTGCGCCCCCTCGTGGCGCTGCCCCATTCCCCGGCAAAGGTGAAGCCCGCCGCCAAATGTGATGACGAGCCCATCCACCAGGTTTTCATCGGTTCCTGTACCAACGGGAGGCTCAGGGATCTGGAGCAGGCCGCACTTCTTCTGAAGGGCGGACAGGTCCACCCCGAAGTCCGCCTGGTGGTCATCCCCGCCTCCTGTGAGGTCTACAAAGCGGCCCTTGAAAATGGATATATCAAGACGTTCATCGAGGCCGGTGCTTCTGTCTGCACTCCGACCTGCGGCCCCTGCCTGGGCGGGCACATGGGAATCCTCGCACCCGGCGAGCGGTGTGTTTCCACCAGCAACAGGAATTTCGTCGGCAGAATGGGGCACCCCGAAAGCGAGGTCATCCTGGCCGGCCCCCTCGTGGCGGCGGCCTCGGCCCTGAAAGGCCGTATCGCCGATCCCCGGGAGGTCCTTTCGGAGACGGACCTTTCGTCGCTGGAGGTAAAAGACGATGAATAAGACCATCACCGGACAAGCGTGGATCTTCGGGGACGACGTGGACACCGACGTCATCATCCCCGCCCGGTACCTTGTGACCGATGACCCGAAGGAACTAGGCGCCCACTGCATGGAAGGCATCGATCCAGGTTTCCCGAAGACCTTCCCCAAAGGGGACATTCTCGTGGCGGGAGAAAACTTCGGCTGCGGCTCCTCGCGGGAACACGCCCCACTGGCGCTTCTGGGCGCAGGCTGCGGCTGCGTCATCGCCGCATCCTTCGCAAGGATCTTCTACAGGAACGCCTTCAATGTCGGGCTTCCCATCTTCGAATGCCCCGAGGCGGCAAAGGGAATCCGAAAAGGTGATGACGTGGAGGTCCGGCCCGCCGAGGGACGCATCCTGAACCTCGCCACCGGCGAAGCATGGACGTTTCCTCCTTTTGCCGATTTCCTCCAGGACCTCCTCGACTCGGGCGGGCTCGTTCCCTGGGTCAGCCGCGAGCTCGAAAAAAGGAGGGCCTCCTCATGACGGCAAAAAGGACCTACCGGATCGCACGCATCGGAGGCGACGGCATCGGACCCGAGGTCGTGACCGAGGCCTCGAGGGTCGCCGAAGCTGCGGGCAGATCATGGGGTTTTGACATCCGCTGGACGGACTACCCTTTCGGTGCGGGACATTATCTTGAAACAGGCGAAATCCTCCCCGAAAGCGCGCTGGATGAATTCGCAAGCCACGACGCCCTGCTTCTGGGCGCCATCGGGGACCCGGCCGTCAAGCCGGGGATCCTCGAACAGGGAATCCTCCTGAAGCTCCGGTTTCATTTCGACCAGTACGTGAACCTGAGACCGGCGAAGAGCCTCCCCAGGGTCCCGCTTCCCGTAAAGGCCGATTCGGTGGACATCGTCGTGGTCAGGGAGAACACCGAAGATTTCTACATGAATCTCGGAGGCATAAGCGACGAAAAAACCTCCCGGATCGACTTCGAGGCTTCGCGGAGCGCCTACGACCTCAAGGGAAAGGTTTCCCTCGCCTTCGAGCCCTCCCGTCGCGCGGCTGTCCAGTTGGGGATCGCCACGGAGGCCGGTGTGCGCCGGATCACGGAATACGCATGCAAGACCGCGAAAGCCCGGAACGAAGACACCATCGTGTTGGCGTCGAAATCCAACGCCCTCTCGTGGATCTACGGCTTTTGGGAAGAAACGGCCAAGGACGAGGCGGCGGGACACGGCGTGGAATGCTCCGTGGCCAATGTGGACGCCCTCAGCTATCACCTCGTCAGGGACCCCGGACGCTACGGCGTCATCCTGACGCCGAACATGTTCGGCGACATCATCAGCGACCTGCTGGCCGGCATCGCCGGAGGCCTGGGGACGGCGGCGGGGGCCAACATCGGGGAGGGGCTGTCCATGTTCGAGCCCGTTCATGGCTCCGCTCCGGACATCGCCGGGACGGGTCGTGCCAACCCGGTCGCCGCCGTTTTATCCACCGCCATCATGCTGCGACACCTCGGCGAAACAGGTGCCGCCGAAGCCGTTGCAGAGGCCGTCAGTGAATACCTCTCGAAAAGCGCAACCAGGGACCCTTCGAATTCGGTGGAACCGCCACCGTTTCCCGGGTGGGCGGGGAAATCACGAAAGGGATCCTGAATCCTCGCGGAAAGGAGTGACCTGAAAATGAGCATGACCGGAGCACAAATGATCGTCCGTGCCCTGGAATCCGAAGGCGTGGAACATGTTTTCGGCATTCCAGGCGGTTCCGTCATCCCCTTGTATGACGCACTGAAAGACGCATCTTTCACAACGATTCTCACCAGGCATGAACAGGCTGCCTGCCATGCGGCCGACAGCTATGCCAGGGTCACGGGCAAAACGGGCGTCTGCATCGCCACCTCCGGCCCCGGGGCGACGAATATCGTCACCGGACTGGCCAATGCCCATATGGACTCCGTCCCCCTCGTGGTCTTGACGGGGCAGGCCCCCACGAGCGCCATCGGAACCGACGCCTTCCAGGAGGCGGACATCTTCGGCTGTTCCCTGCCCCTGGTGAAACACAGTTTCCTGATCCGTTCCCTGGAGGAATTGCCCCGGGCACTCAAGGGGGCTTTCCTCATCGCATCGACGGGAAGGCCCGGCCCCGTGCTCGTGGACATTCCCTCGGACATCCAGAAGGCGTCCGGGACATTCGAATACCCTGAAGATATGGATTTCCCAGGCTACAACCCCGAAGGGAAAGAAGACCTTCACCTTTTCGAAGAGGCTGCAGAGGCCCTCGCCACAGCAAGGCGCCCCGTCATCATCGCCGGCGGCGGCGCAATCATTTCGAAGGCCTCGAAGGAACTCTTCAGTCTCGCCACAGAAGCAGAGATTCCCGTGGCCACGACGCTCATGGGAAAGGGCTCCTTTCCCGAGGATCACCCGCTCTCCCTCGGCATGGTTGGTATGCATGGCACTCCCTGGGCCAATACGGCCGTCAGCAAGGCCGACCTCGTCCTCGCAGCAGGAGTCCGCTTCAGCGACCGCTCCACGGGGGACAAGACGAATTTCGCCTCGGGTGCCAAAATCATCCATGCCGACATCGACAAGGCGGAGTTCGGGAAAAACGTCAGAACCGATTTCCCCCTTCAGGGGCCTCTGCCGCGAATTCTCAAAAAATTTATCGAAAGTCCTGGTGGGTCCGGGGAAAGTCACGAGAAATGGCTTGAGGAGATCCACAAGGTCCGCGAAACCTATGCTGGGCAGGCGACTCCCGGTCCGAAACTCGACCCGGTGGACGTCATCCACAGGGTCCGGTCACGTGTCGCCCCTGAGGATATCGTCACCACCGAGGTCGGTCAGCACCAGATGTGGGCGGCACTGCACTGGAAGACGTCAACGCCGCGCACCTTCATCACCTCGGGCGGTCTCGGCACCATGGGCTACGGGCTTCCCGCGGCCATCGGAGCCGCCTTCGCCAGGCCCGGCCGTCCTGTCACATGCCTTTCCGGCGACGGCAGCTTTTTCATGAACGTGCAAGAGCTCGAAACCTGCGTCCGTTACGGGCTTCCCATCCGGGTCGTCGTCTTCAACAACGGCAGCCTGGGCATGGTTCGGCAATGGCAGGAACTTTTCTGGAACAAGCGCTACGTCCATACCTGTGTAGAACCCGCCTGCTCCATTTCGCGGGTCGCCCAGGCCTTCGGATTCTCCACCTGGACGGTTCTCGACAGCTCACAGCTTGATGACGCCCTGGACGGCGCCTTCGCCGCGAAAGGTCCCTCCCTGGTGGAATGCCCGATCTCAACTGAAGAGCTGGTCTATCCAATGGTCCCGGCAGGGGGCCGTCTCGAGGAGTTCCTCCACCCTTCAAAAATCTGAACCTTTCTTTGTGCCGGAAAAAGGCGGGACGGGCATTAATGCCCGTCCCGCCTTGATTTTCTTCGCCCGGGAAGATGAAAGGACCGCTATTTTTCGAAGACGGCACCCGTGGTTCCGGAAGTGACGAAATGGCGGTACCGTTCGAGGAAGGAGCTGTCCGCCTCCTGTGGTTTCGGCTCGAAGGAAGCCCTGCGCCTCGCCAGCTCCTCCTCGTCCACCAGCAAATCCAGCCTCCTGGCCTGGATGTCGATGGAAATGGTGTCGCCTTCTTTCACGAGGCCCACAGGACCCCCTGCAGCCGCTTCCGGCGAGACATGCCCGATGGAAGCCCCTTTCGTGGCTCCCGAAAAGCGCCCGTCGGTAATGAGGGCGACGGAGCCGCCGAGACCCATTCCGGCAATGGTCGACGTAGGGCCGAGCATTTCGCGCATTCCCGGTCCGCCTTTGGGACCCTCGTAACGAATGACCACCACGTCCCCTGCCTTGATCTTTCCGGCCATGATGGCCGAGGAAGCGTCCTCCTCGCAGTCGAAAACCCTCGCCGGCCCTGTATGCTTCATCATCTCCGGAAGGACGGCAACCTGTTTGACCACCGAACCCTCGGGAGCGAGGCTTCCCTTGAGGACGGCTATGCCCCCTTCGGCATGATAAGGGTCGTCCAGGGGCCGGATCACCGATTCATCGGCGACGGCTGCACTTTCAAAGTTCTCCGCCACCGTGCGTGTCGTCACCGTCACCCCGTCCCGGTGGATCAGGCCCGCGGCCCCGAGTCTGGCCATGACGGCCTGAATGCCTCCGGCCTGGTGAAGGTCTTCGATGTGGTGCCTGCCTGCGGGGCTCATGCTGCAGAGATGGGGTGTCCTGCGGCTGATGGCATCCATGTCGTCAAGGGTCAGACGGATGCCCGCGGCATGGGCTATGGCGGGAAGGTGCAATGCCGTGTTGGTGGAACCGCCAAGGGCCATGTCGACGGCGACGGCGTTCTCGAAAGCCTCGCGCGTCAGGATACGGCCGGGCCGGATATCCTTTTCCACCAGGGTCATCACCGCAAGTCCCGCTTCCTTGGCAAGCCGCTCACGGGCTGCAAACACGGCCGGTATGGTCCCATTGCCCGGAAGTGCGAGCCCAAGGGCTTCCATCATGCAGTTCATGGTGTTGGCGGTGAACATCCCCGCGCAGGAGCCGCAGGTGGGACAGGCGGCATCCTCCACGGCCTTGAGTTCCTCTTCTCCGATCTTCCGTGAAGCAAACTCTCCGACGGCCTCGAAGGCGCTGCTGAGGTCCATGGCCCCTTTGGGACCCTTCCCCGCAAGCATCGGCCCGCCGCTGATGACCACGGCGGGAATGTCGAGTCTCGCCGCGGCCATGGCCATGCCGGGAATGATCTTGTCGCAGTTGGTCACCAGAACGAGGCCGTCCAGGGCATGCCCCTTGGCCATGACCTCGATGGAATCCATGATGAGCTCCCGGCTCGGAAGGGAAAATCTCATTCCCGGATGGTTCATGGCGATGCCGTCACAGATTCCGATGACGGGAAATTCGAGCGGCAGTCCCCCTGCGGCGTAGACCCCGTATTTTGCAGCCTGGGCGATCCTGTTGAGATGGGTATGCCCCGGAATGATGGAGTTATAAGCGTTCACCACGCCGATCCATGGACGCCTGATCTCCCAGTCCGTGAAACCGCCCGCTTTCAGGAGTGAACGATGAGGTACCCGTTCATGCCCCTTTTTTGCCCTGTCGCTGTTCATGGAACAACACGTCCTTTCCTTCATGTCAGAAATGCCCTACATCGATCCCGGCACACCCCTTTTCAATTTGATCCTACCTTGGTCCTACCAATTTCCGTGTATTGTAATATACTGGTCTGGCGAACACAAGGATTGGAACAATCCGAAAGGAGTCATTCCTTGACCAACACGAGACAGAAACTTTCCGAAAGAATTCTCGAGGCCATCCGGGACGGGACGATCATCGAAAAGGGAAAGCTCCTGCCGGAAAGGGACCTTTCAAGGCATTTCGACGTGAGCCGGAATCTCCTGCGTGAGGCTCTGGTCATGCTGGAATGCATGGACGTCATCGAAGTCAGGGGCAGGGAAGGCGTTTTCGTGAAGGAGCAACCGGGAGCCGGGGCCTCGTCGAACCTCTCCTCGGTGGTTCTCTGGCCGGAAAACATGCTCCGGGACCTGCTGGAAGTACGGGGGATCATCGAGGTTTCCGCGGCCGGACTGGCCTCGTCCAGGCGGACCGAAGAAGACCTCCGGAAAATCCGGCAATGCCTTCTGCACCTCGAGGAAATCTATCAAAAAGGGGAAGCCGAAAGCGGCGAAGGGGCCCGCTGGGACGCCCTGCTCCATCTCGCCGTCGTGGAAGCGGCGCATAACCGGCTGCTGACGCGGATCTTTGAGGACTTTGCACAGGTCCAGGAAAAATACATCGGTCACAGCCGGGCCATGGTCTTTTCCGGCGGAAATTGGCCCAGGATCATCCTCGACCAGCACCGCATCCTTTTTGAAGCCATTCGTGACCAGGACAGGGAGCGGGCCGAGACTGCCGCCAGGGAGCACATCGAACTCGCCAGGAAGCACTTTGCGGGCTGATTCACCCCTTCCTCAAACCGCTTTCCGATTCAGAACCCGTCGCCCTGATGTAAATGCCCTGAATCAAAAAAGAGCGCCTGTACCGGAAGGCTGAGAGAAAGTGTCCGAAAATGATGTTGAAAAGGCAGGTCCCGCCCCTCTCGAGGTGAATTGCCGAAATTTTCGCTTTCTGGGAGAATTGACTCCCCTGAGCAAGGATATCCCCTCGGGGGAAGACAAAGGATGCAGGTGATTCACGTGACGAAAACCGGAAGTGAAAAGACAGGACATCGGGACCGTTTCCTTCCCGTCAACCTGGAGGACATGAAGCGGCGCGGCTGGGATGAGCTGGACTTTCTGTTTGTCACAGGCGATGCCTACGTGGACCACCCCAGTTTCGCCCATGCCGTGATTCCCCGCGTGCTTGAATCCGCAGGATACCGGGTTGGCATCGTCGCACAACCTGACTGGCGCGATGCGAAAAACATCGCCCTCATGGGAAAGCCCCGCCTGGCCGTTTTGATTTCCGCCGGCAACCTGGACAGCATGCTTTCCAACTACACGGCGGCGAAAAAGCCCCGCCGAAACGACCGATACAGTCCCGGGGGAACCGGCGGCAGGCGCCCCGACAGGGCCACCATCGTCTACTGCAATCTGGCCAGGAGTCTCTGGAAGGATACCCCCCTCGTCATCGGCGGGATCGAGGCCAGCCTGAGGCGGTTCGCCCATTATGATTACTGGTCCGACCGCGTCAGGCGCCCAATCCTCGCCGACAGCCGTGCCGACATCCTGGTATGGGGAATGGGGGAGACTCCCATCCTGGAGATCGCCCGTCGCCTCGACGCGGGTGAAAAGCCTGAAGCGATCACCAACGTCAGGGGCACCTGCGTCATGACCCGGGAACCCGAAAATTTCCCGGACGCCCTGGAGATCCCCTCCTTCGAGGAAGCGGCCCGGGACAAAAAAGCCTTTGCCGAGGCCTTCCGTCTCGCCGACGGCGAGCAGGACCCGGCACGCGGCCGCCCCGTCGCACAAAAGGTGGACACCCGCTGGGTGGTGCAGAACCCGCCGTCATGGCCCATGACTCCGAAAGAGCTCGACGCCGTCTATGAACTCCCCTATACCAGGGAGTGGCACCCGTCCTGCGAAACGCAAGGCGGGGTTCCCGCCCTGGAGGAAGTGAAATTCAGCATCACCGCCCACCGCGGCTGCTTCGGAGGATGCGCCTTTTGCGCCCTTTCCTCCCATCAGGGGCGGATCATCCAGCCCAGGAGCCGTGCCTCGATTCTGCGCGAAGCGCGCCTTTTGACGAAACTGCCGGGTTTCAAGGGCTACATCCACGACATCGGGGGCCCCACGGCGAACTTTCACGTCCCGGCCTGCACCCGCCAGGACAAGGGAACTTCCTGCAAGAACAGACAATGCCTCTGGCCGACTCCCTGCCCCAACCTCAAAACCGGCCATGGCGAATATCTCGGCATCCTCCGCGAAGCCCGTTCCCTCCCTGGCGTGAAGAAAGTCTTCGTTCGGTCGGGCGTCCGGTACGACTACCTTTTGGCCGACGGGAACGAAACATTCCTGGAGGAGCTCTGTGCCCACCACGTCAGCGGCCAGCTCAAGGTCGCTCCGGAACATGTTTCAAAAGCCGTCACTGACAGGATGCGAAAAAGTGACAAACAGACCTTCCTGACCTTCAGAAAAAAGTTTGAGGAAGCCAGCAACAAGGCGGGGAAAAAACAGTTTCTCGTGCCCTATCTCATGTCCAGCCATCCGGGAAGCACCCTCAAGGACGCCGTGGAACTCGCGGAGTTCCTGCGTGACATCCGGTACCAGCCCGAGCAGGTCCAGGACTTCATTCCCACTCCGGGAACCCTTTCGACCTGCATGTACTGGACGGGCCTCGACCCCGTCACGGAAGAAGCCGTCCATGTTCCGAAAAGCCCGAAAGAAAAGGCCATGCAGCGGGCGCTGCTTCAGTACAGAAACCCGAACAACCGCAAGCTCGTGGAACAGGCCCTGCGCGAGGCGGGCCGGGAAGACCTCATCGGGAAAGGGCCGAAGTGCCTCATAACTCCGGCACCGGTCACCAAAAAAGGCTCGCGGCAGCGGGCAAAAAAACGTCCCGGGGCGCAGAAAAGGCGCCGCACAGGCGAAAAGAAGTCACCCGACCTTTTCACACCTCGCCGTAGCGAAAACAGTCGACGAGGTGATCGTTGACCATTCCAACAGCCTGCATGTGACTGTAGACAACGACGGGTCCGACGAAACAAAAGCCCCGCTGTCTGAGGTCCCTGCTCATCCTCCGCGAGAGCGGTGTCTCCGCAGGGACCTCGGAAGGGACCTTCCACGAATTGACCACAGGCTTGCCCTCCACGAAGCGCCACATGTAATCCGAGAAGGAGCCGAATTCCTCGCGAACGCCCAGAAAGGCCCTGGCGTTTTTCACGGCACCTTCGATCTTGCGGCGGTTTCTGATGATTCCCCTGTCGGTCAGGGCGCGGGCAATCTCGTTTTCACTCCAGCGGGCGAGGCATTCCGGGTGGAAACCCTCCAGGGCCTTGCGGAAATTTTCGCGTTTTTTCAGGATGGTCAGCCAGCTCAGCCCCGCCTGGAACCCCTCGAGGAGAAGGAATTCAAAAAGCTTCCGGTCGTCATGAAGCGGGAGACCCCACTCCGTGTCATGATACTCCCTGAGGAGGGGGTGTGCTTCGGCCCAGGGGCAGCGGTTCGGCATGGGTGAACACTCCTTGTGAAACATCTTTCCCCAAGTGTACCCCAAATACGACGGACGGCCCCGGGTTACCCGGGGCCGTCATCTATCCTGGAAACGAAAGGAGAGAAAGGAGAAGCAACAAATTTACAAATACTGGATCATGAGACTGGCGACACCGTAGGTCGCGCCCGTGATCGTTGACGCTGCAACGGCAAAGGTTCCCAGAACATCCTTGCCGGTGTTGCGGACTTCCTGTCTGAAATGTGCCATGATGTAACCTCCTGATATGGTTCGCACCAAATGTTAGTCATGGAACGCATTTCGTTACAGCCATTAGAATATCAAGTTTTTTATAATTGTCAATATACACACCACAATTCAGACAAAAGACTCAATATACTGTGTTGTATACGGTTTCCCCCTTCAAGCCTTCTCTGCAAAAACAAGGGGCGGCTCCCCTGGGGGCCGCCCCGTCACTTCTTTTCCTCAAGCCATCAGTAACGAAAGATGGCCGCAACATCAGCCCCGCCGGGGACGTCTTCGACCCCTACGGCATAGACCGTCCCCCCGTTTTGCAATGTCCTCGAGGCGGCGAGGTCGAGGAGGTCTCTTTCCGCCGTTTCTCCATCCGTCTCGACCGCATTGGAACTCTCGTCAAATCGCCCCATGATCTGGCGGCCGAGGGCCACAAAAAGCGTATCCACACGTCCAGAGGCGGCAGCCGGGACAACTTCCTCCAGCTGGTTCGAAGCCTTGCCCGTCCCCTGGAGGTTCCCGAATTTTTCTCTTGCCTCCTGCCGGGCCTTGTTGAAGATGGGTTCCACGATCTCCCAGGCTTTCTTGTGCAAATCCCCGGGGCTCGCATTCTCCGGGTTGCCTTCGATGGCCTCCTCCACGAGACCCTGATAGGTGTTCGCCTCCCTGTATATGGAGAGAATGTACGACACTCCAGCCAGCACAAGGGGACTTCCTCCCTTGAGGATGTCTTTCAGACCGTTGTCGACCTTTCTGAAAAACCGGAAGATGTTGTCCTTGAAATCCTCGTCGCCGGCTCCATGGACGTGGAACTGGCCTGACGTCCCGCCTCCGAACTGTCCCTGCTTTTCCAGGGGTTCGTACTGGAGGGCCTCGGACAGACTTTCCGGAACGCCTTCTGGCTCAAGCTCCCTGACGCTGTCCCTGGTGCAGTGGAGAAGCCGGATCTGCTTCTGGCTCAACCCCAGGATGTAAAATTCCTCATCACCACTCAGCAGCGAAAGGAGCGGCTTGATGTGGAAATGCTCCGAAACCATGACCATGTCGGTCACACTCATGGGGAGACGGTAAATCCTGGAAAACCCGGGTGCAAGAAACACGGCGAGTCCGGCGGACTGGCGCTCCCAGAACATGGAATCCGAAAGAAGCGCCCTCGCGGGTCCGATGATTTCATCTTTCTGCCGGGGCCTGAGGGGAGCGTCTTCAAGCCGGCTTTCCACCTCCTTGAGAAGGGACTTGAACCGGATCTGGCTCTTTTTGGGGTCCTGCGGTGCGGGGTTCGCCATGTACAGCGAGATGCTCGGCCCCCCGGCGTGCTCTGTCAACGTGAATACTTCATCTCTCGTCATTACGTGCATGGGCAACGCCTCCTTTATGATCACACAGGGGAGGATCATCTCCTCCCCTTTTCACGTGCCTGTTCGTTTTTCTTTCCGGGAATGGTCCGGGCTTCTTCCATAAAGATTCGGCCTCCGAGGTAATGCGTCGTTCTGCTAAATTATATCACCCCCCCGAGGGGGAACGAAAGGAGAAGGCTCCGAAAAGCCCGTTTCAGCTGGAGGTAAAGGAAAAGCCCTTTTCCCTGAAGAGAGAGAGGCAGGCCCTGACGGCGGCTCTGTCGTAGAGGGTCCCGCTGTGGCTTTCTATTTCGGCAAGGGCTAGCTCGATGCCCCGTGCGGGCCGATAGGGACGGTGGAAGGACATGGCTTCCACCACGTCGGCCACGGCGATGATCCTGGCTTCGGAAAGGATGCTTTCACCCTTGAGCCCGCGGGGATATCCCGATCCGTCGGGTCGTTCGTGATGCTGAAGGATTATCTCCGCCAGATCCCAGGGGAGATCGATATCCTTGAGGATTTCATACCCTGTCCGCGGGTGGGTCCTGATGATGTCCATCTCGAGTTCACCCAGGACGCCGGGCTTGCTGAGGATCTCCGTGGGGACGTTGATCTTGCCGATGTCGTGGAGCTG